>Ga0066639_10003012_pt1 | contig 14624 bp, 14 predicted proteins | sample CryGeyCG2114_010_2_FD_59504 | JGI IMG/M metagenome (GOLD analysis project Ga0066639, IMG submission 59504) | Groundwater microbial communities from aquifer - Crystal Geyser CG10_big_fil_rev_8/21/14_0.10 | ecosystem: Environmental > Aquatic > Deep subsurface > Groundwater | place: USA: Utah...
CTCAGGTAAAAAATATCCCAACGCGCACTATGCTTCTGTAGACTTTCTCCCCAGCGGGCAATGGATTGATACAAGTAAGATAACTGTGTCGTATCTTTTACAGATCGAATCAGATCATTTTTAAAAACACTGATTTTTGCTATGGACCGGTCTAAATCTCGCTCATAGACATCAAGGGCGTCGGCGAGTGGTGCTATCTCATTTATTCTGTCCGCAAGCAATAGAGACTGGGAGTGAATTGAGTTCAATCTAAACTGACTTTCACCATCTAAATGTAATTTCCATGCTAATTGAATAACCAAACGCGAGATGCTCGTCTCACTCATGTGCATCGGCAATGCCATCCAATAGCCTAAAGTGCTTGTATCTACTTGGTATAAATCCATGAAACGCTGTATTTCTTTTCCTAATAATTTTAGGCCCGGAAAATCTTTATCAATCATTTTTCCAACAAATAGACCTATAAGATCTGCAGGCACTTGCTCAGCACATAAGTGACTACTTTGATGACAAGGGGAAGAGTGAGCACAAGGGGCACAGCTCACCCTTGTCTGGAAAATATAGGAATTGTTTAAATACGCGCCAGTGTTGTTCCAGTGACTACTCCCCACGCTAAGCTCAACCACCTGAGTATTCACAGCTGATGACAAATGTTTCATCACTGTGTCAGTCGTCACTAAAAGCTCAGAACCATTGATAATACTAATTGCTGTTTCGAAATCACACTCAACAAGTTCCACTTGCAACTGGCTCAGCTCCTTCAGGTGTTTCTTTAGATTCTTCATTTCTCCAGGTCCAAGAAGTAAAAAAATTCCTGTTTTGGGCTGTAACAACCTAAAGCTCTTAAGAAGCTCTAACCACTGGTCCACAGACAAATTCTTTTTAGCATCACTTGTAAATAGTTGGAGACTTATATAGGAAGAATGGTTTTTTGTGAGTGTCAATACCTCAGCGGATGCACCCTTAGTAACAGCCACGTGACTAGGCTCAATGGGTGCATCTATCCCCAAACAAAAAAGATCGGCATAGTGAAAAGGGGTCCCCCACTTGGTAAGTCCAAAGTCATTTAACAATTGAAACCAGACATTCCCTACTCTTGTCTGCTCCTCTATTTGAAGACCAAAACTTTCTTTTGCCGAAAGTTGACCCATTAAGTAGCCCGATATTTTATTATGAGTTAAATTGATAGTGATGTCGTAGCGCTCGCTTCGTAAATCTTCAATAATATATTTTAATCTGTCGTAAGCCTCAAAAATTGGTCGCTGAGGATCCACAAGAGCCCCTTGCAAAAGACGCCGATCAAACACTTTAATGTCATCAATACAATCTATAAGTTTTGTGATTTTGAAGCACTCACTGTTGACCAATAAATGAATTTCGGAATGGGGGTATTTATGCCTCAACGCCCGAAGCGCTCCCGTTTGCATAACGATATCGCCCATCCGAAGTAGGCTAATCACTAAAATTTTTATTTTACTAGTTCGCTCAGACAGCTCCAAAGCACATCCTCACTGGTTTTATTCTTATTTTCTTTAAGGGCGTCCATTATGTGTTTAATAGAAATGAGCTCATCACGGCTAGTTACTTGAACTTCAGACAAAAATGAGGCTGTGCCTCTAGCTTTTAAAATGTGGTGGTATGAACTCCATGTTCGTCCCACAAGACGGTTTGATATATTTTGATAAAATGTGGGATTAATTTCCATACTACTTTTATGTTGTAAAACAATGTACAGCCCAGAAAGCATATCTTTCGCTTCAGAGCTTGAAAAGAAATTCCAAGCAAGATCTCCACCGTATACAGATACTTGTCCGTTCTCTTGCCAACTACGTAAGCTTTTTGCACTTACCAGATCTAACAAAGCTTCAAATACAATGATTTTTACTTTTGGATAGAATACTTGCAACTCTCGAATATGGTAACCTGCGCCTAGCCCTAAAACAAATATGCCCTCTGTGTAAGATAAAATATCAGCATGCGATTCTACCCAAATTTTCGCTTCTTTATATGGATCTACCTTTGAGGCCAACAAACGGCCATTCCAAGTAGGAATCAAATCACCCTTAGCGCCCGAGGCCCACTCAAGCATGGCTGAGCCTATCTTGAATGAGTGCATCAAGTTCTACGGCATCTTTTCTTTCTGGAGAAAAATTTAAAACTCTTTGGTTTTCAATCTTAGCTTCTCGGTAGTGACCAGTCTTACACAACAAAACCGCTAAGCAAAAACTCATATCAGGATCATCTGATCTTCTTGCTAAATAATTCTTTAGTCGCTGAATAGCGCTTCCATATGTGAGGTCTTGTAAGGCCCACTCCACCATAAGCCGAAGCGCCAACACATTTAAGGAGTTAATATCTAAAGCCTTTTCTACAGCTCCCCACGCTAATTCGTAATCACCCAGAGAGCGATAGCACATAGAAAGCCCCACCCATGCCCTTTCATTAAGCTGGTTGAGTGAGAGAGCCTGGCGATATCTTTCAGCTGCCGTTGTGTAGTCTTGGCGCTGTATTTCTAAAGTTCCAAAATTAACAAGTAAGACATCGGAATGAGGGGATAATGTGAAAGCACGATTGTAATTCTCCTCTGCACCATCATGATCGCCCATTGAGAGAAGAATATTTCCCATCTCCTTGTAAATTTCAAAAAGATAGGGACTTTCAAAATCAATGTAACCTAGGGCTTTCTTAAACTCTTCTAAAGCCAAGCCCCTCTGTTGAGTTTCCATCAAAGTTTTTCCAAGCAGGTAGTGACTTTCCTCGCCAGGAGCTAACTTTGTGAACTGTCGATAGCAGAGTATGGCATTGTCAATTTGCCCGGTATGCTCAAAGCAGTAGGCCATCCATTTAACCGCCTCTTTATGAGTAGGATCTTTTTTTAATGCATCACGAAGTATATGATTTGCCGCTCTATAATCACCCTTATCAATGAGCAATAATGCCTGTTTTACAGGATTTTTTTTAAGGACATTTTGTTCAAGACTTTTGTGTTGAATTTCTGGCTGTTGCATTCACTATCCTTTCGATATGAAAAGTAGAAGCAACCGCAGTGCCAACATAGGAATAAAGATATTAGATTTAGGACCTTAACGATGACATAGCTTTGGCTATTTAGATTAAGGTCCAGTCAGTTTTGTGACAACTACTTAGAGCGAAGTTTTCTGTTGGAACCTTCACTATGGTAGGCAGAAACTGCCGACTTTGCCTTAGTGACTGAGCCAAGCTCCTTAATGATGCGTGACTTTTCAGTGTCTACATATGAAAGGATAGATAAGTCTTGCTCAAGAATCTCATTCACAACAGACTCTTTGGTATTCAACTCAGACTTTACTGCATTTTTATGCACAGAAGTTAAACTGTTTTTATCAATCGACTCAGAGAGAATATTTACTTTTTGCTCTATATGCGCGATCAATTCTAAAATATTATCTCGAGATTTATAAAAATACTCCAAGCGAGAAAAATCTCCCTCACTCAAGCGAAATATTTCTGCTTTGTTTAACGTATAAAACTTCCTGAGAAGTGTATTTCGCTCTTTCAGTAACTCCAAAATCTTATCCATGATTTCTCCTTAAATTCATCCTGAATTTATTCGCCACGTTCTTTTTTAACTTTTTCAACCGCTTTTTGCCAACCATCGTAAAGAGTCTCCAAAATTCTTAAAACATTTTGAAGATGCTCTGCATTTCCAGTGATATTTGCCTGAGTGAGTTGGTCTGTTAAGAAAACATAGAGTTGTTCTAAACTCTTAGATATCTCCCCACCCACTTTGTGATCTAACGTATTATTTAACTCCATAACTATGTCGTACACTTTGCCAATATTATAACCTCTGTCAGCAATCTTCTTTTCTTCACATGCTTTGATGGCAATTTTTGTAAATCGAATAGCACCCTCATAGAGCATTAAAAGTATCTTTTCCTTACTCGCACTCTCAACAGAAGTTTTTTTATACTTTTGGTAAGCCAATTTTTGACTCATCTGCACCCCTCACAGTAGCTTAACGTCTCATTATGGATCGGATTATTATTAAAAAACTTAATCACTCTATCCACTTTCTGAACCACCCTGCATACCACCAAAATTCATATCGAACCCACCGCCGCCACCAAGTTTACTCTGAAGGTAAGCCCCTTGTGACTTTAGTCTGGACATTGTTGATTCTAAATTTGCAAATTGTCTTTTTAGAGACTGCTCTTTTTTTTCTAAGTTTCTCTCGGCCACGGCGATACGATCATCCATTTGCTTGATGGTGTTTTCTAAACCTTTTTTTCGATTGGGAACTGAGCCAAAAACTCCATCCAGTAAGTTTCCAATTGTCATTTTTAAACGAGGAATAAAGCCAACAGCTCCATCCCCTACCAAAAACATACGCACAGCTTCTGGGTCTTTTGCCAAAGTATTATTAAATTTATCTTCTTCAAAATCTAATAATCCATTTCTATTAAAGGTTATCCCAAGCTGTCCCATGGAATTAATGGATCCGGTTCCAAATTGACGATCTTGAACCATTCCTCGCAGTCTTTGCTCAATGGATCTCAAAAGACCATCGCCACCCAAGGTAGACGAAGTATCAGATTTTTCATTTAACTTATTTTGATCCTGAATAAATCCCAAAACGGCATTGGTTGTCTCGACAAAAGTTTTTATTTTTCCTGAAACAACCTCTCGATCCTCTTTCACACTAATTGCTACAGGGCGACCAGGGTTGGCCTGCTTAAGGTCTAAAGTAACACCTGGAATTATATCTTTTAGTTGGTTGTCTGTAATTTCAAATTCAATTCCATCTACTTTGACCTTTCCGTTTTTTGACTCTCTCTCTTCATCAAAGAAAAAATCTTGATCTCCATCTAAAAAATAGAGCCTTGGATAAGTCACAGCATTTTCGCCACCAGTCCCAACACCCGATATCATTAAGCGATAGGGAGCATCGGGATATCGTGAATCTTTAATCACTGAGGCCTGAATTCCTAAACCAGAGCGGTTAATAGCTCTAGCTGCTGATTCTAAAGTTGAGTTTGTACCACTCAAATAGACTTCTTTTGATCCCTCGGGCGTATCAAATTTAAAATAACCAACACCAATTTCTGTTTTGTCTTTGTCTGGAAATCCATTTGAAAGAGCCGCTGCTTTATTGGCAAGCTCCTCAACCTCCACCATCCATGTGCCCTTCATGGCTTCCTTTGGATCAATCACACCATCTAAAACACTTGGATCTCCCGACATGACCTTCATAGATTGAAAACCACCAGAATCTGCCATGTCCTTAACCGTTCCAGTAATGGCCCTAAGTTTTGTATCCAGGTCATTGACTAGATTTAATTTTGTTTGTGTTTTTTGTTTTCTGACTTCTAGATTTTTAACAGGCTGACGCTCCACTTGGATCAATTGATCCACGAGGTTTGGTGGTAAACCAGTATTTATACCGCCAAAGCTAATCGCCACCTTGCCTCCTTCCTAGAGTCAAAATTAGTGGAACTACTCTATTATTTTCTCAGAGATATGCCATAGCTGTGAGCCAATAATCTGGCTTTGGACTAATGGTGTGGGAAATTTTTGCTTTACATGCTCTTATTGATCAAATTGCCCTTTTGTCGGGGTTCTTGACCCACAGGCAACATAGAAAGTTCTGATTCAGGAATTCGTCGTACAACTTTTCCCTTGATATCCTCTATAAGAACTACAGGTACATTGTTAGCACTTATCAACCTCACCTGTAGATTGTTGTCTTTAACACCTGGAAGTTCTTTTAAATAACTAATGGCTGCCTGGATTTCATTTTCAGATAAATTTCGTCTAGGCTGTCGGCCCTCTTGCTGCCCTTCGTTTTGGCCATTGGCATCGCGCTCAGTGGAAGCTTCAGATCTAGTCTCTTTCTTTATCTTTCGAACTTCAAATGGGAGCAGTTGTCCTGCTATTGATTTTATATTCATCCGCACACCTCTTCGGCAAGCCTTACTGAAAACTAAAAAGCCCATAAAAAATAAGGGCGAAGGTCCTGTATCAAAAAAACCCGGCTTAACTGTCGTTAGGCCGGGTGGGTTAACCAGGAGGAGATGGGATAAATCTCCTTTGGATTCTTATTTAGCTATTGAGCCAGACAAGGAATTAATTTAATAGTTTCAGTGCCATGGCAGGAAAGTTGTTTGCCTGTTGCAAAATACTGTTGGAGGCATTCAGTAGAATATTATTCTTTGCCAAATCTGCCGTCGCTTGTGCAATATCTGTATCTCTAATTCTCGAGTTTGCCGCTGATAGATTTTCCTCTGCAATTCCCAAGTAATCTTGTGTTGAATATAATCTGTTTTGTAAGGCGCCAAGACTTGCTCGATACTCATTCACCTGTACTTGAGCAGTGTCTACAATGTCTAAAGCCTCTTTAGCTCCATCTTTTGTTGTATAATCCAATCCTTCAACCCCCAAGTTAGACGCTGAGGCATCTTGTTGAGTAGAATCAAAGGAAATACGGTCATTTTCTGTGTTATTAATATCCACTTGAAAGTCAAATTGTCCACCGGTCCCATTGAGTAGCTGAATGCTACCGAAGCGAGTGGTTTGTGCAATACGATCTAATTCGGCTTTTAATTGCTGTACTTCTTTATCTATGAACGATCTTTCTCTCTCACCAATTGTGTCTGAAGCTGCTTGAATTCCTAACTCTCTAAATCTTGTGAGTATATTCGAAATCTCATTCAAGCCACCCTCAGAGACCTGTACTAGTGAAGTGGCATCCATTGCGTTCCGCTTGGATTGTCCATAACTCCTAATTTGCCCTTTCAAGCCTTCACTGATACTTAAACCTGCAGCATCATCTGCTGATTTTGTAATACGACTGCCTGAAGATAATTGTGCAAAACTCTTTTCAATTTCTCTTTGTGACCCCGCCAGTGAGCGCTGTGCATTGATCGACGAAACGTTTGTTGAAATTCTTAATCCCATAAGATCCCCCTGTTGTTAAAAATCCCTTTTTCCTCTAAGCCCTAACCCCTTAGACCCTATAAGGCGCACAACCCTGTGCTTTATTGAATACGTTGAAGCACTAAACTTTTATCTAGCTAGAAGATTTCTTAATGAAAGGTTCACCGTCACGTTCCCCCCTCTCTTCACACTATTTTTTTTCAGCACTTACACCTATTCATTCGGCGAGGTCCGGTTCTGCTTTAGTCGAGTCGAGGTTTTCTAGACTAAGGTCAATATAGAACTAGACTTTGGTTTTAAAAACAGTACTTAGATAGGGTAAAAAGCCAGGATGAAAGTCTAGCCAGCATTAAGTCCGTAGGACCATCGACCTGCTAAAATATGAGCACAGAAGTAAAACTCACCTTTGTCTGGAAGTTTAGTACACAAGAGATCCATTAGAAAAAGTCATGATAAACTGTAAGGACATACGACTTTGGAAATTCATCCGTCGTGAACCATGGAGGGTTCATGTTGAAGATCATCAGTACGATGTCTATAGCTTTTTGTCTGCTTTTTATTCAACAAACGAGTGCAGCTCAGCTGGGGCATAAGGGCTACCTTGTGCAACTCAAGCCTTTGATTGCGCAAAGTCAGTTTGTTAAGTTGATCGGGGAAGCCAATCTTAAAGATCAGATTCCTCAACTCAACACTTTGGTTTTTAAAGAACTACCAAAAAATAAGAAGTGGAAACTCTACACTCAAAAAGTGGAACCTAACTGGATTATACAGACAGGGAGTGATGAGGAGGCCAGCCCTGAACAAGAAATTAAAAGACTTTGGGGGCTACAAGCCATTGATCTTCTGCCGGCTTGGCACCAAACAAAAGGAAGTAACAAAGTTATAGTAGCTATTTCAGATACCGGTGCATTTTATCGCCACTTTGATTTGTTTGATAATATTTGGAAAAACCCTGGAGAGACTGGGATTGACTCTGAAGGCAGAGATAAATCAAAAAATAAAATTGATGATGATGATAATGGTTTTATAGATGACGTCTATGGCTGGAATTTTGAAGTGAACTCTAATAATATTATGGACTACCACTACCATGGCACACATGTCAGTGGCACCATCGGAGCCGTGGGCCGCAACGGCGTAGGTATTTCAGGCGTCAATTGGAATGTTAGTTTGATGATCACAAAGTTTTTGGGCCATGATGGCAGTGGCACACTGGCAGCCGGTATTAAAACTATCTTGTATGCAGCAGATAATGGTGCCCGCGTGATTAACTGCTCATGGGGCGGCGGTGGCTATAGTGAAATTTTTCGAGAAGCCGTTCAATATGCTGCCAAAAAGAACTTATTAATTGTAGCTGCTGCAGGCAATGACTATGTAGATGCTGATAAAAAACCAATGTACCCAGCAGCTTATCCTGACGATAATATCATTTCGGTGGCTGCAACAATGGATAAGTTCCACCACTTGGCTTATTTTTCTAATTATGGATTGAATAGCGTAGATCTTGCGGCTCCAGGGTATAGAATACTCTCAACCTTTAATCCCACATATCTAGGACATCGTGAGTTTTTTCTAGAGTTAAGTGGTACTTCTATGGCAGCACCTCATGTGGCAGGTGTGGCTGCGCTGATTTTATCAGTAAGACCTGATCTCAACTGGAAACAACTAAAAGAAGTTCTTTTATCTTCTGTCACTAAGTCTGACGAACTCATAGGTAAAGTAAAGACAGGTGGCACATTGAACGCCTCACAAGCTTTGAGCCTAGCTTTGGCTTTCTAAATAAAAAAACCCCGAGAGTCTCCCCTCGGGGTGGGCTTAAGAGTAGAGCTATCTTGTGGGCGACGACTCTACACTTTTTCTAAAACTATATTTATAATAACTTCATCGCTTGTGCTGGCTGCTGGTTGGCCTGTGCTAACACTCCGATAGAGGCACTCTGTAGCACACTGGCACTGGCTAGCTCAGCCGATTCGAAAGCAATGTCTGCATCTCGTAATCTGGAGTTCGCAGCTGACAAGTTTTCATACTGAATGTCTAAGTTACTCACTGTTGCATTCAATCGACTTTGTACCGCACCGAAATCCGCTCTCATGGCACCGACCATTTGTAAGGCGCTATCTACTTTTTCTAGAGTGGCTCGAGCTTCATCTTTGCTATCCACTGTGATGGAGTCATATCCAAGCGCTCCACCTGTGGCATCCGCAGTCATATTGTATCGAATAATATTTTCTTCACCAGAGAAGGAACCTACGTGAAACTCTAATTCTTCACCGGATCCATCGAGCAAAGCTCTGTTTCCAAATCGTGTCGTTCTTGCGATACGATCTGCCTCTGTGACTAACTGTTGTGCTTCTCTATTAAGAAAGTTACGTTCTATATCTCCAATGTTATCACTGGCTGATTGAACCCCTAACTCTCTTAATCGAATTAAGATATTGTTAATTTCATTCAAACCACCCTCTGAAACCTGTACCAATGAAACCGCGTTGTACGCGTTGTTTCTTGCTACCTTCAGACCTCGAGTTTGACCTTTAATATTTTCTGAAATCGAAAGACCGGCGGCATCATCTGCTGCCTGTACGATTCGACTTCCCGAAGCTAAGGCCTGTAGTGCGTGATCAGCACGTGCCTGCTGTTGACCCAACTGTCGTTGCGCATTGATAGACGCAACGTTGGTATTAATTCTTAAGCCCATAAAAACCTCCAACTCGCACGTTCATCCCTATGTGTGCGAAAACCGAGCTATTACCTCTCTGCTCGTGCCAACCATGGCGGACTATTTTTTTGTTGGATCCATCAACGATCGACACCATTGCCGATGTTCATGTACTTGGGCTTCGTAGTCTTTCAGTGACGGCTGAATGGCTACCGAGCCTAGTGCTCCAACGTATTCAAGGTACTTCTCGGCCTTGGTCTAGGTTTCTTTAGCCCTTAGTCTAGGTTTAATTTGACTTGATGCGTCTTGTGTTTGGAATGACTGAGTAAATCAATTTCATTTTTTTCAAAAAAAAAGGTCGATGTCCTATAAAAGAACATCGACCCGGTCGTCGCTCACACATTTTTTATTTATTTTAACGGGATCTTGAACTACTTGCGTACTAAAAAGAGACAAAGTCGGCCCCTCATTTACTAATAAATCTGAGAGATCAGTCTTGTGGCTCTTTCTGGCAAAGCGTTAGCTTGCGCTAATACCGCAACACCCGCGCTTTGGGTTACTGATGCAGACGTTAACGCTGCAGTTTCAGCTGCCACATCGGCATCGGCAATACGAGACCGTGCAGCCGAAATGTTCTCATATTGAATATCTAAGTTACTTGTTGCTGCTTGAAAGCGACTTTGAAAAGCTCCAAAGTTAGCGCGAACGCCAGAAATTGTTTGCAATGCCTCATCTATAGACTCCAAAGAGCTACGGGCATCACCTTTATCTGTAATACTTAGTCCTGAAATTCCCAAAGTGGCCGCCTGGGTATCAGAATCTAGTGTGTAACGAATAATATTTTCTTCCCCCGCCTCTGGTCCCACCTGGAATTCAAATTCTTCGTTTGATCCCATAAGAAGCTTTTTCTGACCAAAAGACGTTGTTTTTGCAATACGATCAAACTCATCCACTAAATTTGTGAACTCTTGGTTAATATAGCCTCTTTCAACATCAGTGATATTATCGCTGGCCCCTTGAATGCCTAGTTCTCTTAAACGAACAAGGATGTTGTTTTGCTCATTGAGCCCACCCTCTGCCACTTGAATAAGAGACACAGCATTTTCAGAGTTATACCTGGCCTGTTTAATTCCAGCCAATTGCCCCTTTAGGTTCTCGCTGATAGCGAGACCAGCAGCATCGTCACCAGCATTCACAATGCGATTACCAGAGGCTAAGGCCTTCAAAGCATGTTCCGTTTTTGCTTGGGATTTATCCAACTGCCTTTGCGCAGCCAATGAAGCAACGTTGGTATTAATTCTTAATGGCATGGACCCTACCCCCTGTAGATTTCAGAAACGAACTTTCTGTTCGCCCCTAAAAAAATTAAGAGCACCGCCCACGTTTTGATGTATCGAACTCTAAAGCCCTAGGTTCGTTAGCTATTCAGCCGTCATAGAACTTATCGTCGCATCGCATTATTACTTTAGTGCTTTGCGTTATAAAATTGTGTGATTTGAAAAGTCTGTTTTATATCAATGAGTTATGATTGGTTAAATAGATGTTTTAACTTGAGATGTTACACCTTTTACTGGCCGAGGCGAAAACGAGAGAAGTGATCACTATAAAGACGAGTGACCAGTTTAACGATTTCGTCTTCGTCGGACTGCTTTTGGTGCTGAAACTCGATACCCAAGTGAAGGGCCTTCTTTGGGTGTTGGGCTATGGGACGAGCGTAGCGAACCACTCCATGCACCTCTTTTTGAAACTCCCCACCCACATGAAGCTGACATTGAAAGCGCATTCCTTGTTTGAATGTCTCTTTTTGATCCAAGGGTAACTCTAAAGCCACTCCTCCGCCACTGAGATCAATGAGGCTCAAAGAAGGCTTGTAAGAAGCTCCACCCACTTGAATCAGATCCGCATAGGCTTTTACAGAACCAGGGATAGAAAGCCGAAAATTTTTACGTCGTTGAAGCTTATAAAGATCTCCATCAATGGCAATATCAATAAGAGTTTCTCGAGCCTGTAATTTAGTTTTTATAAAATACACTTCTGGCGGAAGTGAAAAAGTCAGTGTGCACTCATGAGTGCCACTCATTCGATCTGTGTGAGCCACAGTCACCTTTAAATCCGAGGTGCTCCTACCACTCACATCACCTTGAACAATAGTTTTTGCATCAATCTGTATCTGAACAGGGCGACGTTGTTTGACCAATTGATCGTAAATCTCTTCGCGGTCAGCTTTTGTTTGAATTTTGGTAAACATACTTACCCCTTAAACTAAACACGTATTTGTAAGTAAGTTTTCCATGATTCTGGAGCATTGTGAACCTGAATTATAATTTCCATATGAGGAAGGGCTCTTGGCTTCACAGGCTTTTTGAGTAAGGGCATATGAGCTTCTTGTGGGGTGCGATTGCCTTTTTTCTGATTACACAGTCGGCAGCAAGTCACAATGTTCTTCCAATCTTTGGGGCCACCACGCGACACAGGAATCACATGATCCAAAGTGAGATCTTTTATTGAGAATTTTAAGCCACAGTACTGACATTCGTAATTATCTCTTAAGTAAACATTTTCTCTTGAAAAGCGAAGGGATGGTTTTTGGTGAACATTCACGTAGGTGCGTAATCGGATAATACTGGGAACTTGGAAAGTCATTCTGACACTGCGGACAAATTGATCATGATGTTCCAAAATATCCACTTTACCTTGGAACCAAAGTATAATTGCTTTTTGCCAACCCACCACCTGAAGCGGTTCATAGCTAGCATTTAGAACAAGGGCTCTTGCCATTGCGGAATTGAAGGCGGCACCTCCTATTCTTACTCACTACAGTATAGCTCCATTTTGAGAAACCATAGGACAAGAATTTGTTAAGCAGCACGATCTAAGTTGAGACCTGCAATATCTTCTTCTTCACCCGGTATCCTCGACGAAAGTCTGTAAGCTTCGAGAGCCTTTTGCTTTTTGAGATCCTCCATACGCTTCTTCTTTTGCTTTTCTCGCCGTTGGGCTTCTTGAATCAACCTTGTTAAACCTAATAAGTTTGGTGATTGCCCTTGCATCTCCACCTGATCATCTGCCGATGAGGAGTCTACGGCCTTCACCTGCTGGGTCACAGCAGGAGGTGGCGGATCGCTTTGAGTTTTCTCCGGTGTCTCAATAAGAGACATGGGCCCAATGGACGCGACTTTCATCTAGTCTCCTTCATTCTACTTATCGGAATTCTAGACAAAGATCTTAATGTGTCGCGTTGTTATACAAAAAGGGGAGGCCTTAGACAGGAACTTATTGAAGTACCTGCTCATAGGCCGTTGGCGTTGTGGAACAACCAGAACCTGCATTAGTATCGCAACGAATTCGACCAGATCCGCCGGCTCCAGATGAGACAGTGAAAGAGTAACCGGCTGCACCGGTAGCCCCATTACCACCGCCGCCAGTACCACCACTACCACCAGCACCACCAGTTTTTCCAGAACCACCACCGGCTCCACCGCCACCATAACTTGTGGCCGCTAAACCATTTCCACCGTTTCCACCATTGCCATTGTCAGCACTACTGCCTCCAGAAGAAGTGATTGTTCCTGCTGTCACACTGGCGGCTCGGATATACACACTGCCACCAGCTCCACCGCCCCCAGGTGATCCTGCAGATCCACCACCGGATCCACCACCACCGGCACCGCCTGCACCTCCATCAGTGTAGTAGTTACCTGTTACACCATTACTACCATTACTACCTGCACTGCCGTTAGCTCCGTTGGCACGAATAGTCCCGCCGTTTGTTATTACTGGTGTTGCTATATAAACTATTCCACCACCACCGCCGCCCGCACCGCCGCTGCCACCATTACCACCATTTACATTATGACCATAACCACCACCAGCTCCACCAGCTCCGCCACCACCACCGGAACCCAAAAACATAGTCGATAAAGCACTGGCCCCATAAGTGGAACCAGATGTCCCACCAGTACCTGCTTTATTGGCAATGATACAGGCGATACCGTTGCCAAACCCATTACCATAACTGCGCCCACCGCCGCCGGCACCACAAGTCGTTGTACCACTTCCTCCGGCACCGCCAGCTGTGCTATAATTGGCGCCCGCACCAGCGCCTGGATAGCCGGCAGCACCTGTGGCACCATCACCACCACCACCACCTGTGTTTTGCCCCCAGTAACCGCCAACTCCTGTAGGAGATGAGCCTTTTAATCCAGCTCCAGGGCCTGATCCGTCAGAACCATTGCTGCCATCACTGCCAGCAAGACCAGAGGCTGCCCCAGCACCAGCGCCTCCACCTCCTCCGGCGCCACCTGAAAAACCTTTTCCATTGAGATCAATGAGAGCTCCAGCACTGAGAGTCACACTGGTGAGAGCTCTTAAAGGAAGAACTCCCCCTTTAGTGCCATCCCATGCACTCACTGTGAATGTAGAAGAGCTTGCAAGATTCAAAGTTGTGTATTAGGCACGCGTACAACTTGTGCGCGCGATGGCGTGCCATCATTGGTGTAAGTATTTGTGAGACTAGAAGTAAGAGTGATGCTACCTGCAGCTACAGAAGAGACAGTTTTAAATTCGTAATTACCTACACCAGTCCCTAGCATTTGAATAACGAGAACCTCGTCTCCAGTGGCAAAGCCTGTGCTGGAAGCCACGGTGAGAGTGGGTTGTCCTGAACTGGAGGTTGTGGAGATATTTGTAGCCATACAATCGGCTGTGGCTCGTCCAGAGATAGATTCAGTAGAGCAGTTCTTGGTACCACTGGCCGCAATACTACCTGCCCCATCGCTGCCAAACCCATATTTAATATCCACATCGTGCTTTGGAGCCGGTCGAAAACAACACCGAAAAGATTGTGGAGGTGTCGACTCTAAGGCAGAGGTTGCCGAACCAGAGCAGGTGGGAGCACCACCGCAACAAGGTTTCGTATAGGAATCAGTATCATTGTATCGTGTAGAGGTACGCTCTATGTCGTCCATCCAAGCGCCAGTACCACCTTGATAACTACAGGCGCGAGTCCATTGGCCTGAAGTGCAAAGAAAATATCCGCTATTAGCACAAGTTC
>Ga0066639_10003013_pt1 | contig 14623 bp, 15 predicted proteins | sample CryGeyCG2114_010_2_FD_59504 | JGI IMG/M metagenome (GOLD analysis project Ga0066639, IMG submission 59504) | Groundwater microbial communities from aquifer - Crystal Geyser CG10_big_fil_rev_8/21/14_0.10 | ecosystem: Environmental > Aquatic > Deep subsurface > Groundwater | place: USA: Utah...
TCATGCAGGTGCTCATGCAAGTCATTCAGAAAGTGCTCATGCAGTTATTCCAGCCAAAAGGCAAAATAAGTAATGATTAATGATTGTCGCGGGTACTATATATTTGTTTCCTGATTTTTTTTCCACTAAAAAGGGGTGAATTTTATATAAACATATAATTATATGAATATTTTTCCTGTTCCGCTCCCACACCTAAGAACACATTATCACAAAGGAGCGCTGGAAGAATCTATTGCGAGGCCCAGTTTATCTGCTCTATCCAAATATCCATTGTATCAGCATTACAGCCAAACATTGTTTCCCCTAGATTTTTTCCGGGTTTTATATCAAGAATCTGCTGACAGGAACAGCCAAAGGTGTCGGTCAAACTATATTCGCTGTCGGATATCCCGTCAACGGTAGCTGTCTCAAAGATATTGTCTCCGTCAATATCTGAATAATGGTTTTTTATAAGGCCTGAAGGGGTTTCAGGCAACACTGTATCCGGACATAAATCATCAACATTAAGAACACCGTCACTGTCAGAATCTTCTTTGCAGTCTGGAATCTCATTATAATCCAAATCCCAACCATTAAATACTAAATAAGGAAATTTATCCATATTTTCTGCTCTTCCGTCAATTTCATAAGAGTCAATTCCATCATAATCACTCCAAAAATTACCACCAGGACATTCATCTATATTCCAATTATTATATGTATTAACTGCTTGTAAAATAGAATCGTCACGGGCTTGTATAAAGTTATCAAAAAAGTTGTTGTTATAGATTGAGTTATTTTGGGAGGATTCTATATAAAGACCTTCTTTCTCAGTTATCAGACCATTGTAGGATATTTCATTATTAAATATTGTTGTATATTTGACACTATCTTCCCATAGATGTATTCCATATTCATCATTCGAAGTTATTATATTTTTAGAGATTATATTATTCCAAGTATTCCTATTCAGTTTTATACCAATTTTATTTTTAGCTATATAATTACTTGAAATCGTATTGAAAGAAGATCGATCAAATCCATATCCACAGTCTACAAAAATTCCCGCATGGTTGTTGTTAATGTTGTTATTAGAAATAAAGTTATTAGATGATGTTTGAAGAAGATCGATACCCAAAATGTTCTCGTTTATATTATTGTTCGATATTCGATTATTGCTTGATCTCCAGATGTGTATTCCCAAGAAGCCATTATTAGTTACTATATTATCTGTTATTTCACCACCGTTTACATCATAAAAGGATATACCAAAATAAAAACTGTCAATTATACAATTTTTAATTATGACATTATCATGACCATCAATGTATATACCACCACCATTTTTATTACCAGTAATACTATGTCCATTACAATCCAGAGTAATACCATCTGCCCCAATGACTATACCATGAGTATCTGCACACTCCATATCAGCATTTAATATAGTGTCCTCTATTATAGTATCACCACAACTTAGAGGTCTTTCAATTTCCTCACCAACCACTAATTCTAATCCTACATCCGGCTTGTTACAGGCATGATTCTCATTTACTATGCAGATATTGTCATAATGAACCTCACTCGATGCTTGCGCGAAAATACATGTTCCATGTTGTATTAGGAAATAAGAATTCCTGACCCAATTGCCTTCGTCTGGTATTTCAAAATCTCCATGATTTGTTCCATCAATTCCAAAGTTGACGTAGGTATCATCCATCATGGTTCTCTCAACATTATGCCATTCTCCCAGATTATTGTACATTATTCTGGTATCCAGCATCTTGATTTCAGTATTACCGACCCATTTGACAAAACTGAAAGGATATGTTGCCCCGCATTGCGCCTCATCTTCGTACAGGGAATCCCCATCATAAAGCCAGTTTTTACCTGAACTAAATACCTGAGCGAGGAAAAAATTGTCTGTTCTTCCCTGATAGCCTATTGCAAATCTGTAATTCACCGAAGATTTTGAAAAATCTCCTTTGGCTGTTTTCAAAATATTATGCGACCAGTCTTCACCGGATGAAGATGTGTAAAGTCTTAAATATCCGTCCTGTATTTCTATTACACCAAATTCTTGGATTATTTCCCAATTATCGCCTAGTTCATTTCTTTCAAAATTGTCTCCAAATACATAGTATGGTTTATTGTCTAAACCGAGGTATTGCGGTGATTCGGCGGAAGGATTGTCATAATATGCGGAATACCACATACTGCCAACATCGTCATTCTTATTAACCTCAAACCTGACTTTACATATTCCAGGCTGACTTTCAATTAAAACATATTTTACTTCATTGCCTCCACCATTGCAGTATTTGTCAACTATCCTGAGATCTCTGCAGTCTTCATTAAGATCACTATCCTCGACTACAACTTCAACAACCTCATATTCTCTATTAACATCAGTTTCAAGAGGGTCTTCAAAGTAGATACCCCTGCATCTTTTCCAGTCAGAATCCCACCAATCAGAAGCAGCAACAAAATTGACAAAACAAAAAGACGTTATCAGAAACCCCAGAAGTAATAACTTTTTCATTCGCACCCCCGAATATGAAGATATGTTTATAGAAATATATATCACATCTTCTCTCCCGCTCCGCAACCAGAATACACCTGTCAGATGTAATCCCGTGATATCAGGAGTCTGCTGGAGGGAGCGTCGGAAAAAACACACTAATATCTAAAATTCCATATATAGATTAAATAACACTTGGGGGTGTAAAAATGAAAAAGATTATTTTAGGATTGTTTTTAATGACACTATTAATGACAGGGACAGCAGTACTAGCAATGAAAGCGAATGGGCCAGCAGCGTTTAACGGCCTAAACCATGCAGGACAGGCAGCACAACTTTACTTGTATGAGAAGGATCCGGTTACATGGGAAGTGATTGACAGCGGTGCATGGGGAAAGATGACATACACAGAAGAGAATTTTGTTTTCAATGGACATGGGTTGGAACCAAAAACAGAATATACTCTGATAAGATATATGGATCCAGCGGAGGAAGAACCTTGGAGTACACATTCCGTAGTATGTCTTGGAGAAGACACATCCAGCAGAGATGGTGCAGCTCACATTATGGGCGAAATGATAACAGGAGGACAGAAAGTATGGCTAGTTCTTTCAGACGATGTTGATTGTGGAACCGGTAAAATGATAGGATGGAATCCATCAGAATACTTGTTTGAATACAATCTGATAACAGATGCATCATATATAACAAACCACGGCAACGGTATATACAGTTACACACATCTGATTAAAGACGGTGAAGCAAAACAAAACCAAGCAAAGAAAGCATCAGGCACAAGCGGCCCAGCATGCTACAAACTTATGGGGCACGCATGGGATTACACACCATACTACACAATTAATCCGACAAACTCCGACGGTCTTACAGAGGAATTTATCGTCGGCACAATAGAGACATCGATCCAGACATGGGATGCATCAACGTCATTTCCATTGTTCGGAAGCAGATTACCAACTCCGAAAGTTATTTCATGGGGTGTGAACGATGGGCACAACTATTACAGCTTCGGTGATTATCCAACCGATGGTGTGATAGCCGTATGCAGAACATGGTATAACACGGGAACAGACTATATCGTTGAATACGATATAATGTTCGACGAGGACTTCACATGGGGCGATGCAACAGTAACATCTGGGGTAATGGACTTGCAGAACATAGCAACACACGAAATCGGACATGGAATGGGATTATTGGACGTATACCAAAGACCATGCAATTATGTCACGATGTACGGGTACAGTACTGAAGGTGATACAGCAAAGAGAACTTTAGAGACACCAGATATACTTGCAATGCAGTTGAATTATGGGGTTTAATTTTCACCCCAGTCTTTTCTTTTTCAGATAATAACTCAAAAATATCAATAAAAAAAGAAAAAAACTACTTAAACAACCATCCAAATAATCCTTTGCTTTTCTTTTCGTTTTGTGCCAATTCCTGTAACCTATTCTGTTCCTGTTCCATTTGTTGAATTTGTTCCTGTAGAACTTGTTTTAGTTCCTCATCTTCTCTAACCTGTTCTTTCAGTCTTTTGAGTTCCTGTATTCTCTCTCTATTAACAATTACTTCCTGTTCTATTTCTTCGGCTGATTCTTCATCACCGCCAACAAGAATTCTCACAAATCTTGATCTTGTTTGAATTTTTTCTTCTGCTTTTATAGTTGATTGAACTGAATTATTGAATTCCCTCGCTATTTCAGATACATTTTGACCTATACCACCTTTCTGATCCAACAAATCCCTCATGTCCAATAAATTATGAACAGTTTCTCTTACTAAGTTCTGGTTCCTATAAACTTTCTGCTTCTTTTCTGGCATTGATTCTAATTCTTTATACATTTCTTGCTTTCTTTCTTGGATTTGCTGTTTTAATTCTGTTGTATTATGTAATCTTGTTCTATTTTGTTCACCTTGTTGATTTCCTGTTTCTTCTATGTTCTGATCTTCTACCTGATTGAAAACTTGATTTTGATTTCCCACTTCATTGCTTGTTGTTGGTGTTGTATCATCTAGATTATTCCCTTGAGACCCAGAATTTTCATTCTTTGCCAATACAAATATTGGCAACAAAAGTAATATTAAACTCATTGTCAAAATTTTCTTCATATCTTTCACATCCCTAATATTGTAATTCATTCTAAAAAACCTTATCCTTTTAGATTAACAAAAAATTATTATGGTAAAATCACTAAAGCGTGAGATAAATCTCCTGACCCTAACTATTTATGGAACTGGTATAATTGTAGGTGCCGGAATATATGCACTCATAGGAAAAGCTGCTGGAACAGCTGGTAATTCCGTATGGCTGTCATTTCTTTTCGGATCTATATTGGCTTCATTCACAGCAATGAGCTACGCCGAATTATCTTCCATGTTTCCAAAGTCAGCTTCAGAGTATCATTATGTAAAAAATGCTTTCAATAGCAGTGTTTTCGGGAACATCATGTGTTCGGCAGAGATATTTGTAGACTTGATAGCCTGTTCTACGATAATATTGGCTTTCAGTGGGTACTTCTCAAGTTTTTTTGATATACCTGTTGTTCTAGTATCAGGGACTGTATTGGTTTTATTATCATTCATTAACTTCATCGGAATCAAAGAATCTATGTTCTTTGTTTCTGCCCACACATTAATAGAGATTGGAGGTCTGATAATCATAATTATTTTGGGATTAGGAAGTTTGGGGTCTGTAAATTACATGGAGATGCCGATGGGTTTTGGTGGAATATTGTCTGCAAGTGCATTAATATTCTTTGCATTTCTAGGGTTTGAGGACATAGTAAATGTAGCTGAAGAAACAAAAAGTCCGAAAAAAACGTTGCCGAAAGCCATTATTTTATCTCTCTTGGTATCTTCAATTATATACATCCTAGTCTCATTGTCAGTTGTGGGTATGGGAAATTGGAAAGCATTGTCAACATCTGATGCTCCATTGGCTTATGCAATCTCCAACAAGTTTGGTCTGGACGTAAGCAATATAATTTCTGTTATTGCCCTAGTTGCGACAGCAGGAACATCGTTGGTCTTCCTGATTGCTGGTTCAAGAATGATATATGGTTTGTCTGAAGCTGGGGAGATACCAAAAATATTTTCAAAAATTCATCCGAAGACAAGAACTCCATATGTTTCCATATTAGCTTCGTTTATAATTTCAATGGTTTTTGTTCTTATTGGAGATCTAAAGTTGGTTGCGAGTATCACTAACTTCGGTGCGTTTATAGTTTTCTTCCTTGTTAACTTATCCGCCATTATTCTAAGATACAAAAAATCTGGCTTCAAGAGAGAATTCAGGATGCCATTCAATATAGGGAAATTCCCGTTGTTATCATTCTTTGGTCTATTGGCATGCCTGTTGATGATCTTTTACCTTGAGATAGAATCTGTCATAATAGGAAGTTCAATCCTTGTTGCTGGGTTGGGACTATTAACAATTTTCAGGGGAAAAAAGAAACTCAAATAATGAATTGAAGATGTTAGTTGTAGGGATAGTGGTTGTTTTAGTTATATCATTACTTGGTTTAGTTTAATTTTTATTATATCAAATCTAATTATTGTTTATGTTAGACTATTCTTTCTGGGAAATTGTCACATCTTTTGGTAGTATTTCATTTTGGATAGGAGCATCAATGATGTGTCTAATACTTTTTTTTACTGTCCCTAAAAAATCTAGAAAATATTTTATATGGTTCATTTTTCTTGTCCTCCCAACAATTATTATTGCCAATAGCATAACACAAGTAACTAAATTAATTCTTCAAGTTCCCAGACCTTGTGATGGTTTATTAGGATGTCCTAGCAGTTATTCTATGCCTAGCGGACATGCAACTGTTGCTTTTGCTGCAATGACTGTTTTAGGGTTACATTACAAAAAAAAGAAATATTTAATACCTGCCTTAATTTTTGCACAGATTGTAGGGATTTCGAGAATCGTTCTAGGTGTTCATACTATTCCAGATGTTTTAGTTGGATCTGTCATTGGTATGTTTGTTGGTTTTCTTGTTCAGAAAGCATATGAGATGCATTATAAGGATTTTGTAAAGGTTGTTAAGAAGGTTTAAAAATAATCCTTTATCTTTCCTTTTAATTGTAAATAAATCAACCAGAAGAATAGAAGAACAGCATCCATTGAACTAAATATTAGAAGTCCAAAATCTTCGTGAGCTAAACTTGGAAGAAATGTTACAAAAAACTCCGGAATTAGATTCAAACCAAAAACATAATTAGAGAAAGGATAAAATGGGCAGATAAAACCAGATAAAGAAGCATCAAGTATGAGATGTATTAAAAACCCAAAAGATATCATAACAAAATACAAAGAGGTTTTCTTCTTTTTAATAGAATGAAAAAACATTGAAAAAGCTAAGAAAAGTATAGGAAACCAAATATTATGAGTATATAATCTATGAACATTAACACCATTCATAAGAAGATGACCTATAGGTAAGTCTATATCAGGGAACAATCCTGCTAACCCAGCAAGAAGAACGTGTTTGTTTGTGATAACTCCTTTTTTTTTGAGAATATGATCTCGAAATAAATCTACTAAAATTATTGGGACTAGAATATGAGTTACTGCTAGTGGCATGAGTTATTATTAGGTTTTTGAATAAATTAATATTATAACAAATTTTCACTAACTAAGGATTTTAACTAAACCTAAGTAATTTCTCCCAAGATTTATGGTAAATTTTGGGTTTGTATTACTCAAAGAACTCGCTACATAGCTACTCACAACATAATCTATTGTTCTTCTATCCATATAGAAAATTAATGCATCCAAAATTCCTTCATCCTCTTCAGAATCTCCTTTTACGAAATATGATCTGACTTCAGGATGTTCTTCAACAAATTGAGCTGTCACTGATCCTTTATCGGAAACTTCTGTTGATATTTCTTGAAAACCTAAAAAGTCAGCAAATGGCTGAACTGCTTCGGGAATATTTCGAGACAGATAAATTTTATACATTTCTGACGGTAATATTGAATATAATTCTCTTACTCCAGGGTAAAGTAATTTTAGAATAACATCTTCTGTGAATATACCCATAGCACTTTCTCTATCACTAGGGTTTGATAAAAATAGTTCAACGTATTTTTCCCAAGCGTCAGATTCTGCAACCCTTCCATGAGTCAATAATTTCTGTGCTGTAATAAAACTCCATGTCAAGAATCTAGGATCAAAAATTCTTTTACTAAAAATATCTCTATATGCAAGTATTTTTCCTGGAGAACGAGCGTCTGTTTCATCTAAATCAGAAATACAAACATCAGAACCCAAAATTTGACCTCTTAAAATAGCATTATCTAAATTATAATGAGTCGCCACCCAAATTCCATTTTTTGGTTCAATTAAATATCTCATTTAAATCAATCTTAAAACTGAAAGAAGTTCAAAAACTCCTCTGGTGTAAGGTAATTAAAATACGTATCAAATTCTCTTCTTCTTATTAACTCCTTAACTGCATCAGCATGATTTCCATCATTTTCTTTGAGAACCTCTCTGTATTCTTCCTCGTCAAACACTATCCCACTCTTGCCATACATATAAAGTCCATGAGCATCTCCTGAACAAACAAGAGGTATATTTAATTTTCTCGCAAGTAGATCAGCTCTCATAGGAGAGTATGATTGAGGAGGTATTTCTGTCCCATTTTTCTCTATCGCAATTACTCCATTATATTCTCTAGCAACTTTAATCGCTTCTCGAATAACATCTTCCCCATGATAACCAATTCCACTCCAAAAATCTGGATGGTTTATAACAACAAAAGCACCCGGCATAATAGCTCTTTTGATCGTTTCATCTACTGACATTTCTTTGTATGGTAGGTCTCCAGAATATCCATGAATACCTATTTCTCCTTTATCTGTCATTTTTTCAATTGACCTTAGTAGAACTAATTCTTGACTACCTGAACGAATAACCATTGATCTGCCATCAAGATTAACATCAATATCATACTTTCTTTCTGACTCAGTATTTTCATTAAGGTCATATCTACCAGAAGCCAAATCATCAAAACCATCGGAAGTATCATGATCTGTTAGAGACCATATGTAAATTCCTTCGTCAAAAAGATAATCAACAATATATCCTAATTCATCACCATCTGAATAATGGGAATGGGAATGATTTTCAAATCTCAAACCTTCTTTTGGTCTTTCAGTAGTTCCAAGTAACCAGTGAGATAAAAACCTATACAACTCCTTACCCATTAGATAAGGATGTCTAATAGATTCTCTAGCAAAATTACCTGACACATAACCCAAATATTCGTTACCCAAAATATCAGTTATTTTAGACATATCTATTCATCAAAATCAATAACAAGAAAACTTAAATATACAATCTATCAACATTTTTGAAAATGTTTAGATAATTCACAACAAATCCTCATCAAACAACTCTCCAACAGCAGGACTAAGATATTTGCCAACACCAAAACCAAAGTCAAGCAACCAGTCAGAAGAATGAATAATTCGACTGATACATAATCCTTTAAGAATAGGCCATTTCAATCTTTCTTTCCATTTATCCTCATAATTCTTCTTCAAGAACTTATAATCGTATTTTTCTTTCTTTAGAGACTTTTCACATGCTTTTGAAGCAATTTTAGCAGCAATTAACCCGTATATCAGTCCCCCACCAGAAAATGGCTTAACCTGACAAGCAGCATCACCAACAAGAAGAACTCTATCTGCAACCGAACTTTTGATTAACCCAAATCTTATTAATCCAGAGACTTTGTCTTTTGTTTTAATATTTTTTCCAATTCTTTTCTCAACAAATTTCTGATAATAATTACTAGATTTCCAAGAAGATGCTACTCCAATTCTTGCTTGATCATCTCCTTCAGGAACAACCCAACCAAAAAAATCAGGTGATACTTTAGAGCCGAACCATAACTCAGAACAGGTTAGATCAAAATGTTCTTGAATGGTTTCCTGAACACCAACTAAAAGATTGTCTGGTTGTGGTAGATTAGCTGTTCTAGCAACAGTAGAACTAGGACCATCCGCCCCGATAAGAAGATTTGTTCTAAAATTTCCTTTGTTTGTTTTGATTTCTAAAAAATCTTTTTCCCTTCTGAAATTTTTGAATTCTGTTCTCATTTTGATTTCAACATTATTTTTTTCAGATTTTTTAGCAAGTTCCTTGTCAAACAACTCTCTATCTAAGACATAAAACGGTATTTTGGATTTTAGAGTCATATAAGTACCATTAGGAGAGAAAAACTTTGATCTAGTAACCTTGTTTATTACCACTTTCTTTGGTACTCCAGAGAGTTCGAATATCCTCTTACTATTAAATCCTGTACATTGAACTGGTTTTCCGATTTCTGATTTTTTATCTATGATTAACACTTCATGATTTTTCCCTAGGAGTTCACCTACCTTACATCCCATCGGACCTGCGCCGACTATCACAACATCATAATTTTTCATATAACCAAATATAAAATATAATTACAAAAAGATAATAGTTCTTATGCAAAAAACAATGATTCTTGCTCTCGGAGGAAATATGATTAAGAAAGCTAGAGAAAAAGGAAAATTTGAACAACAATACAAAAATGTCGATGAAAGTTGTGAACAAATCATCAAAATAATCAAACAAGGATGGAACGTTGTTCTGACACATGGAAACGGACCTCAAGTCGGTAATCTTTTATTACAACAAGAATTACTGAAAGACAAAATACCACCTATACCTCTGGATGTTTGCGGAGCTTTAAGTCAAGGTGAGATAGGTTATCTAATTCAACAAATCTTAAGAAACAAGTTAAAAAAAAATAAAATTAAGAAAAAAGTTGTAACTGTTATCACTCAAGTTCTAGTTGATGAAAAAGATCCAGAATTTAGAAGCCCATCAAAACCTATCGGACCATTCTATAAAATTAAAAATAGGTCTCCAATGGTTTACCAATCAGGAAAGGGATGGAGAAGAATAGTTCCATCGCCTAATCCTATGAAAATAATTGAAAAAGAACAGATCAAAGACCTAATTGAAGATGGAGATATTGTTATTGCTTGTGGTGGCGGGGGGATACCTGTTGTTGAAAAAAAAGGAAATTTACATGGAATAGAAGGTGTAATAGACAAAGACCTAGCATCGGAAAGATTAGCAGAAGGTTTAGGAATCAAGGTTATGATGATACTTACAGATGTGGATAATGTTTACCTAAACTATAGAAAATCAAATCAAAAAAAATTAAAAAAAGTGACATTACTAGAAATTAAAAAATACCAAAAAGAAGGACATTTCCCTAAAGGAAGTATGAGACCAAAAATAGAATCATCTATAAGATTTTTAGAAAATGGCGGAGAGAAAGTTTATATAACATCTCCGAAACTAGCAACCAAATGCTTGAAAGGAAAAGCAGGAACTGCACTTACCAGATAACATTAAAAAATATAACCGTTAATATTATCAGAGAGATGTGGGGTTTTGGCTCAATCTGGCAGAGCGTCTGGCTCCAGTACTTTGTACATGGAAAATTGATTCAAAGATGATATGAAGAAACCAGAAGGTTGGGGGTTCAAATCCCTCAGACCCCATACCTATTTTGTATAAGATAATTTTCTAATTTATTTGACTGTTTCAGTTAGAATTAGATATTTTGATATTGTAATCTTAATTCTTCGACTTGTTCTCCTGTTAGTGTTACAACACCAGAATTTCTCAATTCAAATGATTGATTATTTGTCAAACCAAATTTTCTAACAGCTAAATCAAGAGAACTATATACAGGAAGGCCAATAATAGATCTACCGTTTCTATTAAGTGACCTAAACCAAATTGGTTTTTATGTCATTGATAGTATAGGACACTATGTTTAATTATCCAACAATATATCTTGCTAATGCTTTATCAATAGAGTAAAGTTCTTGTATTACTCCACTCTCCATTTCTGGAACAACAAACATTTTGGGGAATATTTGTCTGGAATAATTAGCGTCTGGAAATTGAAAAACTCCTGCAACTAAGAAGGCCAAAGCATTTTTTGTTCTTTCAGGACAATCTCTTTCAGAGATATATTGATAAAATGTTGGATGTTCTTCCATGAAGGATAATCTGGTCATTGTTGGTGAGCCAGCTTTCCGGTCTACAAATTGGGTCCCGATCATGATCTTACCGAATGGTTCGTAACCTACTTGAGGAACCAGATTATGAAAAGCATTCGCAATTAGGAAACCTAATTCAGTGGTATATTCTGCCAATAAAAAGTCTGCAATACCCCAATAATGTTCTCCATCAATATGTCCAGGAAGGGGAATCATTTCTACAATTCTAAATGGTTCAGTAGGAACATCAATTCTTCTTTCCCTGGCTTGTTCCATTGCTTTTCTAAGATTATCTTCTCTTATTTCAATATATCTTCTATTTTCCCTTTCCCCTTTATTAAATAATCCCATATAAAAATAATAATTATAGAGATTTATAAATCCATTAGAATTGATACTATGGGATATTTAGAGAAAATACTGATATTTGTTTATTAGGTATTTTGTAGTTTGACTTTCACTTTCTTTTTTTTCCATTCTCTTATGTTCGTGGTTAATTCTTGCAAAACTAAAAATAAAAAAGAGTTTTATCTTTGGAATTTCTATTATTTATCATGCCTACTGTAGATGATGCAATTAAAGAAATGAAACCTTTCATAGTTGAAGGCACTTATTGGATTTGCACAATACCAAAAGATTCTGAAATACCTAAAAATACAATAGCAACATTCAAAGAACCTAAAGGATTGTCTGTAGTTATAAAACAAAATGAAAAACCGAATTTAACTTATGCAGGACCAAAAGGTATGATAGATGTTGGTGTAGATACTCCAGTTGGTTGCAAAGGTTTCCTTGCTAAACTTACAAAATCTATTGCTGATAAAGATATTAGTGTATATGCATATTCAGCGTATTATAGGGACTATTTATTTATTCCAAAAGAAAAAGTTGAAGAATCTCTCAATACATTAAAATCATTGAAAGATGGTTGATTTATATGAAAATGACAAAAGACAAAATGAAAATAGTAAATAACGATTTTTGTGGAGAACTATTGGAAGTCTTGAACATAGGGGAATATCCCGAAATTTCAATCGCTACTCTTGAAAATATCAAACCAAATAAAGGACATTATCATAAAGTATGCGATGAAATTTACTGGATGTTGAGAGGTAGTGTAGAAGTTTTACTTCATGACCCATTTGAGAATAAGACTTGGTATGAAAATATCGGTGAAGGAGAGTTGCTTTTGATAAGGAAAGGTATCCACCACAAAATAAAATCAGCATCTGAAGAAAATACATTATGTTGTATAACCCATCCAAGATGGACGATGGAAGATGAATTGAAATCCAAGATAATTTAATAAATCCCATCATACTCTCCCCATAAATCGAAGCCTTACTCTAACTCCCTTTGACCCATATAATTAGGTATCTATCCTTTAGAAAAAAATGAGAACAACATACATCAATTATTTAATCAATAATTTAGAATTTGAATAGAGATGATTAAATGTTGAATCAAAGTTCAGTAATTAATGATATTGGAAGAAAAATAATTCATATATTCACAGGATTAACATTGTTGGTTTTGATTTATTTTGATATTTGTAATTTATACTTTCTTACATTCATCTCAATAATAAGTATTATTCTCTCGTTAATTTATAAAAAACACAAAATACCGTTTCTGGTTATATTTATTGAAAATTTTGATGAAAAAAATAAAGTAAACTTTCCTGGTAAAGGTTTCATATTTTTCTTCCTTGGGATTTTATTTTCAGTAATTTTATTTTCAAAAACAATTGCTTTGGCATCAATAGCTGTGCTTACAATAGGAGACCCTTTATCTTATATTATAGGAAAATATGTCGGAAGAATAAAAATACCCTGGAATAAGAAAAAAATATTGAAGGTCCTTTCATAGGAGCTTGTTTAAGCACTGTTTTCATTTATATTCTATACTCATTCGAACTGGTTTATATAAACAAATATTTGTTAGCATTTGGAGCTTCACTCATAGCAATTTTAATCGATTTAAGAATTGGGGATTGGGAAATTGATGATAATCTAACTATACCTTTAATTTCAGGTTTTATTTTTAGTTTTATTGCTACGATTTAATTTTTTGTTAAATCTATTTCAACCTAACAAAAACATAACTACCAAGATTAGTTTGATTTAATTCACCATCATCAATCTTCTGAAAAAGAGTCATTTCTTGATGACCATCAGAATTAATAGGAGCAACTATTCTACCACCAAGTTTAACCTGATCAGCAACTAGTTCAGGAACACCATCACAGGCAGCATTAATAAGAACACAATCATAAGGGACATTAAGAGGATAACCTTTCTTACCATCTCCACAAACAAGTTCAATGTTTTTCAAGTCAGTCTTAATAATATTCTTTTTAGCAAATTCAATTAATTTATTCTCAAGATCTATCCCAGTAACTTTTCCTTTTTTACCTACAATTTCAGCAAGAAGACAAGTAGTCCATCCAGTACCAGAACCAATGTCAAGAACATTATCACCTAACCCAGGATTCAAAGATTCAAGCATAGTTGCAACAGTATAAGGTTGTGAAATGGTCTGATCACCTAGACTAGGAAGAGCAATATCACTGTAAGCGTAAGATAAATATTTTTCTGGAATAAATAAATGTCGAGGAATTTCTAGAAAAGCTTGAATAATTCTTGGTGTTTTCAAAATCCCTAAAGATACTAGAGATTCGATTAATGTTTTATTCTCTTCATCAAAATTAACCATAACTAAGATTAGGTTTCTAAAAATAAAAGAAAAAAAGGGAAAGATTGTTTATTTTGCTAAAACAATGTCCATTGTAGAAACGTTTATCTTTTTTCCATCTTCTACTTCTCTTTCTTCTGTACTTATGACGATGTTCTTTACTTTGACATCAGTCATAAATTTATTCCTGACAACTTCTGCTACATCAACGGCTCTAGAGATTGATCTTCCCCTAGATTTGATGTGAACTTCTTTAGTTCCTCCAGAAAATTGGGTTATTGTAGCAAGGACATAACTCATTGTTGGTTTTTTTCCAACAAAAACTTCGTTGTCTTTTGC
>Ga0066639_10003014_pt1 | contig 14619 bp, 8 predicted proteins | sample CryGeyCG2114_010_2_FD_59504 | JGI IMG/M metagenome (GOLD analysis project Ga0066639, IMG submission 59504) | Groundwater microbial communities from aquifer - Crystal Geyser CG10_big_fil_rev_8/21/14_0.10 | ecosystem: Environmental > Aquatic > Deep subsurface > Groundwater | place: USA: Utah...
TGAACTAGATATGTATCCAGACGGCGGTGCCGTTACTTATCGTGCTGGTACCAAATTGGTAACACACATGAATACAGCTAAAATTTATGCAGTAAGCCCAGGTGGAATTCTACACTGGATTCCTACTGCAGCAGTAGCTGAAGCCTTATATGGTCCAACTTGGTATACAATGGTTGAGGATGCAATTCCTGGCTATTTTTCATCAAGTTATACCTCAGGTTCTGATTTATCTGACATGTACCCATCAGGTACATTGCTTCAAATGGGTGAAGATATGTACTATGTAGATGGTACAGATGTCAGACCATTTGCTGATGCCGATGCTTTTGAAGCCAACGGCTTTGACTATGCTAACTTAATCGAAGTTAGTGATGTTTCAGCTTATGGAACAGGCGAATCAATCACTGGCGAAGAAGTTGCTCTATCCGGCTTTATGGCCGCTGAAAGTGACGGCCCAGTAGTAGTAGATGGTAACTTAACAGTTAGCCTATACCAAACTCCTGAGGCTATGAATATGCCAGAATTGTCATCAAATAATTTCTTGGGATTGAAACTATCAGCTGGTTCTTCAGCTATTAGTGTAGAATCATTAACCTTGACCTCTTATGGTCTAGGATCTTCTACAAATCTTGACGATGTCACTATTTACAACAATGGTGTCAAAGTTGGTACTTCCAAGAATGTAAATTCAGACAGAAAAGCTGTATTTAACTTTTCTACCCCAATCGAAGTAGCTGCCAACAGCTCAGTAATGTTGACTGTCAAAGCTACTATTGCTACAGCAGCTAATACAAGTGATACTTATGGTTTAGGTATTGCTTCAGCTAGTGATGTAGTCACCGGCGGAAGTGTTGGTGGTTCTTTCCCAGTACAAGGTAACTTGATGACTGATGTAGCATCCAATATTGGAACTGTTACTTTGTCAGGTGTTACAACTGATACTCCATCAGTAAACTTTGGTGAAGACAATGTGCTATTAGCACAATTCACTTTGACTGCTGGTTCAGAAGAACCATTGCTATGGGAAACTGCCAGATTTAGAAATGGTGGCACAAATAACAGTGACGTTCTAAGCAACTTGAGAATAGAGGTTGACGGTTACGTTATTGCTGATGGTGCCTCATTGAATGACAAATATGTCAGCTTTAACATGGGCAGCTTACTGATTGATAAAAGTAAAGCTATTACTGTAGAAGTATATGGTGATATTGGTGTTGCTAGTGTTGGCAATACAGTAGATCTATATATTGACAATGCCTCTGACTTTGTATTTATGGGTCAAACTTATGGATACGGAGTACAAATTACTAGCATTACTTCTTTAGATGCTGCTGGTGATGGTATTACAGCTACTTTAGCTGCTGGTGATTTTACTATTGATATGGACAAATCAGCTACTCCTGCCAAGGATGTAAAAGCTGGTACAGATGATGTAGTGTTAGCTACAATATCTTTCACATCAAATGGTGAAAATGCTACTATTAATGATATTAGTAATACAGGATCTTCTGCTATTGCTGCAATTGATAATGGAGATTTCTATATTTCAGGAACTGGTTTGACAACTGGTGAGGCTACTAACTTTGAGTTAAGAGATGTTTCGACTGGTCTTTTGTATGATATTACTGAAACTGTCTCTACAACTCTAGGTGCTGCATACGATGAAGCAGGTTGGACATTGGCTATGACCGACGAAATTGCACTTACAGCTGGCGTAACCAAGACTTTCCAATTGAGAGCTGATATCTCAGGAGCTACTGATACTTATCCAGCTGACGATGGTGATACTTTCAAAGTTTATTTAGAAAGTAGTGCTATAAATGTCACTGGTGATGATTCAGACGCTGCTATTACAGATATTACTCCAAGCTCTGTCTCAGGTGCTACAATGACTGTCAGAGATGGTTCACTTAAGGTAACCACAGTTGCTTTGACCAACAAGTCAGTAGTAGGTGGTGCTGGTTCAACAGATCCAGTTATCATTTACAAAGCTGGTTTGGAAGTTGGTGATTCATCAGATTTGACTTTGACTTCTTACAGAGTTGATGCAGATGGTACATACTATGCTGCTTTCAAAGATGATAATATAGCAAGACTTGATCTATATGTTGTCGAAAATGGAACAGAAAGATTGTTGAAATCTCTTTCAAATAATATCGTCAATGATGGTTTGGCAACTGGATATATCAACTTTACTAGCTTGGACAGTACAAATAGAGTACTTAAAGCTGGTGTCGATGTAGAAGTAGTTATTAAAGCTGTCTTCTCTTCAACCTTCCCAGCTACTGGTACATTTGCTCTAGAAGCAGCTGGCACAGCTACCGACATTGCAGTTAAGGATTCAGACAACACTAATGTTGTTGAAACTTACGCTAATGCTGGTACAGACTCACGTCTAATGACATTGGCTTCTACTGGTACCTTGAAAGCTGAACTCTTAACAACAGATACCAAAGCTAATGACGATATGTATATCTTGGCTAGTACAGAAAGTACCAATACTAGATATCTAGCTGAGTTGAAATTCACTACAGCTAATGAAGCCATTAGATTGGATGACATTGCTTTAGAGGAATATGGCAACAGCACAGGTGCTGACGTCAAAGTTGTAAAACTTTACGACAAAAATGGCACAGTAGTTGCTTATAAGAGTCCTTCAGCAGCTGGTCATGTACATTTCCAAGCAGCTGATTTTACAAGCGGTAAAAACGTATTGTCTGCCGATCAATCAACTTCATTCTTTGTTGGTGTACTTACCAAGACTATCAATGCTGATGGTGATCCAGAAGGTACTGCTACCTTCGACCACGGCATTTACTATAGTTTTGCCTCTTCAACTGGTCTAGCCGCTTTCAGCGACTTGAGCACAGATGAAGCTGTTAAAGCTACTGGTGTAGATAGTGGTACAGCTATTACTATCATTGAAGATACAGATGGTACTGTAGCTGCTGGTGAGTATTCATTAGGATCTGTCCATTCCAAGACAGCTTCTACTACCGGTTCTATCTTGACTGTAATTACCAACGATATGTCAAATGGCACATTGGCTGGTGGTAACAACAAGATTATCGGTAAGTACAAGTTTGTATTTGATAATGGTTCAAACAGAACTACTGAAAATCAAGAGTTAAAAGCTCAGTTGAGAACTTTGATACTAAACATCGCTACTTCAAGTGGTGTATTAGCTACAAATGTACAAGCTTACATTGAAGGTGATTCTTCAAATAAGACTACAGCTGTACAACCAGATGGAAGCAATGATGCTACTATCAGTTTCTTAACTTTGGCTACTGATACCAATCTGGTAGATGGAACAGTAACAATAATTGTAACTGCAAATCTATCTGTAACTGGTGCTAATCAGTACATCCAGACTGAAATCGCTGATCTAACCACTGACTTTACCTACAATGGTAATGACAATGATGGAACAACTTACTGGTCAAATGCTAGATTAGATGGCATTTCTCAAGTAACAGGCGGTACTTTATCTAACTAAGTTTAGATAACAGTCAACTAGCGATTTAGTTCGCTCAAAATACCCCTCAATTTGGGGGGTATTTTGCTTTGATTTATTTATGGCTATTTGCTATAGTATAGGCATTAAAAATACTAATTGATTTATTATTATGGCCTTAGAAGACAAATTAAAAAAGACAAATTTATTACTAGCAATACTTATCATGGTCAGCCCACTAGTGGCTCAATATGAATATATTTTCCCTTATATTTATTTGAAAAATATATTTTTTAGAGCTTTGGTACTTTTGGGAACATTTTTTATGGTATGGTACAGTCTATATAAGGACAAGATAAATCTCAAAAAGCATTTGGTTTTTATTGCTTTTATAATTTTTTTGTTAATCCAAATATTGGCTGCAATATTGGGTGTAAATGCTTCACATAGTTGGTTTAGTAATTTTGAAAGAATGGATGGTCTTTTAAATATTGTTTCTTTGACTCTATACTTTTTATTACTTATTAACACTTTTAAGACCACCAAAGATTGGTTGTGGATATTTAGAGTGTCTATTATTACTTCTCTTTTGGTAGTAGCTTATGAAGTATTGGGACGTCTTGGCTGGTCAGGAGGATCCATAATACCTCATAGTTCTGGTACTATTGGTAGTACATTATTTTTGGGTTCTTATTTGATGTTTAATGTTTTTTTTACCTTAATGGTTTTTTATATAGATAGAAATAAATATTGGAAAATATTTTATTTTTTAGCTATTTTATCTAACGTTATATTTATTTTTATCAATGCTTCTCGTTCTTCTATTATTGGTTTGATTGTTGGGCTGGGTATTATAATGATGTTTATGTTTTTTAGGGGCAGTAAAAAAATAAAAATCTCATTTATTAGTTTAGTAATTATATTTTTGTCTTTTGTTGGTTTGGTGATTGCTCAAAAAGATAGTGCTTGGGTACAAAATATATATTTCTTAGAACGTTTGACTAAAATATCCAGTGCCGATTCTTCTACCAATAATAGGTTATTGACTTGGCAAGTATCATTAAAAGCGATTTATGATAAACCTATATTGGGCTATGGTCCAGACAATGCCGTTTATGCAGTGGATAAATATTATAATCCAGAGATATCTGAGCAATGGTTTGATAGGGCTCATAATTTTGTACTAGATCATTTGCTAAATGCAGGTCTTTTGGGTTTACTGAGTTTCTTATTTATTTTTGCGCTAGCTTATAAATCTGCTTGGTACTATCTAAAAAAACATTATTTTGTGGGGGCTAGTTTGATAGCTCTAGTGACTGCTTATTTAGTTAGTAATTTATTTACTTTTGATTCTTTGGTGACTTGGCTACCACTTATACTTACTCTAGCTTTTATAGATTTTTTAGCAGCTTCAGATAGAGAAGAAAAAATATTAGAAATGCCTTTGGTACTCAGGAAAGGTAAACAAATTATATTATTTATAGTATTTATATTATTTTCAGCTTATGCTTATTTTATGATTATTATACCAACTAAGGCTAATCGGCTGGGTATTAGAGGCGCTATGTATGGACAAGTTAATATAGATAAGAGTTTGGCATATTTTAAAGAGGCTTTTGACTATAATACTTATGGAGATAGCGAAATTATTAGAGCCCTAGCTGATATAACTAAGACAAATATAGCCTCCAAAGATGTTAGTATAGAAGACAAACAAAAGTTAGTTGCAGAATTAGAAAGAGAAATTACTTTTGTATTAGAGCATGATCCAATAAATGTCCGAATGAGAATGATACTAGCTGATATATATCTTGATATGGCAGAATTTGATCCTTCTTATATAGACAAGGCTATAGATATTACGGAGCCAGCCTTTGCTATTTCTCCAGATAGATTAGAGATTTATGCTATTATGGCCAGAGCTTATATAGACAAGAATGATATCAACAAAGCTTTGGATTACTTGGAGCAGTCTATGGCTATTTATGATGGTAGAGAGCAAGATTATATGAATATATTTTATCTACTATACCAAGACAGAAATAAAGAGAAAATGGATTTTTATTTGGCTAAATATTTGGCTAAATTTGATAATATAAGTATAGAAAATTATAATACTATAGCTCGTTATTATCTCAATATGGGCGAGGGGCAAAAATTATTGGATAGTGGCATAATACAACACCTGATTGATTTGGAGCCAGATGTTATGGGACATAGGTTACTTTTGTTGGATGCTTATTATAGAGCTGGTTTAAAGCAAGAAGCCTTGGATTATATAGATAGTATAGCTCAAATAAATGAACAGTGGTCAGAACAACTAAAAAAATATTGGGATTTAATACAGGATTAATAAAATATGAATAGATTTGATAAATATATAGATAAGTTTTTAAAATGGTTGGTACCTAGTATATTTTTTGTACCATTTGTGGTCAATGCTGACTTTTATTTCCCTTTTATTACGCCTAGAAATTTTTTGTTTAGAATAATAGTAACAATAGTTTTGTCTTTATATCTATATCTATATTTTAGACATAAAGAAAAATATAGTTTTGGTAGAAATAAATTATTAATAGCTTACTTTGCTTTTACTTTGATTTTGACTGTATCTAGTTTGTTGGCTGGCGATTTTTGGTATAGCTTTTGGAGCAATTACGAGAGGATGGAGGGCCTACTGGGGCTTTATTACCTGATAGCACTACTGGTAGTCATTTTGGGTCTTTATAGGTCTAAGAAGGCTTGGTTAGGCCTGCTCAGGGTATCTGTCTGGGCATCACTTTTGATGTCTATCATGGCCTTGAGTCAGCATTGGAATGTCAATTTGTATATGGAGTCTGCTGGAGGAGAGAGAGTGACTGGTACAACAGGCAACGCCACTTATTTAGCTGTTTATACTTTGTTCAATTTATTTTTCGCTTTGTATTTACTTTTTAAAGATAAAAATAGACGACCAAAATTGGAATTATGCTTATTTTATATTTTGGATATTTTGTTGATTGGCTTTGAGATATTTGGCAGTGGCAAAGGGATTTTGGCTGGTATATTTGGTGACTTTAGAATATTTTTGTTATTTGTTATACCACAAATATTTGTTAATATATATTATTATTTTTATCAGAGAAATAGAACTATTAGATATAGTCTACCAGCTTATTTTATTTTAATATTTTTATTAAATTTTGTAGCCCTATTTGATACTCAAACTAGAGGAGTATTGGTTGGTATGTTTGTAGCTGCTATTTTGGTAGCTATATTTTTGTTGTTTAGCCGTTATGTAAACAAAAAATTTAAATACTATGTAGCTAGTGCTTTGATGCTAATAGTTTTGTTTACTAGTGGTATATTTATTTTCAAAAATACAAGCTTAGTACAAGCCAATGATACCTTGAGAAGGGTATCTAGTATATCTATCTCTGATACTACCACTGAGACTAGGCTACTCACTTGGCAGCTTAGTTTGAGAGCAGCTAAAGAAAAACCAATCTTGGGTTGGGGAGAGGAAAAGTTTTATGTAGTGTTTAATAAGTATTTCCCAAATGAGATATTTAAAGATAGAGGTTCAAGAGTGTGGTTTGATAGACCACACAATGTATTTTTGCAGGAGTTGGTCGCTGGGGGAATACTAGGCTTACTAGCATACTTAGCTATTTTTTGGTTTGCTTTTAAGAATTTGTGGAAACATTATAAAAACACTCATGATCCAATAACTATTAGTATTATGGGGGCATTACTAGTCTCTTATCTAGTGCAAAACTTTTTTGTTTTTGATAGCTTAAATTCTTATATATTGCTAATTGTATTTTTGGCAGTTAGTATATTTTTGGCTGGAGATATTGATAAAAAATCTTTGTCAGTGGGCAAGCCTAATAATATATTAGCCATTGGGTCATTTTTGTTAGTTTTGATGATTGGTTACGGGGTCAATATTCCACAGATGACTACTAATCATGATTTTATTGTTCAATACGATGTTTTGCGTACAGAGCTAGCTAGAAATAAATATCAAAAAGAAGATTTGGATAAATTGCTAGGTATTATAGATAGACAATATTTTGGTAAGTTTGAGCTCAGGCAGGTTTATACTGAGTTTGTACCAAGTTTGATGCAGGCTCAGATTTTGTCTCCTACTGATACTAAATATTTTGTAGACAAAGCCGAGGAAGAGATGCTTAAAAGTATAGATGAACAGCCAGACAATGTCCGCCATCATAGCTTTTTATTAAATTTATATTTATATACGGCTAGTTTAGATCCCCTATATGCACAAAAAGCTGTAGATTTGATAGAGAATAAAGCTATACCACTCAGTCCTACGCGCGTACAATTGTATTATTCACTAGGGCAAGCTTATATGAATTTGGGAGACACAGATAAAGCTGTGCATAGTTTTATGAAGGCTAGAGCATTGGCACCACAAGTATTTGATTCTTATTATAATCTAATTTTTACTTATTTGAGTATCTCTGATTTTGATAGTGCTCAGGCTAGTTTGGAAGACTTATATGATAATGTACCTAATATGGTAAATGATGATTATGTGAGACTGGCAGCTTTATATAATTATTTTGATAGGCAGGACGATGTAGATAAGATTATAAACAATACAGTTAAATAAAGTATAAAAAACTCTCCTAGTAGGAGAGTTTTTTTATTGTGTCATTGCGAGGAAATCTTGAGCTTGTCGAGAGATGACGTGGCAATCTCATCGGGATTGCCAAGCTGTCGCTCGCAATGACGTGAGCTGGTAATGATGTGAGATTAAAATAGTTTTTGATAAACTTCTTTGGTTTTTTGGCTACTTTTTTTGAGGTCAAAATTTTCTTTAATATTTTGATAATTTTTGTTAGTCATTTCATCAGTATCAGTATTGTCTATTTTTTCTATAGCTTGAGCCAGGGATAGAGAATTGGCTGATTCTACTAGTATTCCAGTTTCTTTGTCTTTGATTATTTCTGGCACTCCACCAACTTTGGTGGCTATGATTGGTATTTTGGCCAGGCCTACTTCTAGTATGGTATAAGGTAGTCCTTCTTTGACAGAGGCTAATATAAAAGCGTCAAAGGCCCGAATATATTTATGGGCACTATGCTTGGCTCCTAGTAGTACAAAATATTTTTCTAAATGATTATCTTTTATTTGGGTTTTAATTTTGTCCAATTCTGGACCATCACCAATCAATACAAACTTATGTTGACCTAGAACAGGTGATTTTTTTTCTTGTAATATTTTGACGGCTTCTAGCAAAAATTGATAGCCTTTTGTTTTGTAAAAACTAGCAATAGTACCAAAATACTTCTTGTTTTTGTCTAGTGATAATTTGTTCAGAGATTCTTCTCGGTCATAGAAACGACAATTATCTATATCTAGGCCATTGTGGATAGTTACTAATTTATGTTCGTATATAATGTTGTTATCAATAGCACTTTGCCTGTCGGCTTCAGAGACAGTAATAATCACATTGGCAATGCCAGTAGAAATTTGCTCAGACAATTTGTATATTTTTTTTCTAAATTTTGACAATGGTTCATTGAACACAAAACCATGAGCAGTATAAATTATTCTTAGTTTGGTATTCATTGGGTTGGCTGTATACATTCTAGCAGCCAGAGATCCCAATAGACCAACTTTGGAGCTATTGAGATGGACCAGGTCATAATGACCTTGATTGTATATTTTGAGTATTTCCATCAAAGCTAGATAGTCCTTACCTAAGTCTATGTGTCTATTTAGGTAGGGGACAGCTATAGACTTTATATTTAACTTATCAAGTTTTTCAAAAAACTTTGGGTCTTTATTTTTTTCTTCACCGTAGGCAATATGTACTTCATTATCCTGGGAAAAATATTGTGCCAAATCTAATACGTATTTTTGGGCGCCTCCCCACTTACTTTGAGTGATAATATAAAGAATTTTTTTGTTTTTTAATTCTTTTTTATCTTGTCTAGAGCTGCTTGAAGTATTATCTTTTTGGCTAATATTAGTCATTTCTTTAATTGATTTATTTACTAAATACTGGTATAATTTTATAGTATTTATAGAGCTAAAGCAAGTTTTTTGGCTAAAATACAAGTAAGAAAAGCGATTATGTATGGCAAACAATACTTTGTTTATATTTTGACAAATAAAAATAATACAGTTTTATATATTGGTGTTACTAGTAATTTGATAGCTAGGATATTTTAACACAAAGAAAAAGTGGTCAAAGGCTCTACTAGTAGATATAATATAGATAAATTAGTTTATTATGAGGTTTATGAAGATTCTTATGAAGCTATTTTTAGAGAGAAGCAGTTGAAAGCTGGCTCAAGACAGAAAAAGATAGATTTAATAAATAATTTTAATAAGCAGTGGGCAGATTTGTATAATAAGTTGTGATGATTTCCGTCATTGCGAGAAGTGAATGCAATGAACGACGTGGCAATCTTAATGGGATTGCTTCGCTGTCGTTCGCAATGACGTAGCTACTAATTATGAAGATAATAATTTCAACAGGTATATTTATTCCAGAGCTGGGTGGTCCAGCTACTTATGCAGCTAAGATCGCTGAAGAGTTTTTGAAGTTGGGTCATCAGGTCAATATTATAACGTATTCTGATAAGTTGGAATACAATTTTGATAAAGATTTAGGCTATCCTGTTTTTAGAATCAAGAGGTCGAATAAGTTAGCAAATTACTTAAATTATCTTAGAGTTTTGCAAAAAGAAATCAAGGGAGCCGATGTAGTATATTCTTTTGATCATTTTAGTGCAGGCATTCCAGCGGCAATAGCCACTAAAATTTTTAAGAAAAATTTTTATATTCGTGTGGGGGGAGATTTTATTTGGGAAAGATATCTAGATTTTAATGATGATATAGTTACTTTGAATGATTTTTATAAAAAATCTTTGCATCTCAAATCAGAAAATAAGAGATTTCAAATTATAAAATGGGTTTTTAGGCAAGCAACAGGTATTATTTTTACTACAAAATTTCAATTGGATATTTTCCAAAAATATTATAATCTTTCACCAGATAAACTTTTTGTGATTAACAATCCAATAGATAAATCAATTAATATTTCCAGAAATAATATTAATAAGGAAATAATATTTTCTGGTAGATTTGTTCATAAAAATAATATTTTAAATTTAATTAAGGCTTTTAAAGATATCAAAGATAAGTCTTATAAATTGATTTTGATTGGTGAAGGGCCAATCAAAAATAAAATGGAAAATTTGATTAAAGAATTAGATATTGCTAGCAGAGTTTCAATTGAAAAAAAACTTTCAAGAGTCGATTTGAAAAAAAGAATATCTTCGGCTTATCTAGGTATTTGGCCATCACTGACAGATATTAGTCCTAATTCTATGCTAGAAGCTTTGAGTATAAATGTGCCTGTTATTAGTTCTAGTGAGATTGGTTTTGATTGGCTCAAGGACAAAATACAAACTTTTGATCCACGAGATACATCAGATATTACAAAGACTATTAACAAATTATTAGACCCGGAAGAATATCAAAATTACCAAGAAAAGATTAATTCTATCAGCTACAAATATAGCTATTCTCAAGCAGTTCAAGATACAGTAGATATTTTAAAGTAAATTTATAATGTGATGAAAGTAATTAATATTAGCTTAGACAAAAAAATATTAGATAAAGATTCGGCTGTAGCTAGAAGAGCTGTAGCTTATGGTGATTTATTAGAAGAATATTTTATTGTTGTACCAGGAGAAAATAAAAATATTGAATTATCTGCCAAAACAAAGCTTTGTGGTATAGAAGCTAGTAACAAGTTTTTGATCTTATTAAAGATTTATCAGTATTTAAAAGATTATTTAAAAAACAATAAATATGATTTGATAACCATCCAAGATGTTTATTATCTAGCTTCTATTGGTGTTAATCTGGCTAATAAATTTGGGATTAAATCAGAATTACAGGTGCATGGTTTTGAGAAATTATCTTTTTTTAGAAAGACAATAGCCAAGGATAATTTACGAAAAGCTGATAAGATAAGAGTAGTCAGTCAGAGATTAAAAGGATATTTAGTAAAAGAATTTTCTGTAGCAGAGGAAAAAATATATATAGTGCCAATCGCTATTGATAAAGATAGCCTTTTGGCGAAATCAGGGGAGACAGATTTGAAACAGCAGTATAATAATAGTTTTATATTTTTGACAGTTACTCGCTTGGTAAAAGTCAAAAATATTGCTATGCAAATCAGAGCCTTAGCTTCTTTGGCAGACCAAGATGCACAATTGGTCATAGTAGGCGATGGTCCAGATAAAGCTAACCTAGAAAAATTGGTTGATAGTTTGGGTATCAGGGCTAGGGTACATTTTGTAGGTTGGGTAGATGAGCTAGCTGATTATTATCATAGTGCCGATTGTCTGCTGCTGAGCTCAGATAGCGAGGGATACGGGGCAGTGGTGGCTGAGTCAGTACTAGTAGGTCTGCCAGTGATAATGACTGATGTGGGAGTAGCTGGTGAGCTGGTAGAAAATAATGTAAATGGCTTGATAGTGGCTGTAGGTGACCAAGAGGCCTTTGCCAAGGCTATGACAAGAGTGATAGAAGAAGAATCTTTGTTACAAGAATTTTCTACTAATACATTTACATTTAGTGATAAAATTTTGGATAGAGAACAATTAATTAATAAGGTATTTGATAATTGGAAAGATATAGTATGAATTTATTAATTATTACACAAAAAGTAAATAAAAATGATTCAAATTTAGGATTTTTTCATAGTTGGATTTTAGAATTCTCTAGGTATTGTCAAAAATTAACAGTTATTTGTTTAGAAAAAGGTGAATATGATTTGCCAAATAATGTGAAAGTTTTATCTTTAGGCAAAGAACATAATTATTCTAAGTTAAAATATATAGTAAATTTTTATAAATATATTTGGCAGGAAAGAAAAAATTATGATGCAGTTTTTGTGCATATGAATGTTGAATATATTGTTTTGGGTGGATTGTTATGGAGAATGTTGAATAAAAAAATTGGCCTATGGTATATGCACAAAAGTGTCACGAGTAAGTTGAAGTTAGCTGAAAAATTAGTAGATATTATTTTTACTGGTTCCAAAGATAGTTTTAGATTAAAAACAAAAAAGTTAGAAATATTACATCACGGTATTGATAGTAATTTGTTTTCTTTTAAGAGTAGAAATATAAATAATCCATTAAAGTTATTAACCGTTGGAAGAATTTCCAAAAGTAAAAATATAGATTTAATGATAGATTTAATGGTTGATTTAAAAAATAAAATAGGCGTAGAGCCAGAATTAAAAATAATAGGTAGTCCTATTTATGATGTGGATAAAATATATTTAGATTTCTTGAAAAATAAAGTAAAAAAAGTAGGTTTGCATAATATCAGTTTTGTAGGTGTAGTAGCTAATACAAAATTACCACCATTTTATCAAGAAGCAGACATATTTTTGAATTTTAGTGATACAGGCAGTGTCGACAAGACAGTATTAGAAGCTATGAGTTGTGGCTCTTTGGTTTTGGTTTCTAATGAAGCTTTCAAAGATATTTTGGAAAATATAAATGTTTTATTTTATATAGAAAACATAAATCAGGCGGCAGATAGGGTAAAACAAATTATAGATATTGATAGCTATGACTTGAGACTTTCGTTACATAAATATGTAGAGAAAAATCATGATTTAAGTCATTTGGTAAAAGAAATAGTAAATAAATTTTCATAAATGATAGTTTGTTATTTTGGGGTTTATGATCCGGAGCACATAAGAAATAGAGTTTTGATAGCTGGTTTAAAACAAAACGGAGTTAAGGTTTTAGAGTGTAGAGATAATTCTGCTGGATTGTTGAAATATTGGAATTTGTACAAAAAACACAGACTCATTAAAAATCAGTATGATATATTGGTAGTAGGTTTTTCGGGTCAAGTAGCTGTCTTCTTTGCTAAGTTGTTGAGTAACAAAAAAGTTGTACTAGATGCTATGGTGCCACTCCATGATGCTATGGTTTACAACCACAGGCAAGTCAAAAAAATAAGTTTGAAAGCTATATACTATTGGTTATTGGATTATACAGCAGTACATATGGCAGATGCAGTCATGACGGACACAGTAGAGCATATCAAATTTTATAATAAAAATTTTGGTCTTAATAAAAAGAAATGTTTTAGAATATTTGTGGGAGCTGATGATAGTATTTTTTATCCGAGGAAATCAAATAAAACCGTTAGTAAATTTTTAGTAGAATTTCATGGTTTTGTTTATGCAGAGCATGGCATAGATTATATTATTGAAGCGGCTAGAATATTGGGGGAAAAGGATAGGGATATTTGCTTTGATATGATTGGTGCCAGTAGACAATATGATCAGGCCAAGGTTAAAGCAGAAAGACTCGCTTTAAAAAATATTCATTTTTTGGGGCGTAAAAAATTTGCAGAGATTCCTCAAATTATAGCTGACTCTGATATCTGTTTGGGATTGTTTGGAGTCACAGCCAAAGCCAAGCGGGTGATACCTTGTAAAGGTTTTGAGATTGCTGCTAGTAGGCGAGCCTATATCAATGCGGATGGTCCAGGTATGAGGGAGTTATTTGTAGATGGAGAAAATTGCCTGCTTTGCCAGCCAGCCGATGGAGCCAGTTTGGCAGAGGCTATATTAAAAATAAAAAATAATACGGGCTTAAAAGATAAGATAGCTGACAATGCTTATAAGCTATTTAAAGAAAAACTTAGACCAATTATTTTGGGTAAAAAATTTAAAGATAAATTAAAAAAAGTATTATGAATTTGATTAACTACATAAAAAATAAACAGGGCTTTGTGCATTTTTCTATTGATGATGCTTGGAGAATTTTTGACAAAAAAAGTGTAGCTTTTAAATTTTTAGAATCCTTATACAATGATTTTGGTTTAGTCACCACTCTTTATATTTTTACTGAGCCACAAGGTAAAAAATATTTACACAAAATTCCTAGCAATCATTTGAAGGATTATCATTGGCTAAAGTTTGGTCCGCATGCTCCAGACTGGGAGCATCCACTCAACACTCTGAATATCAAAGAACAGTTGGCACATATGGACTACACATACAAGCAATTGACTAGAATTGTAGGTAAGACTAATCTAGCAGAAAATGTCAGATTGCATACTTATAAAGGATCAAAAGAAGTTTGCGTTGATTTGGCTAA
>Ga0066639_10003016_pt1 | contig 14611 bp, 18 predicted proteins | sample CryGeyCG2114_010_2_FD_59504 | JGI IMG/M metagenome (GOLD analysis project Ga0066639, IMG submission 59504) | Groundwater microbial communities from aquifer - Crystal Geyser CG10_big_fil_rev_8/21/14_0.10 | ecosystem: Environmental > Aquatic > Deep subsurface > Groundwater | place: USA: Utah...
TTTAAGGCCGAATAAATATTTCCTATATTTTGCTTGCTTTTCTCTCCTAAAGAGTCTGTATAAACTTCTTCTGCAGATTTTCTCCTTCCTAAAAAATGTGGGATTCTTAACCTCAAACCTGACGCTTCAATCATAGAGACATTTTATCATATTAACTATTAAGATTTAAATATCTTTAAAATTTTTAAACATAATGCTATACTTATTTTGTGATTGAGTATTTATCCCATCTTATTATTAGCCTTATCGAATCAACCAACTACTTCGGGGTCTTTATTTTAATGACTCTGGAATCTGCGCTTATTCCTATTCCATCGGAAGTCACAATGCCTTTCGCAGGATTTTTAGTTAACAAGGGACAGATGTCTTTTACTCTTGTTGTTTTAGCCGGAGCCTTTGGAAATTTAATAGGTTCTCTAATAGCTTACGCCTTAGGATACTATTTGGAGGAACATGTGATTCTTGGCTTTATTAAAAAATACGGAAAATTTGCATTGCTTACAGTGCATGACTATGAAAAATCTGTTAATTGGTTTAAGAAATACGGAAACAGTATAACTTTTTTCTCAAGACTTCTTCCTGCAGTCAGAACCTTTATTTCCCTCCCTGCAGGACTTGCGGAAATGAATATCTGGAAATTTTCTGTTTATACCTTCTTGGGATCTTTAATCTGGTCCGCTTTTCTGGCTTATATTGGAGTATATCTTGGGAGTCAGTGGCATAGTCTGGAAGGATACTTTAGGCAATTTCAATTCTTAATCGCTTTTGCACTTATTATTTTAGTATTCATCTATGTTAACCACAAACTAAAACTCGTCAAACTCCCCCGCAAAAAATCTTAATCAAACTTAACCGATTACTCTAAATGCTATAATACACTTGTATATGTGTACTACTGCAGCGAAGAAATTAGATGACGGTTGGTTTCTTATTAAAACCCGCGATCCTGTCCCATGGATGAGATGGGATGACGAAATAAAGTTTTTTAATACAAAAGCTGATAAATTTAAAAAATATATTGTTCAAAACCCAGACCCAAAACAAGATGGATACTACGGAGGGATCAATGAAAAAGGAGTAGCTTTTGTTTCTAGTTTTGTTGGAGTTGCAGAAAATCAAATATCTCATATTAGAAGGCCTTATGTAAGAATAATTCTTGATGCCTCCTCTGCAAATTAAGCAGTTGAAATAATAAAAGCATTTAATCCAAAACTTGGAGGAAACATGTTTGTTGCAGACAGGGAGAAATGCTATGGAATAGAAGGAGCGCCGGAAGAATACTACATTGAAAAAATTGAAAAGCCAACAGTTAAAACAAACCATTATGTTCATTTACCAAATAGAAACTTAGAGTTTGATAAAAATCCGAATTTCGAAGAATGGTCTAAAACTCACAAGCAAAGAGCTGAAGAACTAATTGCAAAGGCAAATAATTTAGAAGATTTGGAAAACATTCTCAAAGACAGGAAAAATTCGGAAAAGAAAATGGCAATATGTACAACTAAACAAGAAGAGGAATGCTACACTTATTCAGGTTTTGTTTTTGATACAAAAAATAAAATTGCTTACTACTGTCAGGGTAACCCTTTTGAAAAACCCTTCAAAAAATACACCTTTTAATTCTATCCAAATTCAAGGATATAGATTCCGTATTTTGTAAGGTCTTTTTTTGACCAATATTTTGTTGCTTTGTGGATTTTATGAAAGTCATTCACTTTTCTGTCATAAAACCTACCTGTTCTTTTCTTTTTATCATCAACTTCGTGAAAACGAAGAATGTCTCCTTTTTCCAAATCAAATTTAGCAATCCATGCTTCAAGCCTGTTATTTTTATCTTTTTTAAAATATTCTGCAGAAAATTCAAGATCTATAATTTTTGACATACTTAAATTATATAAAAGAACTTATCTAAGATTCGCGCATCTTGTTATCCTTGAGTAGTCAACAAGAGGTAACGGAGTTGGAAGTGAATCAATTTCAACACCGCGCGATATCAATCCTTCATCTACTTTTTCTCCTAGGCCTGCTCCAAAAGCCATGATTATAATATTTTTAGAAGGCCATCGTTCTCCCCCCAGACTATGAACATCACCAGGTAAAACAATAACCCCATCAAGAGGTTCTAAACTGTACCTCTTCCCATTAATCCAGAAGCTTGTATCTTTCTGCAGAGGAATATACATTTCTATTCCTCCTATATCTTCATTTGCAATGAGCATATCATTTTTAATTTTCACTCCATGAATCTCGTGTCCTGTGTCGACTTTACTTGGAACTCTTTGCAGCATAACAAGAAGTGTACGAGGGAAAATACCATTATTGGGAAAGTTAACTTTTTCTAAAATATGGTATCTGATTTTCCTGTGTCTTACAAATCCCGGACCTTCGATCCCGACATAATCTGAAAAACCAGATATTATTGGTTCATCTTCTCTTTTAAATGCTTCTCTGGATGGGTTAAGTGCAGATTCATAGATAGACAAGTAATTCCCTGCTCCAATAGATCTAATTCCTGAAACTAACGCTTTTCCCAGTTCGATTACATCTTGAACGTATCCTTGCATTTTTTGCTGTGGAGTATATAAAGTTGCGATTTTCCCTTGATTTCGTTTAACAAACTCATTGGCCTCATTTATAAAAGGTTTAAAAGTAGTCTTTAGCTCTTGAGAATATCCCTCAAAAAGTTCTCTCCTTTGAATCATGGAGGCTATTATACCAAAAAGTTTACTATCAGTCTAAAATCTGCGGATGATGCCAACTGCTTTGCCTTGGATAAGAAGGGAGTTTGGGTAGATTGGTTCCATTTCGGAGTTTGCGGGTCTTAAAACAACTTTTCCGTCTTCTTTGTAAAACTTTTTAAGTGTTGCCAAATTATCGTCTACAATTGCTACAACAATGTCCCCATTGCTTGCTTCGTTTGCTTTTTCTATAACTACATAATCCCCATCATATATCCCCTCGTCTATCATAGAATTTCCCTTAACCTGCAAAACAAACGCAGTCCTTTTTCCGGAAATCATAGATGCTGAAATTTGAAGTGAGGCATTTGGATCCGTATGAGGTTCTAAAGGTTTTCCTGCTGCTATAAAACCCATTACAGGAAGCTCCATTGACGGTTGAGTACCTAATGCTCCAAGGGCTACTTTTTCATCCAAAATTTTTAAAACTCTTGTGTTGCCATCCACTTTTTGCACATACCCTTTTTCAACCAATGCTCTTATTATTGTATGAATTGTAGAAATACTTCTGTGCCCTGTTGCTTTTGCAATTTCTCCAAGGGTTGGAGAATACCCATATTGCTTTTGGAATTGGGCAAGATATTCTAAAACTTCTCTTTCTTTTCTATATAATACACCAGCCATACTATCTCCTATAACCTAAAATATTATCGAAGGTTATATATAATTTATACGAAAAAAAATGGAACATTGTCAATATGACAAAAAGATACAAAGTAGATTATTTTTATTTGATAACAATGGATCGAATTGAAGGAGGTATCAAGCTATCCCACCCCCGGGGTGTCTAGCAACTTAAGAACCTTATTGACAACAGCATCTTTTAGAGCAAAATTTTCTATTAATTCTATCTTTAAATCTGAATATTTCTTATGCAATATAAATCTTTCTTTAAATAGTTCGTCAAAAGTTTTATTTTTTAATCCTATTATTCCCCTTTTTGAAATATCTCCTGCTTTCTTTTTTATATTTTCAAGCGAATCATTCAAGAAAACAATTTTTGAAATGGATTTCAAAAAGTTCATTCCCTTTTTTGAATATACGCAACTTCCCCCCGGACAAATAATACAATTATCAATTTTTCCCAAAGATAAAATAGCTTTTTCTTCAACTTCTAAAAATTTTTCCTCTCCAATCTCGTCTATTATTTGCTGGAGTGTTTTATTAAACTTTTTTTCAATAACCTTATCAAGATCAAGAAAGTTAAACTTAAGTTTTGATGCTAACTTTTTTCCAATAAAACTTTTCCCAACTCCCGACATCCCGATTAATGTAATATTCATATTTTAAAACTATCTCAAATTATATCATCTCTTGTTTTATAAGTCTTGTAAGGTTGAACCTTGAAAAAGAGAAACTGAACCTAAACAAGGTTCAACCTTTAATAAAACTCTTTAGTTTTTTGTGGTAAAATACTATAGGAATGAAGTTTCAAGTAAAATCAGGGTTTAAGCCTACAGGCGACCAACCCCAGGCAATAAAAAAGCTATCAGAAAATTTAGAAAAAAACAAAAAAAACCAGGTTCTTTTGGGTGTAACAGGCAGTGGTAAAACATTTACAATGGCAAATGTAATTGCCAAATACCAAAAACCCACTCTTGTTATTTCGCATAATAAAACTTTGGCAGGTCAACTCTACCAGGAATTTAAAGACTTTTTTCCGGATAATGCCGTCTCATATTTCGTTTCCTATTATGACTACTACCAACCGGAAGCATACATTCCTCAAATTGACACATATATTGAAAAAGAGGTAGAGATTAATGAGGAAATTGAAAAGCTGCGGCTTTCTGCAACTACAAATTTGTTAACCAGAAAAGACGTAATCGTTGTTGCGTCGGTTTCCTGTATTTACAATATCGGATCTCCTGTTGAGTACGGGAAATTTGTTTTAGAACTCAAGAAAGGCGTTAGGGTTAACCAGAAAAGCATTTTACTCCGGCTTATTGACCTTCAATACGAAAGAAATGAATATGGATTTCACAGGGGAACTTTCAGGGTAAGAGGTGAGGCAATAGATCTATTTCCTGCTTATTCAGATTATGGAATCCGCATAGAAGTAAAAGACGGAAAAGTAATTGATATGTTTGAATTCGATCCCCTAACAGGAGATACAACACAAAAAATAGAAGGAACAGTAATATACCCTGCCAAACACTACATGACAGATCCCATGACTTATAAAGACGTTTTTCCGAAGATAAGAAAAGATTTAGCAGAAAGGGTATCTTTTTTCAAAAAAATGGGAAAGGACTTGGAAGCACAAAGAATAAATCAAAGGACAAATTTTGATCTTGAGATGATTCATGAATTAGGATACGTTAACGGAGTTGAAAATTATTCAAGATACTTTGACGGAAGGAAACCGGGAGAACCCCCATACACTCTTCTTGATTATTTTGAACATAGCGGAGACTGGCTTTTAATAATTGACGAATCTCATATCACAATTCCTCAAATAAGAGGAATGTACAATGGTGACAGGGCAAGAAAAGAAAACCTTATTGATTACGGTTTTAGACTCCCTTCTGCTTTTGACAACAGACCCTTAAAATTTGAGGAGTTCAGCAATAAGATCAAAAATGTAATTTACGTCAGCGCAACACCAAATGACTACGAGCTTAACCTTTCGAAAGGGGCAGTTGCCCAGCAGCTTATAAGACCAACAGGAATTATAGACCCGCAAGTTTTAATAAAGCCGACAAAAGGGCAAATACAAGATTTAATAGCAGAAGTTGAAAAAAGGGTTAAGAAAAAGGAAAGAGTTTTAATAACGACCCTGACAAAAAGAATGGCAGAGGATTTAGCGCTTTTTCTTAAAGAAGAAGGAATAAAAATTTCATACCTGCATTCTGATATTGAAACCCTAAAAAGGCAGGATGTTCTAGATAAATTAAGAGAAGGAGAACATGACGTTATTGTCGGAATAAACCTTTTAAGGGAAGGCCTTGACCTTCCGGAAGTTTCTCTGGTTGCAATCTTGGATGCAGACAAAGAAGGTTTTTTAAGAAGCAGGACTTCTCTTATTCAAACAATGGGACGGGCTGCCCGTCATACAAATTCCCAGGTTATTATGTATGCAGACCGGGAAACCGGCTCTATGAAAGCGGCAATAGAAGAAATAAAAAGAAGAAGAGAGGTCCAGCTTGAATACAATAGAAAGCATGGAATTACTCCAAAAAGTATTAAAAAACAAATAAGACCTAAAATTGCAGATGAGGATTACGAAGGAGAATTTTCTGTCCTCTCCGAACTAGAAAAAAAAGAAATACTGCTTCCCGATGAGAAAGATAGGTTATTAAGGGAACTGCGGAGACAAATGATGCAGGCTGCAAAAGATTTGGATTTCGAACATGCAGCACTTTTCCGTGATAAAATCAAAAAGCTCAAAAACCCGTAATATTTTCCAAATGCTCTATTTTAGTTACCCTGTCATCAGAAGTTATTAAAACCGCATCTATTCTTAAGAGATTTGGAAGCTCGGGATGAATTAATTTATAATAGTCCGCTGCTTTTTTAAGTGCTTTTATTTTCCAAAACGTTATAGACTCTTCCGGCTTTCCAAACCTGATTGATTTTCTAGACTTAACCTCCACAAAAACAAGTGCCTTTTCTGTATCTTTGTTGTCTATTGCAACAATGTCTATTTCAAAATCCCTTTGACGGAAATTACGTTCTATAATTTTGTAACCTTTTTTGCGTAGAAAATCTGAGGCTAAATCTTCACCTTTTTTCCCTAAAGAAATTTTTGGATTGTCCACTTATTTATTTTTTCGGAGGTAATAAAGTCTTGCTCTTCTTATTTTCTTTTTAGAGTGAGCTTTAACCTGGACTTTTTCTATCAATGGGGAATTAACAGGCCAAATTCGCTCAACAGCAACATCTCCCACAACTTTTCTTACAGTAAAGGTTTTATTTTCACCTCTGCCTTTTATTTTAAGCACAACACCTTCAAAAGCCTGGGTTCTTGTTTTTTCGCCTTCTTTAATTTTTTGGAGCACCCGAACCGTATCTCCCGGAACAAAGCTTGCTGCATCAACCATAAATTGAATTATATCTTAAACCTAATCAATTCTCAAGAGCTACAAGTTCATCGAACTTTCCATCTACTATACGATACCGTTCTGATACAATAAAGTTGTGGTAAAACAATTGTTAGATTTTATAAAACAACAATCTTCCAGTGACCTTTTCTCAGGGGCAGTTTTAGTTGCAAAACAGGAAAAAATTATTCTTGAATACGCATCTGGATACGCTAATAAAGAGAAAAAAATGCTTAATGCCGTAAACACAAAGTTCAATCTAGGTTCAGCTAATAAAATGTTTACGGGGTTAGCTGTAGCTCAATTAGCAGAAAATGGAAGACTATCCTTTCAAGATACAGTTGGTAAATACCTAACTAACTATCCCAATAAAATCGTAGCTGAAAAAGTAACAATTAACCAACTTCTTACGCATACCTCTGGTTTAGGCCACTATTTAAATGAGAAGTTTATGACTAATAGAACTAAATTAAAAACTATTGATGATTTTATAGCCTTATTTGTCGATGATCCATTACTGTTTAAACCGGGCGAAAAATACAATTACAGTGCAAACGGCTATACCCTACTTGGAAAGATTATAGAAGTCATAACACAAAGAAGTTACTTTGATTATGTCAGAAACAATATCTTTTTGAAAGCAAATATGATTAACACAGATTCATATGAAATTGACAAAGACCGCTTAGATCCAGACATAGCAATTGGATATACCAGACGAATTGACATACACGGACACATGAAAAAGGATGGAGAAAGAACTGATAATCTGTGGATCAATCTTATCAAGGGAGAAGCGGGCGGTGGAGGTTACTCTACATGCCCAGACTTACTTAATTTCTCACTATCTTTAATAAGAAACAAATTGGTAAGCCCTGAAATGATGAAAATAATCCTAACTCCATATGTATTCGAAGGCAGTAAAAACGGGCAATCGAAAAATGAGGGCTATGGATTCCAAATTTGGGATATTAATGGACACACAAGAATTGGACATCCAGGAAGATTCGCGGGTGTAAATACTCGGTTTGATATATATCCTGAATTAGGCTATACAATTATAGTATTATCAAATTATGACCCACCATCTGCATTTGACATCGCAGAAAAAGCTACTGAATTGATAACACCAAGTAATTAGATTAGATTTTCATGAAGTGAAATTATTTACAAGCGTTAATAAATTCTAAAAATATCGGGTGGGGATTAAGAGGCCTGCTCTTATATTCGGGGTGACCTTGAATTCCAAAATAAAAAGGGTGTGAATCTTTTGGAAGCTCAATAATCTCAACCAGGTTTTCTTCAACAGATCTTGCGCTTATTACCAATCCCTTTGCTTCCATATCCTTTGCAAAAGAATTATTAAACTCATACCTGTGTCTGTGTCTTTCGCTCGTTAAATCCTTATTTTTTTCTTTAAACCCTTTGTATTTATCGTAAATTTCATAAGCTCTTGTCCCCTTTTTAACAAATGCGTCCCAGGAACCTAACCTCATTGTTCCGCCATATGCCCTTTTTTCCATAAATTCCTTTTGTTTTGGAATAAGATCTATAACAGCATGTTTTGTATCTTTATCGTTTTCTCTTGTATTAGCATCTTTCCATCCAAGTGCATCTCTTGCAAAGCTGATAGCCGCAAGCTGCATTCCGTAACACAATCCAAGGTAGGGAATTTTTTTATCTCTTGCAAAACCTGCTGCTGCAATCATCCCCTCTGCTCCCCTTTCTCCCCAGCCAATCGGAACAATAATGCCGTCTGGCTTTCCAATAATTTCTGTTCCCTGTTTCTCCACTTTTTCCGCATCCAACCATCTTGTCTTTACATCTACACCCAATTGCCAACTTGCATGATCTATTGCATCAAATAAAGCGGCATAAGAATCTCTTAATTGATAATCTCCTGTCCCAAAATATTTTCCGACTATCACAATCTCTGCCTTTTTTTCTTTTTTCTTTTCGATTCTTTCCATAAGCTTGACCCATTCATTAAGATTTGCCTCTTTCTCCGGAAGATTTAATTTTTTAAAGATTTTTTTATCAAGTTTTTGTTCTTTGAGAAGTACAGGAATCTCGTAAACCGAGCTTAAATCCGGATTGGAAATAATGTCCTCGGGATGCATATTACAAAAAAGAGCAAACCTGTCTCTTCTTCTTTGATCTATATATTTCTCGGATCTTGCAATTATAAAATCCGGCTGAATTCCCATTGAGTTTAAAGTTCTGACCGATAACTGAGTAGGTTTTGTTTTTGGTTCTCCTAAATGGGAAGGCGTTGGAACATAGCTGACATGAATATGCAAGACATCACCCGGATTTTTAAGAGTCACAATTCTTGATGCTTCGTAGTAGAAAATGTTCTGGTATTCCCCGGCTGTGCCGCCAAGCTCAATAACTACTATGTCTGCATTTTTCTTTTTGACTAAGTTTTCTATTCTTGCGATTATTTCATTTGTTATATGAGGTATTGCCTCTACGTCTTCACCGTCATATTCAAATCTGCGTTCCCTCTCTATTACGGTTGTATAAATTCTTCCCATTGTTACAAAATTATCTTTGCCCATGTCCTCGTCTAAAAACTTCTCATAAGTTCCGATATCCATATCTGCCTCTGTTCCGTCTTCGCATAAAAATGGATCCCCGTGTTCTATTGGGTTTATCGTCCCTGCATCCATGTTTAGATAGTTTTCAAATTTGATTGGTGCAATTATATATCCTGAAGATTTAAGAAGTAGAGCGATGGATGCCGCGGTGGTCCCTTTTCCTATTCCTGATATGACGCCACCTGAAACAAAAATGTATTTAACTCTTTTGTTGTTTACTATCGGCACGATTTATCTTATCAAATTAGATTTAACCTAGTCAACAGGTAATTATTGTCTTCTTATTTTTTTGATCAAATTTTAAAATTTATACTAACCTGACAATCTGTTCTGTATATTTTTTGTAAGGAAAATGTCAAGTAAAAAATTAGCCTGTAGTGTATATTTCAGGCGTAAGGAAACAATATGAGTGTAGAAGCACCGGCATCAATTGGTTCGGCAGTTACAAGCGGAGCAAGCTCCGTCTCTTCTGTTGCAGAAATAGCTCCCCCAGGTATTTCTCTTCCATCTGTCGACCTTCCGAGTATAGATGCGGGAGGTTTTGCTTCGGGAGGGAAAAATATTGCAGCATTAAACCCTTTCGAAGGAACAACAGAACTTAAAGCTCCTGCTCTTGATTCTCTTAACTTTGATCGAACAGTTCCTGGAAAACTAGCTTTTACAAGAACTGAGTCTATCTGGTCTGCTCCAAAAGATTCTCCAATTGTTAATGACCTGAAAGCAGAAATAATTCTTGATGAAAAATCTGCAGAACTTAAAGTACCCGAAGTTGAAATTTTGGATAAGATTTCTCAAGAAAATATTCTGAAAAACTCTGAGATTATATGGCAGAGTAATGCTTCGATATTAAAAGAACCTAAAGCACCCATTCTCGGAAGAGAACTATTACAAAGATCACTAATCGAAAAACCATTTGAAGATGTAATTCAGGTGGGGAAAGAAGAACAAGACCTGATAACTAATACTCAAGCCAAAGAACCATTGCAAACAGAAGCAAGTCGGAAAATTAACGAGTTTGAATCGGAACGGTTAAAAACTCTGAACATAAGACAGAAGCTGTTGCAGAGGTTGCCAAGCTTCAAAAAGGATTGGAACAAAACCCTCAATCTGAAGTAGTAAAAGAAGTTAATGCCAATCCCTCAACAGTAACCGAAAACCAGGCAGATTTAGTTATTGCAGAAAAAATAAAAGTACTGGCACAAGAACTAAAAGACCCGCAAACCAAATCAGAGGTTTTAAGTTCACTGGATAAAACAATGGAAGAGAAAGGTTTGAGAACTCAATCAGAACAAAAATCAATAAAAGCGAGAAAAAGGGTTAGTCAAGAAACCAAAGATCCAATGTCCGAATTAAAAACTCAAGAACCTGAAGAAGAGCTAATTGAAAATCAAGAGAAAGATCAAGAACGGAAAAAACAAGAAGAAGAGCAAATAGTTGAGATAGACCCGTCTGCAGAAAGCGAAAGGATAAAAGGTCCAATTTCTGGATTAGAAATAGCTTTGGAAAAAGCAAGGCTTAAACAAGAAGCAAAAAAACAAAGATACATAGAGGAACATCTTCAAGAGGAAAGAAGTTCTGAAGAGATTGAACAAAAAACAGAGGATGAGGTAAAAAGCGATACTAAAAAAGTAACGGGAGAAGATATTTTTCAAGAAACCATAGTAATCCAAGAACAGGAAAGTGAATTGTCAAAAAAGATTGGCCAAAAAGACTTTAGTATTCCGGTTTGGAATGCGAAAATAAAAGAAATCGAATCTGTTAATTTAAGTGAAGGAAAAAATCAAATACAAAAAGCCGTACAAGAAGCAGCACCGGTAAGAGCAAGACGTGTTGTGACTACAAGAAAGGCACAAGACGAAGAAGTTAGAAGAGTACTTGGCACGCTGCCTGAGGAAAAATAAAATTCTCCATCCTCATTTTTCAATTTCTTATTTTGTATAAAGTATAATAATCTCATGAAGCATAAAGCTCTACTCCTTTTTTCCTTAATAATTGTTGTCGTCATTCTTAATTCCTGGAAGCTTGTTGTCAAAAAATATGAAGGGGAGCAAAGATTTAAAAATTTCCCTGTTACTGTTCGGCAAATTAAAAACGATGCTCAGCAACAATTCAAATCAACAAGTATTGAACCTTTATCTATTGAAAGAGTGTTCAAAAAAGACCATGCGTGGACTGCATCAATATCTGCAGAAACAATTACCATGGTTGCAACGGGTGATGTAATTCCTGCGAGAAGCGTAAATTTTAGAACAATAGGCTATAACAATTTTAAATGGCCTTTTGAAAAAACATCGGATTTTTTAAAAAACGCAGACTTAACTTTTATAAATTTAGAGTCTCCGCTTGTTAAGAATTGTCCTCTGACAAATACGGGAATGGTTTTTTGCGGAGACCAAAGACATATGAAGGGACTTTTGTCTGCTGGCGTTGACATTGCAAGCCTTGCCAATAACCACGCAGGAAACTATGGAATAGAAGGGGTTAATCAAACAGTTCAATTACTGAATAAAAATGGAATTGAGGCAACAGGACAAGGTTCAAATCTAATTATAAAAGAAGTCAAAGGAACAAAATTTGCTTTTCTTGGATATAACGATATTGAAAAAAATCAAAATGTTGTTAGTGCAGAGGAAGAAAGAATTAAAAAGGAAATAAAAGATGCAAAAATAAAATCTGATTTTGTAGTTGTTGCTTTTCACTGGGGAGATGAGTACACTCCCCAACCGAACAATAGGGAAGTGACGCTTGCTCATTTAGCAGTTAATAATGGAGCAGATTTAATAATAGGCAACCACCCGCATTGGATACAGCCTTTTGAAATTTATAAAGACAAATTTATTATGTATGCGCATGGAAATTATGTTTTTGACCAAATGTGGTCTGACAAAACAAAACTGGGAGTTATTGGAAAATACATTTTTTATAAAAATAAATTAATAGATGTTGAATATTTTCCTGTTAAAATCGAAGACTTCGGCCAACCCTATTTTCTGAAAGGAATTGAAAAAGAAAAGATTCTGAACGAACTCCAAATGGAAGCTTTAAAACTCTCCTCAAGTGGTTTTTAGGAAAAATTCCTGCTATATTAAATGTCATCCGTTTTATGTCATCCTGAACTTGTTTCAGGATCTCAAAAGATGCTGAACTAAATTCAGCATGACAAGGGAATAATTATTATGTTTCGACGTGATTCTAATGCTTCTTTTGTTAGAAAAGGTCTTATTTTCCAGAGTTATACTTTTGAATCCGGAAGAATTAGATCCAAAAAAAAATTATTGATAAGCCAGTATGACAAACTTCTAAAACTTCAGGAAGAAAACCCGGTTCTTGTCATGGAAATTGAAAAAACTCCAAAAAAATGGTGGATGTTTATGAATGATTTTTATTACGAAGATGAAGGGTATGAAGAAGAGGAAATAAAAGCATTAGCACTTGAACGATTGTCTAAAAAGGAAAGACGGGTAAAACGTGCAATGTCGCTTGTAGAACAGGCAACTGCAATTGAAGGGGACACGAGAGAACAAATTCCGGATGATGTTAAAATTTTTGTCTGGAAAAGAGATTCCGGCAAATGCGTAAAATGCGGAGGAAGGGAAAACTTGGAGTATGATCACATTATCCCTTTTTCAAAAGGCGGGAGCAGTACCGCAAGGAATATTGAGCTTTTGTGCCTTTCCTGCAACCGCTCCAAAGGCGATTCCCTGGTCTAACTTATTTTCTTCCACCAATCGTGATAGGGCAAGAGGTCTTTGAGCTTGACGGTTTTATCTTTATCTAGTATTACTTCTGTTTTCAAATTCTCCGGATTAACTTGCTTCATAAATTCGCGGCATCTTCCGCAAGGAGGGATTATGGCAATATCTCCTCTTTCATCTTTCCAAACAGCAACTATTTTTTTGACTAAGTACTCTTTTGCTGTAATCATCGAGCCTATCGCGTTATGCTCTGCGCAAAAACCCATACCGGAATCCGTATCAATACAAACACCTGTATAAACATTTCCTTTATCAGTTATCAGTGCAGAACCGACCTCTCCCATTGAAGAATCTTCTATCTTTTTAAAATTAATTACCGATTCTGCCTTTTTTATCAACTCCTCATTAGTCATAATCTATTTTAATCTGATGTTCCCGATAATTATCCAATCGGGTTCGACTCGATGAGCGGTGGAGGGGACTCGAACCCCCGACCTTCTCCTTGGGAAGGAGACATTCTACCACTGAACTACCACCGCACGCTTAAACTTGAGCTTAGTATATCAAAGAAAGATTGAGTCTACAAACTCGGTTAAACTAGAAGATCTTGAGGCTTACAATAGAATATTTAAGCAACTTCACTTATATTGCTTTTTTTAACTTAGTACCTATGGGAGTTTGAGGACATCATTTTTAAAGATTATATAGTCCGGTCCGCTTACATTATTTGCATTGGCAATATCTACCCAACGGAATCCGTCTCCATATTCACGCACTGCTATGTCCCAAAGATATTCTCCTGCTTTAACAGTATAAGTCTTATTCTGGGAATTTCCGCTTGGATTTTCTTCTGCGGCAGATTCTGCTTTAACTTCAGGAGTTGTTTGATCTGCAGCAACAAATTTACTCTCTTGTTTCGGAATAATTAGTTTTTGTCCCGGTTCAACTACAAAAGGGTCTTTTATGTTATTTACGTCGGCAATTTGGTTCCAGCTAAACCCGGTTTTATAAATCTTTTCGGATATGGTCCAAAGGCTTTCTCCTTGAGAAACAGTATAGTATTTACTATTCTTTGCTTTCTCTATACTCTCACTGTTTTCTGTTTTTTGGGAAGAGATTTCAGACGTTGTTTTTGCTTTATTTCCTCTGCTAAAGGTGATTATAAAAAAAGCTGCAAAAAGAACAACTAAAATTCCGACAACAAGACTGATGTAAGATTCATTCCATTGAATTCTTCCTAATAGTCCATTTCCGAGCATGACAGCTTCCGCTTTTTTTGACTTACTTTTTTTTGCCACATAACCTCCTTTCCAGGCAGTAATGAAGGATTTGAAGTGTGATTTGACTCAAGTATAGCAAACTTTTTTTTGCAAGCAAGTGGCAATTTTCCCACTCCGCTAAAGCTTCGAGGGACAAGTAAAACACTGAACTTTGTTTGACTCTATTTCAATAATTTGTTACTATAGGCATGATCCTGGGCTCGTAGTGAAGAGGCCTATCACGTCTCCCTGTCACGGAGAAGATCGCCGGTTCGA
>Ga0066639_10003018_pt1 | contig 14609 bp, 17 predicted proteins | sample CryGeyCG2114_010_2_FD_59504 | JGI IMG/M metagenome (GOLD analysis project Ga0066639, IMG submission 59504) | Groundwater microbial communities from aquifer - Crystal Geyser CG10_big_fil_rev_8/21/14_0.10 | ecosystem: Environmental > Aquatic > Deep subsurface > Groundwater | place: USA: Utah...
AGTTTACTTTGCATTTGAGAGTTTATTTTAGCTGGTGACATATGTCACCGGGCTACACACGATTTATTAAAAAGTAACATTTAAGAAAGAGCCAATCTTTTAGTAATATAATGAAACCTCAACAAGAAATGCAGATGAAAGACTACAGGCCAAGTGGAAGGCCATGCGGAGGAGCTAGGTATAATGAGTTCCATAGCGATTCTAAAGGAGAAAACAATGTTACTCAGTTTATTCCTCTTGGATATAAATGGTGCTCAAAAAGGGGGCTTGTCAAGATAAAGGAAGAACCAGCTGTGAAGAAGAAAGAGAGCAAGATAGAAGAACTGACTGAAAAAAAAGAGGAAATAAACAAAGACGAACAGGAGATAAAAGAGATAAAAAAAGACGAGCTTTCGCTGATGGTAGAACATGGATATAGTTTAATGCAGACTGGAAGAGATAAAAGCGTATATAACAAAACACAAAGCTATCAGGAGATTGCCAAGGTCATTGAGGGAAACTTCAGCAGAAAAACATCTCAAAATAATGAATTATGTCCATTGTGCGGCTCAAAGCTAAGCCATCAGGAAGAAGAGAGTTATTCAAAAGCAGCCTAAAAAACAGCAAGATTTAAAAGATAGATAATAAAACTATACAACGAGGTGGTCAAAATAGAACACAAAAACCTATTCGAACACATATTCAACATAGAATTCAACTGGAAAACAATTAGTTTGCTAGCTTTCTTAGCGATATTCCCAAATATTATTGGATTGGCTACAACAAATGTCTTTGGCGTAAAAATACACTTTTTCCAATACTTAATATTTTTAGCAGCAGTCATCTACGGACCATCAGGCGGAGCAACTGCAGGCGCATTTGGTTCAGTCTGGACAGCTGTTGCATTAAATAATCCATATATACTTGTAGGAAATGTAATCCTTGGATTTATGGTCGGATTCTTATTCAAAAAGAATGTACCATTAGTATTAGCAGCGATGCTGGCTTACCTGATCCAGCTACCCTGGCTTTGGGTAACTGACATTTACTTAGCAGGAATGCCTGTTCCAGTAGTTAAAGGAATTGTTATCGGACTGCTTGTAAGTGACTTGATCCTTGCGATAATAACAAGATTCACCTGGAAAAATATCAGAAAAGCGATTGCTTAATTTTTCTTTATTAAGATGAAACAAATATCATTCAAAGAGATAGTTGAAAAAATAAATGAGATTAATTTTGACAATTTCGATTTAATCATAGCTATAGGCAAAGGCGGAATAATACCTGCTGCATTAGTTGCAGACAAACTCAGTCTGGATATGAAAGTTTTATGGATAAATTACAGGGATGAAAACCATAGGCCAAGATATGATAATCCAAAACAAACAAGAGAGTTTGAAGAGATCAAAGACAAAAACATCCTTTTAGTAGATGATGTCAGCAGAACAGGAAAAACATTAAACAAAGCAAAAGAAATACTCAAAAACAACAAAGTAAAAACATTTGTCCTAAACGGGCCAGCTGACTACAATCTGATGGATTCTGAAGAATGTGTTAAATGGCCTTGGAAGTAGAAAGATTTAAATATAAAACACATTTTAATATTAAAATATATTGTAGATGGAGGTTAAAATGGAAGTTGCTATAACAAAGATGTCTGAAAATGGGCAGGTAGTAATCCCTTCTGAAATCAGAAGAGATGCTGGAATTGAACCAAAAACAAAATTCATTGTTTTTAATGAAGATGGAAATATTCTTTTAAAACAAATTAAAAAACAAGCTCTAAGAAAAGAGTTAGAATTAATACAAAAGATAGAAAGAAGTGAAGAGCAAATAAAGAAAGGAAAAGTAATTAAAGCAAATACAAATATGTCTGATGAAGAGATTGATGATCTTTTAATAAGTTAAGATGGAAATAATATTCTCTGATGAATTCAAAAAAGAATTCAAAAAGATTAAAGATAAAGCTATGAGAGTAAAAATCATCAAACATCTTAAAAAATTAGCTGAACTTCCTGAATCTGGTAAACCTTTAAGATACGAACTAAAAAGTCATAGAAGCTTTCGAATAACTCCATTTAGGATTATCTACAGGATAGAAAAGAATAAGATAATCATCAATTGTTTTGACCACAGAAAAGATGCTTATGAGTAGAATGTGTTAAGTGGCCTTGGAGATGATCAATCAAAATAATCTTCATAAGAGAAATTACTTTGCCTTCCCTCATAAGTACAGCTGCCTTTTTCATCGATTATATTGCCGTCTAAGTGTTCTCTATATCTTTTGATCAAAGAATTGCAGTCAGAGCATCTCTTGAAGTCTGTTCCAATCTCAACCTCAAATCTTTTCTCATCAATCTTCTTCATTTTTGTAGGAACAGATGCATTCTCTTGAAAATAATAATAAAGATTCTCAATAAACTTATTGTCATTCAAAGCATCTGACAGTGTAATCTTAAGAACGCATTTTTTTGGAGACTTAAAACTGATCATCTCTCTGCTTATCTTTATACAATGCTGCCTTTTCATCTTATCTTCATCTTCTGCTCTCTTCTTTGCAAGAAAAGCAGGAAGCTTCAGGCTGCCGTCTGGATTGAATTCAACCATAAGATCAGGTTCACGCACGGGTTTAAATTAGTTTGCATATCAAACAATGCAGAACATATGCTCTCTAAAGAAGTTCATCATCTCAGGATATTTGTTAATGCTATGGATTGTGTTTCTATATCCCTTCCTTAATTTAGCAGCTTCTTCCTGCGTCATTCCAATCGCAGGAATATATTTTATCTTCGGTTCAAGCACAGTCCTTTCTTCCTCAGCTATCTCTTTAATCCCGAACTTAGAGGGATTATTATAAACAGAAGTTCCCTTCTGCAAACCAAATATAGAGACAGACACCAAATCAATATATTGATTGTTTCTTTGCAAAAATTCAATTGTTTCTATAAACTCATGCTTTGTTTCAGTTGGAAACCCAAATAGAATATAAGCAATGTTTTTTATTCCTGCTGTGTGCGAATCTTCAAGAACATTCTCAATATCTTTTTTATTTGTTCCTTTATTTATCAGTCTCAACACGCGGTCATTTCCAGACTCAACCCCCCACATGATCATTGTTAATCCAGAGTCCCTTAACTTTTTCAGAGTAAGATAGTCCATCTCTTTTGTCGGCCTTAACTGACAGGTCCAGTTTATACCTAATGGCTTGAATGTTTCTGCAATCTTCAGCAACCTCTTTGCAGGAATCATGTCATCAATAATAAAAAAATATTTTTGTTTTGAATTAACAATTGTCTGTTTTATGTTCTCTAAAGGATACTCATGATACTTAACATTATCATAATGCGAGCAAAAAGCGCATTGCCCGTAATAGCAGGTTGATGATGTTTTTATAGGTATGACTGGTTTTGGAGTAAAATACTCTTTTAGACTATATATTGAGAAGTCAACAGGAAAATTAATATTTAATTCAGCTCCTTCATGCAGATAGTTAAGAAATTCTACTTCATCCTTAAGGCACTTGTCTGCAATATCCTTCAGCTTTGAATTTACAGCAGGACCTCCGATAACAGTAACAACATCTTTCAACTCTTTGATTAAAGAATAAGCATAGAAAGCCTGACTCGAATAAACTAGGCTGAATGCAACAATATCCGGCTTTTTCTCTTTTATTTTACTCAGGATATGCTCAAATAGCTCAGGCTTATTACCCTCGACAACATTTCTGTTATTTTCAGAGTAAACTTTTTTTGTCTGCATACTGTATTTTTTAGTTTCTTCAGTATAATTCTTCCATTTGCTTGAGTCATGACTATATTTCTGGTATTCCGGAAACTTTATCTTATGAAACTCAAGATTAAGGTCAAGAACCTCAATCTGCTCATTACAGTTATTCTTAAGAAAAGAGTAAAGATACGTAATTGAATAAGGCGGGCTTGCAGGCGTGCAGAACGGCGCATAAACAAGTAATATTCGTTTCATTATTGGTTTGAGGTGTATATTGTTTATTAAAGGTTTTGATAATAAAGGGTATGTCCCAAATGAAGGTTAGCATCCATTTTGTGAGCTTTCTTTAAATAATGATAAACACTGACAGAGGGGACGCTCCATCCGGGAGACGTCAATTATCAGTGATATAATCAAAAGTGGACCTGATGCTAATCCGAGCAAAGCAAGATTTAGGGCACACCGGATAATAAAGAAACGTTTATAAAATAAAAACAATTCCCTTCCAATAAGGGGATTTAATAGAAGAGAGAGGATATGCTGGCAAAGTTATGATCATTTATTTTCATTTTGGGATAAGAATAGCAAATAAAGAATAAAATGATACCCGAAAAAGATATAAGTTTGTGTATTAGCGAATCTGATTTTTCAGAGATTGGATCAGCAATAGATAGTTCTAAGCAGATATTTTTAGCAAACGAGAACAGCATGGTAGATATAACAAATATTGATGAAGAGTTCAACGGATGTGTTGGACCTGTTTCCTCAAATCTTGAATACATGACTGGTAATCCTTCTGTTATTGAAATTATAAGCAAGATGAAGAATAAAAAAGATACTGCTTTTTTTCCAGGAACATTGATAAGGGATTTTGGAGGATATTTTCTTCCAATAATGCCAGTAATAATAAGAGGGAATATTGTATGTGAAAAAGTAAAACAGACAGGAATCTTCTATATAGATGATGATGTTGAGATGGCCCGTATACTTTTTGGAGATAATCTAGCAGAAGAGATAAAAAAAGGTTCCCCCTTAGCTTATGTAGAACCAAGATTAGGATTATATCAAGCTGTTCAAAAGATCGTTGATAAGAAAAGACAAGAATCAATAAAGTCATTCAATGTCAATGGATATACTGTTTTGCCAATAATCTGCAATGAGATTGGAACAATAATTGCTAAGTATGAAGGTTCAAAAGTGGATATAATCTTGCATTCATGTTCTAATTTTTTTAAGGAAAACGATGCAATTGGCCAGAAATATGCTAAAAATTTAAATAGGATGAGGGAAAAAGGACTATTAAATGAGCCAACTATGATAGGACTATCTCAAATAGGAAGAGATTCGGTTAATGGCATATACAAATCAATTTTAAAAACTTTTTTTTATGAAAAAGGGAAACTAAAGGAGGCTGTTTAAAGATGGATGAAAAATTTAAAGAATTTATGAGTAAAAATGGTTTAGGATATGTTATTGGATTCTCTGGTGGTTCTGATAAAGAAGAAAATCAAGTACAAAATATAATTGAAGAGAGTATGACTTATCTTAAAAGTAAACCCGTTGTAATTTTAACTGGTGGGACAAAGTATGGTGTTCCAAGGATAGCAACTGAAATTGCTAAAGATTATGGGCTAAAAACTATTGGTGTAATGCCTCAGCGTGGTGAAAAAAGCGCGGTTGGGGGCTTAGATCTTGTATTGATAGCTCAACCAAGAGTTGGAAGCAGTGAATATGGTGATGAATCTGAGATTTTTGCAAAACTTTGTAATGGGGTTGAAATAATAGGTGGAAGTTCAGGTACTAAAATTGAGTTTAATCATATAATGAAGATTAATGATAGAAGACTAAATCCCAAATATAATGAAACACCAATCTATGTCGCGCCTATTGCATCAATCAGTGGATTCTCATCTCAAATCCATGGGTCAGATGAAGCAAGAAAATTTCCCCAAGTGATTCCATCTGAAATTATAATGAATGGTAAAGATGCTGCTGAATATTTGATAAATAAACTAAAAATTATAGGATAGTTTAATTTTTTTGAGATGATATAATAATACATTTAAAAGATGTAAAGGAGGTTAGCTAAAATGAAAAAGAAAGAAAGAGTAACTTTTGAGATAGCAAAAGGTGTTAAAGATTCTTATGGGGAAGAGGCTGTTCTTAGAAATTATATTCGAGATACTTTAAGAGATGTTTTTGAAAGATATGGATATAATCCAATTGAAACACCAATGTTAGAGAGGCAGGAAACACTTGGCTATAAAGGCGGTGGAGAAATCCAAAAAGAAGTTTTTAGGCTTAAAGATCAAGGATTAAGAAACCTTGCATTAAGATTTGACCAAACTGTTCCTTTAGCAAGATTTATTGCAACTCATAAAGAAATTAAATTCCCATTCAAAAGATATGTTATTGGACCAGTTTTTAGAGACGGCCCAACACAACCGGAGCAGGGAAGATATAGAATATTCACACAATGTGATGTTGATGTTCTTGGAATAAAGGAGATGACAGCAGAAGCTGAATTGTTTGCCCTAGCGCAAGATGCTTTCAAAGCTCTAGGTTTAGGTGATGTTGAGATAAAGATAAACAATAGGAAACTTTTAGATGGTGTTCTGGATTATGCTGGTGTTCCAAAAGATTCAAAGACAGCAGTTATTATCGCATTAGATAAGATGGACAAGATAGGTCTAGAGGGTGTAAAAGAGGAGCTAAATAATCTTAAAGATGATGTTAGTGGAAATATAGAGCTAGGAAAAGGTGTTGCTGAAAAATTGATAGATGCGATTGAGCTACAAAAGACAAACAAGGCGACCTATGATAAGCTTTCAAAGATAGTAAAGTCCAGCAAGGGAAAAGAAGGTCTTGATGAGGTTAAGCAGCTTCTTGATTATGCAGATGCGATGAAACTGGACATACAGTTTGATCCAAGCCTTGCTCGTGGATTAGACTATTACACAGGTACAGCTATAGAAGTCTATCTAAAAAATAGGGATATTGTAAAGTCAGCGATCTTAGCTGGCGGAAGATTTGATAACATGATAGGAGAATTCAGGGGAGGAAATGAAGAGATTCCTGCTGTTGGATTCTCTTTCGGATTAGAAAGACTGGTGATGATTCTGCAGGAGTTCAAAAAGGACAACAAGAAGACAATGACTGACCTCTACATAATTCCTATGGACACGATAGATGACTCATTAAGGATCGCTCACGAAATAAGGAACCAAGGAGTTAATGTGGACATGGACCTGCAGGGAAAGAAGTTCAAGAAAAGCATAAGCTATGCAGACTCGCTTGGCATCAATTATGTAGGGATAATCGGTGGAGATGAACTTGAAAAAGGAGTTATCTCAATCAAAGAGCTTGCAAGCGGAAAGCAAGAAGAAGTCAAGATTAAGGATGTTGCTGAGTATTTGAAGAGATAATATTCTTAGAAAATGAGGGATAATAAACAAGAAATAGTCAAAAAACCTTACTTAAGCATATGTGAGGAGGAAGTAAAATACTTTCAGATAGATACAAAAATAGGAGAATTCTATATAATCGGAGAAATGCATGGTACAAAGAGGACAAGAGAGTTATATGAAGAAAATGTTGTTCCAAAAATTGGAGAAGGCAAAGAATGGGTATTTTTTTTGGAAGGAGCCTTAAGATATATCTCCAGTAAAGTACTTGATCTTGAAGATGAATATATAAAAAGAAGAAAGGATATTGAAATAGAAAAGCTTAATCTTGAGCAGATTGATTTAGCAAAAGAAAAAGATATACTTGTTTTAGAAGCAATATACCCCCCTAGTAATAAGCATACAATAGAATATGCTATAAATGAAGGAGTTGATCCATTTAATGCTTATCTGAATGGCATATTCACACCAATTTTGATGTATAAAGACCAAAAAAGGGCGATGGAAAGAGCTTATGAAAAAGGAAGAATCTATGGTCTTACTGATCTACAGATAGATGCTATATTTAATAGGTTTGAATCATTACCTACGCTTGAAAAGGCTAAGGAACTCATTTCATATGTTGATAAAGAGATGCTATGGTATAGTAATATGCTTTCAGCAATGAATATTGCTCAGGCAATAGCAAAGCTTCCTAAAGATGTTGATAAGTTCTTTTTTCAAATGGGACAAGGACATCTTCCTGCATTGTTTTTTCTAAATGAATTTTCTAAGGAAGAATAAAAAAGGGCGGCTGGCGGGACTTCCGAGTCCAGGAGAATTCTTGGTCTCTCTGGGATAATCGAACCCGCGTCTAAGGATGTCTGTAGTTATTCCACAGTCCTTTATTCTACCATTGAACTACAGCCGCCATTTGAATTTATTTTGTGAAATTATTTTCGTCTTCTTCTAAGCTCTCTTTTAATATCTGATATTTTTATCCCTTTCTTTGCCATAAGCACCAAAAGGAAATAGATTAAATCTCCAATTTCCCAAACCAGATTGTCATCATCTTCATAGTTGATAACTTCTTCTGATTCCTCAGCTATCTTCTCCATAATCTTATTTTCATCTGAAGAGATTTTTGAAGTATAAGAACCTTCCATAGGATTTTTAACCCTATCTAATAAAACCTCATAAAGCTCCTCTAAACTAAACTCCCGTTTACCAAAGCATGAGTAAGTTCCCCTATGGCATGCAAAGTTCTTTTGCTTAACCTTAAACAAGACAACGTCTCCATCACAGTCTTTTTTTATCTGAAGAATATCCTGTGTGTTGCCTGATTCTTCTCCTTTCATCCATAATTTATCTCTTGATCTGCTGAAATACCATCCTTTTTTTGTACTAAAAGCCTTTAACAAAGATTCTTTATTGCTGTAAGCAAACATCAAGACCTGCCCATCTCCACTCTCAACAATAGTTGGGATAAGCCCTCTCTCATTAAATTTAAGAGAAGAGATAAATGATTCTTCTAAGGTTATCTTTTTAGAGTATAAAGCCATCCCAAGAACAGAGTTAACCTCCATCTCTTCAAGCTTTTTTATCTCATCATAACTTGATATTCCTCCTGCTGCTGTTATCACATTGCTTGTCTTGTCTTTTATCTTTTTAATAAAATCAATATCAGTACCTTTCATGAGACCTTCTTTATCAACTATTGTCAAAAGAAATTCAGAGCAGTAAGGTTCAAGCTCCTTAACAATGTCCTCTGTTTTTACGTCAAGCTCTTGTGTCCATCCTTTTATAGATATATTTCCTTTGTTGGTATCTATTGCGATTATGATTCTTTCCTTGCCGATTTCTTTTTTCAGATCTTCTAAGAAAATTTTGTTAATGCCTTTCTTGTCAAAAGCGCTTGTTCCGATTATGATTTGAGAAGCCCCTAATTTTATCATCTCTTTTGCCCTGCCTATATCCCTTATTCCGCCTCCAACCCTGCAGTCAATTTTCTTGCAGATATCTTTGATTATCTTGATATTATCTCCTTTCCCTATAGCTGCATCTAAATCAATCAAACTGATCTCTCCCAAGATAGAGAACTTATCAATAAGAGACTCATAATTAGCCAGCTCTAGTTTCTTCTTCTTTCCCTGTTCCAGCTGAACAACCTTTCCCCCCATCAAATCAATGCTTGGTATTATCATCTTACAATCACCCCTTCATTTTGTAGATAATCTTTGATATCTTCAACAGTATATTCTCTATAGTGGAATATTGAAGCAGCTAAGACAGCGTCCGCTGCTTCTTTCTCAAAAACTTCATACATGCTTTCTAATGTTCCTGCACCGCCTGATGCGATTATCGGGACATTCACTGCAGTTGATATTGCTTTTGTCAGCTCAATATCATATCCTTCTTTTGTCCCGTCTCTGTCCATTGAAGTAAGCATTATCTCCCCTGCCCCTAAGGCAGTCGCTTTCTTTGCCCATTCAACAGCGTCAATTCCAGTAGGTGTTCTTCCCCCATTAACATAAACTTCCCATGAATCTTCTTTTCTTTTTGCATCTATAGCTAAAACAATGCACTGGCTTCCGAATTTTTCAGCAGCCTCTTTTATCAGCCTTGGATTTTGTACAGCAGCAGTATTGATAGTTATTTTGTCAGCGCCTGCGCATAATATCTCTCTTATATCTTCAACTGATTTTAATCCACCCCCTACAGTGAATGGGATGAAGATCTGTTTTGCAACAGATTTTACTACATCAATCATTATTCCTCTTTTTTCATGTGAAGCAGTTATATCTAAAAACACAAGCTCGTCAGCACCCTGCCTATTGTATTCTTTTGCAAGCTCAACAGGATCTCCTGCATCTCTTATGCCCACAAAATTTACTCCTTTAACAACCCTTCCTTCTCTTACATCCAGGCAAGGAATTATTCTTTTTGCTAAGATTTTAACCACCTCTTGATTATCTTGATTCCAAAATCTCCGCTTTTTTCTGGGTGGAACTGTACAGCTGTGACATTATCTTTTTTAACAGCACTTGTGAAGTCTCCATTATAGTCTGTTGTTGTTGCGATTATCTCTTTATCTTCTGGAAAAACATAATAGGAATTCACAAAATAAACATATCCTTCTTCAAATATCCCTTCCTGTTTTGGCTCTATCTTGTTCCATCCGATCTGAGGAACCTTTCCTTTTGTAAACTTTACAACCTTTCCTTTGAAAACACCCAGCCCACTAACACCCGGGCTTTCTTCACTTTCTTCAAACAATGCCTGCAATCCCAAACATATTCCTAAAAAAGGTCTTCCTGAAGCAATAAACTTTTTTATAGGATCAACCAGTTTTTTTTCCTGAAGATTCTCAATCATATCCCCAAAAGATCCAACTCCTGGAAGAATGACCTTGTCTGCTTTCATTATCTCTTCTGGATTATCTGTTATAGTGCTCTCTATCTTAAGAAAGTCCAATGCATTCTTCACACTGGACAAATTCCCTGCTCCATAATCAATTATTGCTATCATCTTTGAAAGTGTAGTCTAAAGCAGCATTTACATCTCTAAACAGATTTTTTCCACATATTTCTTTTAATGATCTATATTTGTCAGATTCTTCTCCTTTTGCAACAATGCCGATGGGGATAAACTTAGCATCTATACTTCTTACAGATAGAATCTTAGATATTTTATCTATTGGTTTAAGTCCCCCTGGACTGTCTTCAAAAATATAAACTGTAATATTTGAAGGAATATTTAGAGGAACATCCCCTTTCTTATTGCATACACTATATGAGTAAATCAAAGATTTTTTAATTTCGTTTCCAAAAGCTGCAAAGATTGCAGCCATTAACTGAGGTGATTCTGGCTTAACAAGATCACATATGTTCTTAACCTTCCTTTTTGCTTGAAGCCACTCCATTGAACCAAAGCTTACAAGTGGATATTGAGGCATACCAACCATGTCTTTAGCAATCTCTGCTTCTGGGGAGTATCCAAACTCATTCTCTCCATCAGGGGGTAATCCTGGTCTCGCTGTATAAACACATACTAAACTTCCTTTTCTAGCTAATCTATTGACACTTTCTTTGCTTATTAAGGGAACATCTTTTTCTTTAAGTAAGGGTAAGTCTCTAAGGATCTCAATATCAATACCCTCACCATAAACTTTCTTAAACATTTTTTCCCCCAACAATCGTTGTTGAAATAAAGACACAGCCTTATTCTTGATTTTCTTGTGATTTGATAGATATTCTTTAGCAACCTCCTCAGAAGGATTAAGGATATCTATTGCCGAGGGAAATGGTGATTTATCAAGGTTTTTTCCGTTTTCCAAAAGGTCATCAATCAAGTCTAGTTTTCTTTCTAAAGCAAATGCAGAAATTATACATGTCTGATCCCAAACATCATACATCTTTGTATTTAATCTGCTAATGATCCCTTTGATATCAATATCATTTTCTCCTAGCAGATGATTGACAGTATCAACTATGCAGATACTATATGCATTGTCTTCTATCAATACTCCGTCTATATCAAACAACCTTATAGTTTCCATTATAGCACCCCCTTAGTGCTTGGTATATTCTCAGCTGCTCTTGGATCTGTTGAACAAGCCATCTTCATCGCTTTCGCAAACGCTTTAAAGATTGCTTCAATCTTGTGATGGTCGCTTCTTCCATAAGGCATCCTAACAACGACATTTGCCCCTAGATTAACAGCAAAGCCCTCAAAAAAATCTTGTAGTAGATCAGTGTCAAGCTCTCCGCACATTCTTCTTTCAAATTTTGCATCAAACTGCAAGTAAGGCCTTCCTCCAATGTCAATTGAAACTACAGCCAATGCTTCATCCATAGGAAAAACAAAGTATCCTGCTCTGTTGATTCCCTTCTTATCACCCAGGGCTTCTTTAAAAGCCAGGCCTAGCACAATACCGCAATCTTCTACTGTATGATGCTGGTCAATTTCCATATCTCCTTTGACATCTAATCTAACATCAAACAATCCATGCTTTGAAAATGCCTCTAACATGTGTGTTAAAAAACCTATAGGGGTCTTAATCTCATATTCTCCTTTTCCGTCTAAGTTTAAGTCAATAGATATCTGTGTTTCTTTTGTATCTCTCTTGATATTTGATTTCCTCATTTTAGCGCCTCAGCAAGCTCATTTATGTTATTCAAGACAAATTCTGCCTTGTTTTCAATAAGTAATGACCTTAATTTATCTGAATTTATTCCTGGGGGCATCACACCAATCCCCCTTATCCCTGCACTTACAGCTGCTTTCATATCGTCAATAGAGTCTCCTATATAGACTGCATTACTTCCTTTTATCTTCTCTAATGCAAGACTTATACTGAATGGATCTGGTTTTTCCTTTCCTTCTGGACAATCTTCCATCGCAATTACCACATCAAAGTATTCTGAAGCGCCAAACTTATCAAGCACATACATTGCCTCCTCCTTAGGACGCCCAGTAATTATCCCCAGCCTATATCTTTTGTAGAGATTCTCCAATATCTCCTTTGACAATAACCAGTTTTCATTATCAATAAGTTTTCCAGTGCCAATATAAAGATCCTGGAACTTATCAATTATCTCTTTTTTATCTATATTTATTCCTTTCTCTATTATCAAAGCCTCTGTAAGGTCCCAATCATTATTATATCCTCCTTTCTCTTTTAAGGTTTGAATCTCCTCTGGCGTTATCTCCTGTTTTGTAAAGAATTCAGCTGTTTTTTTTATTGCTTCCCTATAGGATTTGTTTACATCAACAAGAACACCATCAATATCAAACAAGACTGTCTCTGGTCTAAGAATTTTCTTTATCTCATCGACCAGCTGTTTGGTCTGCTCCTTTGTTCCTATACCTACCCTTATACAGCCGCTCAGCAGAGGATATTTTGACCTATTCCTGACTAAGATGTCTTTTTCTCTTAATTTCTTGTCAACTAAGTCGCAGTTCTCCCCAAAATCAGCAACAAGAAAGTTTGCCTTTGAAGGAAACGCCTTTATCCCTAACTTTCTAAGCTCTCCTTCAAGATAGATCCTGCTTTCAGTTACCTGCCTGACATAGTCATCAACAGATTCTTTGTCTTTCATGGCTGCGATTCCAGCAATAACTGCAAGATTATTTACACTATATGGAGAAAGAACCTTCCTTATGTCTTTTATCACCTGCTCATTTGAGATTATATAACCAAGCCTTAATCCAGCAATGCCTAATGCTTTTGAGAATGTCTGTGTAACAATTACATTATCGTATTTCTTGATCAGATCTTTACTTGTCTCTCCTGAATACTGATAGTATGCTTCATCAATGAATACAACTGCGTTTTTAGCTTTCTCTACAATATTGATTATATTCTTCTTATCAATAGATGTTGCTGTAGGATTGTTCGGATTAACCAAGATAATCATCTTTGTCCTCTCAGTTATTGCATCCAGAACTTTTTCTATTGGAAAACTCAAGTCTTTATTATAAAGTATCTCTTTTATGTCAGCCCCAGCTATAGATGCATTTAGCTTAAACATAGCAAAAGTTGGAACAGGAAGGATCATCTCATCTCCCTCTTCAATATAGGTTGTGATAATAGCATGTATTGCTTCATCTGTACCATTCGTAGCTATAACCTCTGTCTCTTTTACACTTAAGTAAGATGCAAGTTCCTTAACAAGATCAGTATATTCAGGATAAATTGATAGAAGATCAGGATTAATGTTTTTCAAAGCCTCGATAACTTTTGGAGAACACCCTATTGTATTCTCATTAAAGTCCAGTCTTAATTTTCCTAGCCTCTTTGCAGTAGGTGGATCATAAGTCTTCATCTTTTGCACGTTCTTTATTGGCTTAATCATCTCTACTCCTGATTGATGCTGAATTCTTGTGTGCTGCCAAGCCCTCAATATCAGCTATTTTTGAAGATACATTGACCATCTCACTCAAAGATTCTTTGCTCACTTCCTGATATGTTACAATTTTCACAAAATCTTTTACTGAAAGGCCTCCTGTGTAGCGTGCAGCTCCATTTGTGGGCAAGATATGGTTTGTGCCGCTGCAATAGTCCCCAAAAACTTCTGGAGAATCTTCTCCTATAAAAAGTGAGCCATAATTATTAAGATTGTCTACTATGTTTTGTGGAGAATTTACTTGTAATGATAAGTGTTCAGGTGCTTTTTTATTTGCAAACTCCACTGCCTGTTCTATGTTCTCAACCAAGATAATAAATGATTTATCTAGTGATCTCTTGATTATCTCTTTTGTTTTTAGATTTCCAATAGTATCATCTATCTCGTTTATTGTATTTTCTGCAAGCTCTTTTGAGTCCGTAACTAAAAACACTTTAGCATTTGGATCGTGCTCTGCCTGCCCCATAAGATCTGCTGCAATATATTTAGGATTAGCATATTTATCTGCAATAATCATAAGCTCACTAGGCCCAGCCATAAAGTCAATCCCAACTACCCCAAAAACCTCTTTTTTTGCTGCAGTAACAAATCTATTTCCAGGCCCTACAATCTT
>Ga0066639_10003022_pt1 | contig 14604 bp, 17 predicted proteins | sample CryGeyCG2114_010_2_FD_59504 | JGI IMG/M metagenome (GOLD analysis project Ga0066639, IMG submission 59504) | Groundwater microbial communities from aquifer - Crystal Geyser CG10_big_fil_rev_8/21/14_0.10 | ecosystem: Environmental > Aquatic > Deep subsurface > Groundwater | place: USA: Utah...
TCATCTTTTAAAACAAAGCGACGAAGATGTGAGAAACCTCTAATAATAAATTGGCCGATTTCAACCGCCTTTTCTGATTTTAAAACAAAAGCAAGCGCCAAAGCACCTGCTTCTGTAAAAACACTAGGAGCATTTCTAATTATGTAATATTTTGGTGTTAACCCACGCATAAGAGTGTTTTGTGAAAATAAGTTGTGTAGGTCATCAGTATCAAGCTGAAACATAAAATCTGGTGGAAAGCGATTAATGTTGCGACCTACGGCAAGATTTAGTGTTTTTAGATCAACTGCATAAAGTTCAGCCAAATCTCGATCGAGCATGACCTTTTTATTTCTGACGATGTAGATAAGGTTTGCGATATTTAAAAGTAGATTCTTGTGATACATTTTTCCTCCATGCTGTGATCTGGCAAATATGTCAGATCTTTGCCAAGGTAAAGATAAGAGCATTGGATCAAGGTGAATTTTGTATTTGTGAATTATTTCAATTTTGACGGGAAATAATAATGCCAAGACCTGTAACTCCCTTTGTCGGTTGCAATGATTTGGGGGAATAGGCCAAGGAATGTTCCATCCGTGAATGCTTTGAAAAGACGGGGTATGTAGTCGAAATTACGAAACTAATTGGAGTTTTCAGCTCGACCAAATACGAATATATTACTTATCCTTGGAAAAAAAATGAGTTTTGCCACCTACTTTTTATGGCGCAGCTTAAGGCAGGGTAAATGCAAACATCTTCCAAAACCTCCTGCCTGGCCTGGTTTTCAAAAAATAATATTCCACTGCTATCTGATGGGCATTTAGAAAGAATCAACTTTGCGTGGAGGAAGTTTGAGAATCAGAACATTCCTTCTCATTTTGAGTAATTCTATAAACTTATTCAGTCGAATCTTTTCTATTTTAACATTTATTTTTTTGGCAACCACATCCAGTTGGTGTCGCTCCAGTCGCTAGTGGCGTAAATTTATACCCTAGTCCCAATTTCGTCTTAATAAAATTAAGATTTAATATAAACGATTCGAACGTATAATATACTATTATGTCAATTTCTACTGGAACCTTTTTATGATTAAATTTGAAACAATATTCATTTTTGTTGGATTACTTTTCCTCTCTTCGTGTTCAATCATTTCAAAGAAAAATATTATTCATGGCAAGTACTGGACATTTAATTCAGATGAAATAATGACTTTAAATGGCCCTCTTAATGTTGAATCAAGTAAAGAATTTTTTGCGATGATGAGTCCTAAAGTTAATACTTTAGTTCTGACGAGCACAGGGGGGGATGTTGAAAGTGGCCTTCAGATTGGACAACATATTTACCAAAATAAAATAAATATAATTGTTAAGGGTTATTGTGCATCCTCATGTGCTAATTATCTTTTTGTTGCAGGTTATACAAAAACGGTTATACAAAATTCTTGGGTCGGTTGGCATGGAGCTGTAACTCCAATGTTAAAAGAATTGCCGGAGATGTTTAAAAAAGCTGGTTTAGATAACAAACAAATCGCTCTGCATATGAAAAAGTTTCTTAAATTTTCAAAAGATGAATTAATGTTTTATCGGCAATTAGGAATAAATTCCAAATTACTATCAGACTCTCATATCATGGGAGAAAATAAAAAAATTATTAAACAAATGGAAGAAGGTCAGTACAAAGCTTACATGTGGTGCCCAAATAGAAGTGTGCTTGAAAGTTATGGACTAAAGGGAATAAAAGAATTTTGGTATCCCAAGACAAAGCAAAATCTTATAAAGCTAGGCTTAGATAAAAAAGTACTTCTCATTGAATCGCTGCCGATTGATATTTAAAAAAGTAGTCAGCCGAGAACGTAGATGCTAACGATTTTTCAATAATTGAGACATGTGTGGCGATTCCCACTACTTATTTTAGCACGAATCACTAGTCTTTAACTTAAAACAAAAGTCTTCTGGAAATCTTGTTTTACTTCTTTTGACTGCTTGATTTATGGCCCTAACCTCAGCTCCATAGAGACATCGATATTGTTCATTGCTATTCTTGCTTGGGAAAGAGGTTTAAATGATTGAGGTAAAAGAAGGATTAGGTGAAGAGCTAATTTCTTTATTTTTTCAAGAGATTAATAAAACAAATATGAAACGTTCTGATTTTTCTAGATTTTCAAAAAAATGGTGGGACCAGAAGGACTTGAACCTTCGACCACCCGGTTATGAGCCGGGAGCTCTAACCAACTGAGCTATGGTCCCATGAGAACTTTTAGAGTACAGTTTTATAACGCTCACTACAGATTTTTGCAACGAAAAGTGCGTGAAGAGCAAGGCGGCCATGGCAATTAAATTTTTTAAGATGGAAGGTACTGGAAATGACTTTATCCTGCTTGATGACAGGAAGAGTCAATTGAATGCCAACGACCAGGTTTTCTGGGCCAAGATGGCCGACCGCCATTTGGGAGTTGGCGCCGATGGCATTATTTTTTTAAAAAAAGATGCCCAAGGCGTTTTTGAGATGGTTTATCTCAATAGTGATGGCCACCAGGTTGAAATGTGTGGCAACGGCTCGCGCTGCTTTTTGCAATTGATAGAGAATCTGGAAGGTTTAGCAGTGGGGCAAGAGATTAAATTCAAAAGTTATGGCGCCCTCTTTCGCGGTCAAAAGGACGCGCAAGGGCTCTTTCATATTTGTCTGGGGCTTCCCTCACAAGTGGGAAAAGTACCAATACAGGATCTGTCTCAAGGCGCGCCTGCCCTCTATGCTTTCACCGGTGTGCCTCACGCCGTTTTTGAAAAAACTAATATTGATAAAATTGATTTGAGGGCATTTGCCGGACCTATTCGCCATGATAAGCGCTTTGCCGAAGGGGTTAATGTAAATATTTTTGAGCAGATTTCGCCTGGCGTTGTTAAAATGCGAACTTTTGAACGCGGGGTAGAGGACGAAACTTTGTCCTGTGGTACGGGAGCTGTTGCGACCGCTTTGGCCTATCAACAATTTTCCAAGCACCAGGGAGCGGTAACCTTGCAGGCCCCTGGAGGGCGTTTAGAGGTGAGATTTGAAGCTGGCCAGGCCTGGCTTTCCGGACCTGTAGGCCAGGTCTTTGAAGGAATATATTTGTAGAATTGTACAAGTTATCGCTTCAGACTAAACTACTTACATGAAGTTCTTTTTTTTCACCTTGCTTCTTTCTTTTGCTCTGTTGAATTCTCATCAATCTCAGGCGGCGCTTCAGCTCAATATTGAGATTGTGCACAATCGAGGCATTGACGAGAAGTTAGTCTTGGTGGCAGAACTTCACTCGAGTGAAATATTAATAGATCGTGAGTGGCATAGACTAGAAATGCAGTATGGCCTGATTCTGTACATCCGAGGCCAATTCGTTTCACAAAAAGATCTTTTTGGTCCCTCAGATATGGTGCGTTTTGAAGGATACATTACCAATCAGAATCAGACAGAGAAAATTTTACTAGCACAAGAAGTCGTCGACATTAAATTGGGGGAATCAAAATCGTTGGTTTTAAAAAGAAGTACTGATCAACTCATACATATAACTTTAACGCCTTTGATTTTAAATTAATTCACATGAAAAAAAGAATGGCAATATTTTGTGGCTCTGCTCTGGGTGTAAATTCCTCTTTTAGTCAGCAGGCACAATTAGTGGTGAGGCAGCTGGTCAAGCATGATTTTGATTTGGTTTATGGAGGGGCCTCAGTTGGTATTATGGGTGTTATCGCAGATGAATTTTTGCGCCTTAAGCGAGAGGTTGTCGGTATAATTCCAGAGTTTTTGTCAAACCTTGAGTTGTCTCATCTGGGGCTGACCAATTTGCTCGTGGTAGAGAGCATGCATGAGCGCAAACAAAAGATGTATGACCACTCTCATGCCTTTATGGCCTTGCCAGGAGGAATGGGAACCTTGGATGAGCTGTGCGAAATCATCACTTGGGCGCAGCTTTCTCATCACCATAAACCCATTTATATTTATAATGATCGTGGCTATTACGATCATTTTGTTTTGCATATTCAGGCAATGGCCGAAAATGGTTTTTTAAAAAGAGAACATTTAAATTTGATAAAGGTATGTAATGGATTAGATGAATTAAGTAGATTTCTTGTACAAGATTTTAGGAGTTAAAATGTTAAGATTTTTTGTAGTCGTGGGATTTTTAGTCATGCTGGGTTTCGGCATGTCTCTTTCTCGTTATCAAAAATATGATGTCAATAATGATAAGTTTGATTTTGGAGCCTACCAAAAATCTTTTCATTCAGCTCTTCCCGAAAGTTAGAATCAGAGGAGTTATATAATGCCGGTTTATTCTTTTGAAAATTTTGTTCCCGAAATTCATGAAAGTGTTTTCTTGGCACCTACAGCAGAGATCATAGGTCGAGTCAAATTGGCGAAAGACTCTAATATCTGGTTTGGAACTGTTATTCGCGGAGATGAAAATTTTATTGAAGTGGGGGAAGGAACCAATGTGCAGGATCTCTCTCTCTTACATATTACGGCCCAGAACCCGCTAATCGTGGGCAATTACGTAACCATAGGACACAATGTTATTTTGCACGCTTGTACAGTTGGGGATAATTGCTTGATAGGAATGGGGGCAATTGTTTTAGATGGAGCGATTATAGGAAAAAACTCATTGGTGGCGGCCGGCTCGGTTGTTTCACCTGGCAAGGAGTTTCCAGCTAATTCTTTGATTATGGGTTCTCCCGCCAGAGTTGTACGCGAATTAAGGCCAGATGAGATTGAAAAATATGGGAAGCATTATTTAGGCTATATTCATACTAAAAACCTATATAGTGACCCTAGTAAATATCGTTTGATTAGATCTTAATTGACATCATTTTGAAAAAACTTAAATTTGATTTCTTCAATTCTATTTTTCATTCTCTTTAAAATATCGGGAAATGCTAAACGAGATTCTGATCGAATGATGATTTCATCGCTGCCTGGTCGAAACATAAATTCCAAATCATCAGTAATATTTAAATAAGGCATCGTGACTTCAAATTGAATGTAGTCAGGATTTAATTTTATAATCCTTCCACCTGGCGTTTTGAGCAGGATTTTTACCAGCTTGTCTTGCGCAATATTTTTGGGCCCTGGGTATTTTATTGGCTCGACATAAGTATCTTTATCGGGGAGTTCGACTGAGCTTAAACAAGGATGCTTACTTTGATCGCAGCTTTGTAAGCTTGCCATATAAACGCCTTTCGCCATGCTGGTTCTTTCCTGGCAACCAAGCATGAAAACTAAAGTGAAAAGGCCAAGGGAAAGTATTTTAAAGTTTTTCATTGAGGGTCCTTATTGTAATTTCTGATGAATGGCTGAGCAACAGCTTCTAATTTCATCAAACTTTCTTCCACCTGCATTCTATAATACTCGATCTGTTCAAGCGGAGTTTTGTCTAAGTTAATATTAACATCGATAGGCTCAGCATAAAAGAGATGAACGTGGGTAAATGGGAATGGTAAGATAAAATGATCCCAGCTTTTAAAGCGCCAGGCCTTTTTTGGGATGGCGGCACAGGGGACTATGCTGCATTGGCAGATTTTGGCCAGCTCTACCACTCCCTTCTTGCAAGTCATGCTAGGTCCTCTGGGACCATCTACCGTTAGTGCTGCTGGAAGCGGGGATTTTGAGCGCAACATAAGTTTAATCATTTCTTGTAAGGCCGCTTGCCCCCCTCGCGATGAACTTCCGCGTGCCGGCCAATATCCCATGTGTTTGAGCACGCCAGCGATAATAGCGCCATCTTTGGATCTTGAGGCCATGGTTACGTGCGGAATATTTATGTGACAAAGAATGCTACTGAACAAATTTTTGTGCCAAAGCGCCATGACGTAAAGGCCTTTGGGGTGAGACTTGAGTGCCTTATCCAGATTGATCCTGTCGGTTATAGTATAGCGGAAAGTAAGCCCGTAAAATCGATAGGCGTAAAAAATAATGCGAGAAAGTAGGATAGAAATGCCATTACGAATCCAGATTTTCATACTTAGAGTTGGGGTTCTTAATTTATAAAAAAAACCTGTGTACCGATACATGTTAGCAAAGGAATGCCCATGGTGAAAACCTGGATATTAATAATTCTCCTATCTATTTCATCTACTACTTTTAGTCAGAGTGATTTTACCATTGATCCTGAAACGTCAAAGGCAATTCCCAACTATGTCGGTAAAGTGACCTTGCTTAAAGGCTCAGCTACTAAAGTGAAAAAAAATGGTGATCTGGCAGATCTCGCTCTTGGAATGAAGTTTTATGAAGGTGAGTCTGTGAAAACGGCTAAGGCTTCACTAATTAAAATTGAGATGGTGGATGATACGGAATTGGCACTTGGACCAAAATCCAATTTCAAGTTCAGCCAGTTCAAGTTTAAAGACAAAAAAGACCGCAAAAGTGTTTATGAATTCATCAGTGGCCAGCTGCGCGCTCATGTGCCAATTAAGGCCAAGCCAGGCGATATAAAATTTAATACCAGAACATCATCATTAGGAATTCGGGGTACAATATTTTTGGCCAACTTCAAGCAGGCAAAAGATGGCAAGGCCATATCAGAAACAGCGGTCTTGGAGGGTGAAGTCGTCATTAGGGGAGCCAAGGGGAAGAGTCAAGAAATGCTAAAATCGGGAGAACATTTTATTAGTATAGAAAAAGATAATGAGCAGTTTGAAGAAAGTATTCAGACACTAGATAGCGATTATTATAAAAGCCTATTGGCTGCAGATGCTGATTTTGCTAAAAATTTTCTACCATTTTTAGATTACTATCAGGTTAAAAATGAAGAAACTGGGCGTGGACCAAGTTCAATTGGAGTGCCTGAAGTAGAAAACAAAGAGTCCATTAATCCAAGAAAGTCAAAAAATTGGCGAGAGATATTAAAGAATCTTAATCATCTCCTAAACGGTTATTCAGAAAAATAAGAGATAAACTAAGCATTCATTGGGCAAAGTAGGGATTTGTGATAAAATCATTAGTACAATGATAAATTTCCATCAGATTACGATTTTTATTTTTTTGCTATGCTTGAGCACAGGTAACGCCTTTTCCCAAGATCTTGAGGTCGACCCGAATTCTTACTCTGAAGCTTTTAGCGCGAGAATTAATTTTTGGATGAAGGTGTATACCAGTATCGAGTCAGACCGTGGTTTTCTTCACGATATCGATAATCCTGAAATTATTTATGAAACAGTTGAGATTAAAGGATTGTCTCCAAGGCAAGTCAGTAAAAAAGTAAATCAAAGAAAAGATGAGCTAAGTAGCCTTTTAAGATCTATCGCAATGAAAAACAAAGAAGATTTGAGCGATGAGGAAAATTCATTGTTAAATGCTGTGGCAAATTTGAGTTCGCAAACAATACTAAAAAAGTCTAAACAAATTAGATGGCAACAAGGGCTGGCAGATAATTTTTACCAAGGGCTTTTGCGTTCACATATTTTTTTACAAGAGATAAAGCGAATTTTTAGGGAGCAGGGTTTGCCCGAATACCTTGCCTATCTACCGCATGTCGAGAGTTCATTTAATTACAAGGCATATTCCAAGGTGGGAGCCGCTGGTATCTGGCAGTTTATGCGAAGTACTGCAAGACTCTATCGAATGAAAATTAATTATCTTATTGATGAGCGACTTGACCCTCTGGTGGCGGCCCGTTCTGCCGCCAAATTGCTAAAGAACAATTATGAAAAGATCGGTACTTGGCCATTGGCAATTACCGCTTATAATCACGGTGCTAATGGGATTGCACATGCAATCAGAGATGTTGGAAGTAATGATATTGAGAAAGTGATTCAATCTTACAATGGACGAAGATTTGGGTTTGCCAGCCAGAATTTTTTTGCAAGTTTTGTTGCCGCCTACCAGGTTGCAACCCATGCCAAAGAATATTTTGGGGAATTTGATGTGCCGGGAGCCTTAGAATTTTTTAGCATTAAGCTGCCCTCAGCTTTGCGCGCCAGTACTTTGGCCAAGCTGGTTGGTCTTAAGCTGAGTGAGTTCTCTGATTTCAATCGTGCCATTCGGCAGGTTGCCATTCGCAGGGACTATCAAATTCCAAGTGGGACTATTATTAATTTGCCCGCCAGTTTAGGTTCAAAAAAAGATCAGATTTTGGTCTCCATGCGCAAACAAGTTGAAACAAAAAGTGAAATCTACGCCAACTCGGGCGTTCACATCGTAGAAAGGGGTGAAACTTTCTATTCGATCAGCAAGCTTTACAAGGTGCCTCTGGCAAATCTAATTTCTTTTAATAATATTGATAATCCATCCACCATTATGCCAGGTGAGAAAATAAGGATTCCTGGTGCTAATGACTTCAATGTTACGACCACTTCAACCGTGACAGAGCAGAAGGATGAAGAGGCGAGTGAACCCTTCACTTTTGGTCCATCCCTGGTTGAAATTCCAGAATTTCTCGATGTGAACTATATTGCCAAAAATTGGGAGCAGCGAAGAGATTTTGTTACTTATTCCGATATCGAACTCGATCTTCTTAGAGGTGATATTACTAAAGATTACAATTTTGAGTTAAAAGCCGAATCGAAGGGGATTTATTCTATTATAGTGGAACCATTGGAAACTCTTGGTCACTACTCTGACTGGATCGGTATTTCTTCTCGCTATATTCGTGAGCTTAATGGAATGAAAGGCAGTTCTATAAACCTAGGGCAAAAGTTTTATCTACCCATTCCAGATGATAAGTTGGGCAAATTCAATCTGAAGCGCATCGAGTACCACCTATCGATTGAGGAAGATTTTTATGAGAATTACCAAGTGACAGATTCAGCTTTGTACTCGGTTAAGCGAGGTGATTCTATTGACAGCATTTGCAAAGAGTTTGAGATACCTCTTTGGCTTTTACGTAAGCACCAAAAAAATAATCAACAAATGCGACTTTATGTTGGTCAGAAGCTGACACTGCCAGTGGTTGTGGCGCTAAGTCGTTAGATGCTGATATTCTCCCGCCAGCCGTATCAATAGGCATTTATTTTCAAGAACTTATAATTTTTTTTTTGCTGAATTCCATTTGAAAAAGTCCGGCAGACAGGCTACAAATATTGATTTTTAACTCTTGAAGTCAAAATAATACCTACGGGGGATATATGGCCTGGTTTTTACGCACTTTGACCTTATTTGCGATGTTGAGTTTTAGTCTTTGTGCCTTTTCCCAAGTTAAAATTCTTTCCGTTTGGAAATCATCTGACGCATCTAAAGACGCTGAATTTTTTGCTTTGTTGGATGGAAAAGAATCAGAGTATAGCGGAAACAAAGTTCTTTTTTTTGGTAAGAAGGACAACCAGATAAAGATTCGTTATTTCACGCTTAACGCCTTAAATTTTTATCTTAATAACGGTAGCAGAGTGAAAGGTTTCGATGAATATGGTCATTTTGATGCCTTCGTACTGAAGGCCCGTCAAATAATCAATTTTAGATTTTACAAAGAAAATGGCGAGGAAGAAAGCGGTGCAACTTATCACCGATACTCAGGAAAAACGGCCTGGCAATTCGCACAGAATGCGGTTTCTGTTTTGAAGTCCCGACTGAGTGAAATTGATGCTCTTTCATATCCTGAGAGCATGACTCAATTTAAACGCCTTCTAATACGCGCTAAAGACTTGCTTGGTTTCATTTTAGAGGACGAGCTGGGGCATGGTCTGCCATTGTATGAAGGGCAAACAGAGCAAGAATGGGATGCTACGATGCCGGATGAAGCAGTACGAATCGCCCAGATTCGCATGGATGGCGTGGATGAAATTAGTGCTAGATTCCGCGAAGCCAATGTCTGGTCAAGGGAAGAAGATATTCCTTCTAATGCCAGAGGTGTCTATTCCTATTTTACAAAGAAGCCCCGGGGCTTCATAGAGGGCCCGCTTAAAGCTGGCGCCAGTGATTTTGTGAAATATGAAGTTGTCAACGCACGCTTTGTAAGCTGTGGCCGCTCAAGTATCAAGGTTGAAGGTTTTACCTGGATACTTAAAGATGGATCAAGCTTCAGCTACTCACCTTTTATCGAGTGTGAATAGCAAGCCTGATTTTCAATTAGTTATTAGGTGAAATTTGAATTCTTTTATAGTGTCCATTTCCAATTGAGGTAGTCGTTACACTTGAATCTTCACTTAAAGTTTGGTGAATGATTCTTCTCTCTCTTGGATTTAAGGGATTGAGCACAACCGGCTTATTTTTACTCAGGGCCTTTTCTTTCATTTTTAGCGCTAAGGTTTCAAGCTTTTTCTCTTGTAGCGACTCGTTACTCTGGCCATTGCAAGTTAAATTAACTTTGAAATCTTTGTCCATCCCAGCTTTTTTGATCAAAAATTTTCTTAGGCAAAATTCTAGGGATTCTAGTAGCTCATATTCGTGACGACATAAAAGCTCTTCATCAGCTCCTACGAAATCAATCGTCAGTCTCTCTGGTTTTGCAGAGATTTTATAAGACAAATCAAAATGTGAAACATCTATAATTTTGTCTAGAAAACTTTGTGCCAGGGCATCATATTTAGGATTATAGTAAAAACGATAGGTCGATTCTTTCTTGCCAAACAGACCTAGGAACCCTTTAGATCCTTGCTCAACTACTTCATGGGAAAGATGTTCTTCACGCTCTAGTCCCATTTTAGTCATGGCTTCTTTTTTGGCGTTTTCGAAGTTGACTGAAGTAAGGGTTAAATCGCGAACTTTTTGTACTTCTTCACTTCTATGTGCAGCAGGACGTGGTTTTCTAGTTTGAGTTTCATCAGGTCTGGCTGTTCTGCGATTGTTTCTAGTATCAGGATTTCGCTCTCTGCTCTGGGTCCTGGGTCGTTGTGGCCCTCTACCTTCTTGGCGCGCAGTATTGCCATTAGCCTGATTATCTCCGCGTTCAGTACGGGGGTTGCGGCTGTTGCGAGCACCACGACGTGAATCTTGATCTCTTGAATCCCTCTCGTCACGAGGATCTCTTAGCCTGGGTCTTTGCCCAAGGTCAGTGGCCAATAATTTTTCATCAATTTGTTCCACAGGGATTTTCTCCTTAATGTACTCTTCAATGGGACCCAGATTTTCGCAATCATAGAATGCGCATAGGCTGACGGCCCGTCCCACTTTTCCTGCCCTACCAGTTCTTCCAATTCGATGTACGTAACTAGATGGATCTTGGGGAAGGTCATAATTAATAACAAGATTGACATCATCAATGTCTAGTCCGCGTGCTGCGACGTCAGTAGAAATCAGAACGTCTATCTGTTTCTCTCTAAATTCAGATACCAGCTTGGTTCTTTTGCTTTGTGGCAGATTGCCTGAAATAGGTCGACACTTCATGCCTAGGTTTTGTAGCCACTCAGCAACGATATGGGTTTCATTTTTAGTATTGCAAAAAACCATGGTGCGCTGATCTGGGTTTGCTCTGAGCAGGCCAACCAACAAAGGCATCTTTTCCTTGTCTCCAGCATGTATAAGGGAGTGATTGATATTATCGACAAGAATATTGTCTTTGCTCAAGTTGATTTCACTTGGGTGAGCACCAAATTTGTACGCAGTATTGAGAACTTCAAAATTATTGGTGGCAGAAAACATCAAGATTTGACGAGTCTTAGGCAGTTTTGAAAGAATAAAACTAATGTCATCCTTGAAGCCCATATCAAATAGGCGATCAGCTTCGTCAAAAACAACTGCTTCGCAACTTTGAAATTGAACAATTTTTTGTTTAAAAAGATCGATAAGTCTTCCCGGGGTGGCGACAATAAAATGAACGCCCTGTCTCAGGGCCTCTTTTTGCACTTCTATGTCTTCACCGCCAATAATACAGGCGGAAGAGATGCCACATTCTGATCCAAATAACTTGAGGACTTTTGCTGTTTGGTGGGCCAGCTCGCGAGTGGGGGCCATAACGATATAGAGACAGTCCTGGTGGTTAGGAACTAGGCCACCTGAAACAATTTTTTGAATTAATGGGATGACAAAGGCACCTGTTTTTCCGCTGCCAGTTTCGGCCATGGCAAAAATATCTTCACCATTGAGGATTGGTTCAAGAGTTTGCTTTTGGATATGTGTCGGATTGACGAAATTATTCTTAGTAAGCTGCGAAAGCAGTCTGTCATCTAAGTGATACTCATCAAAACGGTCGTAATAATTATTTTGGTGCAGATGGTGAGGCAGATCGTTATTCATATTAATTTTTAGTCGATTGAAGGAAGAAATGCGTTATCTCATGTCTTCGAAATTAAAGTCATATAAATGCAAAATCTATATTTATAGAGGGAAGGAAAAGCTGTCAAGTAACATAGCTCTTGATAAGAATATTGGTCTGTTATTAGCATGGCTCTTTGGCCTTAAATTTCTACTTTTGCCCATAAATTGTGGCACAGCCGCAACATCTTGATTATCTGGTAAGTCATTGGAAAATAGGCAATTATGGCCTATGCACGAGCCTAAATTGGATAAAAATCCAATTCTTTAGCATAATGAATAGTGCAGGGGATATTGATTATCATAACTTAATCAATCGGTTTCTTTGCAGGGTGTTGGGGAAAGAATATGAAAGAAGTTATCAATGGGGATAAGATTGGCGGGTCTTTTGCTGACCAGCGGCGCACTGAGAGATATGAAGTTTTCAATACCTTGGCCCAGATCAAATGCGGCTTTAAGGAAGAGAGCCTCGTTAGCGATTTGAGTGGGGTGGTACTTAACTTATCAAGTAGTGGATGCTGTGTCATCGTGCGCGCCGAATCTATTCCAGAAGCGTTTTCATTTTGCAGGGTAACTATTGGGAATCATATTTTGGTGCTATCACAGGTGCGATGGATACATGAAGTAGGTGAAAATCTCTACAAGCTTGGTCTGATGTATCAGGTTTGATGCCTGGGTTCTAGAGAATATCAGTTTTCTCTAGAAACACCTCACAGTGCTCTTTTTTCAGTACTGGCTTAGCATCTATGTATGGAAAAGATATCAAAAAACCCAAATTCAAATGTTCTTAAACTTGTAAAAGACGACTACGAGGCAGATATCATTTTGTCGCGGCTTCACTCCATTTCTGATGTTCTAAGTGAAATGGAATCGGATCCGTATTTGGAAAATGCTCACAATAAGGTAATCGAAGCGATTGATTGGTATTTACGTTTCTGTGAGGATCGAGGATTTCTTCCTTATCAGGGTGAAAAGCAAAACAATTAGACACACAATTCTTTTCTTGCATGTTATCATAAAAGCGATATTATTTTTTCACTTGGTGTTGTTATAAAACAAGGAAAGGATCCATGAAAAGAACATGGGGAGTGACGCTACTCACCTTGCTCATAGTAGGACAGGTTTACGCTCAAGAGATTGAAGATCCGAACTTGGTTAGAAATGATGATTTACGCATGACTAATCAGAATTCACAAGAACGTAAGCAGGAGCGAGATCTGAAGCTGGATAAAATGGTTGATCGCTTGGAAGAGCTGCGTATAAAAGAAGAAGCACTGGCCGAGAAGAAAAAGAAGTTGATCGGGGGAAAAGATCAATCTGAACGGAAATCTCTCGAAAGTGAATTCAAGCAACTGGAAAAGGAAAAACGCGAAGCTGAAGTAGAGCTTATAAAAATAAAAAGTATGTAGGACATCATGAACAAAATGAAGATCGTTTCATATTTAATTGTTATCTTGTCTTTGGTCCTACTGGTACCCGGTCTATTTAAGCCAGTATTGTCACTATCAATGACCACAGAGATTAAAACAAAAATTGCCAGTTTTAGCGCCAAAGGTTTTGAAAAGGACCGTTCAATATTAGGAACAGTGAAAGACTTACATGAAGACAAACGTACATTCGTAGCATTTTTAATTCTTCTGTTTTCTGTCTTAATTCCTTTTATGAAAATCCTGCTATTTCTAGTGGCGCTACAAACCAAAAAAGTTGAATTGAAAAAGAAAATATTTAATATTCTAGATAATATTGGAAAGTGGTCCATGGCAGATGTTTTTGTTGTTGCTATTTTTATAGCATTTCTATCAACTGACGGACTGGGGCAGGTGAAGATATTTGATGTGACGCTTTTGGGTATGATCCTGCCGGTAGAGCTTCGCTCGGCCTTTCACAGCTCTCCTGGCAGCGGTTTTTATTACTTTTTAAGCTATTGCCTACTTTCAATTGCTTCACTTCATTTTGTGAAGGCATATATCAGACGGTCTTACTCTGAATAAATAGGCATTTGCTTTATCAATGTTTTAAAAAACACACCGAAAAGATAGGTATGGATATTAATAGCAGGGGAGCAAATAATCCTACCCCACGGTTGTTATTCATGCGACCACATTTCACCTTTTTTGCCAAGCTGGCATTGGCAGTGATATTTTTCTCTTTAAGCATTTTGCTTACCTACACTGTATTTTTGTTGCACAAGGATTTTCATTTTGAGCTCGACTTCCTCAGTAGTATTGAGCCGCAATTTAAAAATGAGAATGGTATTTTATTAGCAGGATTTTTCTCTGCCACTCTGTTGATCTCGCTGACAATTTATTACATGCTTTTTAGCGGGTTACTAGGGCGTAAATTTCAAGCATTTTCTGACTATCTACAAATCAATAAGGGGAAAAAAGTAATCAAAATCCCCTATACGCAAATTGTAAAAGTGGACATTTCCAAGGGCTATTTTTTCCCATCTTTCAGGCTTCGCTTGCGAAA
>Ga0066639_10003024_pt1 | contig 14601 bp, 15 predicted proteins | sample CryGeyCG2114_010_2_FD_59504 | JGI IMG/M metagenome (GOLD analysis project Ga0066639, IMG submission 59504) | Groundwater microbial communities from aquifer - Crystal Geyser CG10_big_fil_rev_8/21/14_0.10 | ecosystem: Environmental > Aquatic > Deep subsurface > Groundwater | place: USA: Utah...
CTTCACCGACTTCAACCTCTTCGCTGCCTTGGCCGCCAAAATGAAACTCCATCCCTTTTCTCAAGCTAGCTTGTAACACTTCGGCGATTGAAAGGTTACTGGCCTCTGCAACCGCCTGTAATATTGATACCAACTCACTAGCCAACCTTATCTTTGCACGCAAAACCACTTTATCGTCTGACATCGAAAAAACTCCTTAAGCTAATAGACAGCCATATTATATCGTCAACTTAAATTTTTTCCAATTCCTTTTTGAAGTAATTAACCCAAGGAATTGGTTCGGGGTTTACGCCGTTGAGCATCGCTAAATAAAATTGGACAAAACTTCCAAACACTAAAACCTCTAGAACTTGAGCCAATTTTGCAACACCGTTCGTTTTATAAACTGTATGGGCAATATCATTTTTTCTTAAAACATCGTAAGTGATTTTATATCGAGACTGTACTCGATCCGTATATAAATTAGATTCAAAGGCAACAAATTCTAAATATTGTTTTGCTGCTTCCGGATGGCTCAATCCTTCCATCAAATGGTGGTTTAATTCTGGCAATTCAAAAAGTGCTGAAAAGTTTTTCGAACTTTCATTAAGCTGATTTTTAAATGCGTGAGCAGCTCCAGTTAGATGCTCACTCGCTACCAAAACTGGAATTTTATCCAACAATTCTAGTGCCGTTTGTTTGGCCTTGTTTTTCGTTTTTGGTTGATCAACTTTAAATTCCTCGGAAACTGATCTTGCAAACCCAATCGATTGAGTCATATATTCATCGTCAATTTCGACAATCCCAAGTTTTGATAAAAGAGCAATCGTAGCCGCAACTGAATATCCTAATGCCAGACGTGGCTGCCCTGACGGATTACTTTTTGGATCAATCAGGTAGTATGCCAAATTGTTTGCCTTGGCAAATTCTAAAAGCTTCCCCCCAGTGGTAAGACAAAATATTTTAGCTCCTTTTTGCAGAGCATGCTCAGCTGAAGCCAATGATTCTTCGGTGTTGCCTGAATAAGAAGAAATGATCACCAGAGTTTGTTGACCCGTGTAAAAAGGAACATGATAGCCAGTAAAGACTTCTATTGGCACTCGCTGGTTATCTTCGGAAAGGGCATCGATTATTCTCCCGCCCAATGCCGAGCCACCCATACCGCAAATTACAACATTGAGAAGAATTCCGTATGGAGGCAGTTCGACAGACTTCATACCCTCCCAAGCCTCTTCGAATTGATTTGGCAGGAGTTCTACTGATTCGTAAACTTGGCTTTTGTCGAGAGCGGCAAAGCTCTCGCGATTATCTAGATCCATATCATTCCTTAGGCTTACCACCTTTGGATTTAATTAATTCTATAAGTTCTGCAGTCTTTTGGTCTAGTAGGTTTTTATTATCAGCCTCAACATTAAGTCTTAATAGGGGTTCTGTGTTTGAAGGGCGAACATTAAACCAATAATCATCAAACCAAACAGAAACTCCATCAAGCCAATCCACGCTGTTTGCTTTATCTTTATATTCACTTTCAATTTCTTTCATTGTTTTTTCTTTGTCATTCACTTCGAAATTAATTTCCCCAGAAGCTGGATATTTTTCATATTCATCGATGTAATCTGATAATTTTTTATTATTAACAGACATGAGCTCTAAGACCAATAGCGCTGCAATAATTGCACTATCTGCATAAAAATTAGATTTAAAATAATAATGCCCAGAATGTTCTCCACAAAATAATGCGTCGTATTTACGCATAGCTTCTTTGATGAGAGTATGCCCCACTCTAACTCGAATGCCCTTGCCGTTATGTTTTTTAATTATTTCTGGCACTACTCGACCAACAATTGCGTTATATAAAATCGTCGCTCCTTCATTCTTCTGAAGTAAATTTTCTGCGATAATCGCAGTCATAACAGTTCCAGAAGCGGTCCTGCCTTTTTCGTCGATCATATAAACTCGATCACCATCACCATCAAAAACCAAGCCAACATCAGCTTTTGTTTCTAAAACTTTGTTTGTGCAATCTACTCTGTTTTTTTCTTCAATTGGGCTTGGAACATGGTTTGGAAATGTTCCATCTAGTTCATAAAAAAGCCTAGTGACTTTCCATGGCATTTTTTCTTCAAGATTTGGCATAAAATGGCCAGCCATACCATTACCTGTGTCAATCACAATATTAAATGGTTTCATTTTTCCTGGATGAACAAAACTAAGAAGATGGTCAATCCAATCATTCATAATATCCCTTTCGGTTATTTCGCCCTTGGTTTCTTTCATGGCTTCTGCTTTTTTATCAGAAACCGCAAAATCTCGAATTTCATAAATACCACTATCACCACTAACCGCGATCGCCCCTTTTTTAACCATCTTAATACCGTTATATTCCGGAGGATTATGTGAGGCACTGATCGTCAGGGCAAAATCTTCATCATATTTACCTGAGGCAAAATAAAGCATGTCAGTGGAAACAAGGCCAAGCTTGACTACATCGACTCCAAGTTCAGAAAGTTTTTCAACAAAGGCTGCGTAAAACTCATCTGAAGTCACACGCATGTCGTGGCCAACTTGAATATTTTTTGGTTTAAAAATATGAACAATCGCTTCAGCAATCCTCAAAAGCCCTTCTTTGTTTAATTGATCCGGGACAACTGCACGGATATCGTAATCTCGAAAAATTTTTGGATCGACTATAGCTGTCATTTTAAGTACCTTATTCTAATGCCTCCATGAGTAACATATCAAGCAATAGCTTGGTATTAACATCGCTAGTTTTGCTTTTATAATCAATTTCAGCGAGTTTTTCAATTATCTTTTTCAATTTTTTTTCAGTAAATTTCTTAGAAGTTACTAATAATTTATTTTTTCTCCAAGCTGGATAATCTAATGTTTCCTCTCCAACCATCACCCAATACAAATCCCTAAATTGTTTAGCAATAAGCGCAAAAACAAATTCTGGGTTTTCTGTTTCAAATGCTTGATGCAACATTTTAATCGCGGTCTTGCTGTTTCCCGGATACAAATTATCAAGCATATTAAAAACAGTTTTTGTTATTTTGAACTCCTCTTTCTTTACATTGCTCGGAAGTTTTTTTAAAAAAGTCTGATTAAGAGAATTCTTGTGATACATCAAAAGACTACTCTCATGCTGGGTATGGTTTTCAAGTAGCCAACTCAATTCTTTATCACTAATTTTTGTGGCATCATCATGAACATACAAAATAGCCCCAGGAAAAAGAGTGTTTGTACGAAGAGAATTTATTAATGAATCCTTTTTGCCTAGGCGAATTAGTTGGAACCCTTTTCTCTTAACACCATTTATGATTTGCACAAATCTAGTGTGCGAAGCTTTTGTGTCCTCGCCGAAAACTACTACAATCTTCATACTAATTTAGCATATAACGATAGCATAGTTTTTAATTTATCATGGAAAGAGCCTTTGCCTCTTCTCGTATGAGGAAGTAGAGCACCTGAAAAGTTTTTCGGAATATGAGCGATTTCATGGAGTAAAATTTCATCCCTTCTTTTTTGCGGCAAATGATCAAATTTTTCTGACAGAACCTCTATTACATAAGCAGGATCCTCACCAAGAGCTAATTGCCAAACCTTATTAAATCCCCAAATTCTTGCATATGCACGAGCCCTTGAATTGTTGGAGCGATAACAATAAACACGATCGTAATTTACCCATGTAAGACCTAATGAAGTCACCAAAAAATCTACCCTTTTTTTGATATCAGTTGCTTTCTGCCAATCAACGGGTTTACTCTTTGAAGATCTCAGCACCTTCTTTGACCTCCTGGATTGTTTTAAGGCCGACTTCCTGGCCTTTTTTAGCCAATTCAATTTCTTTTTTATCAATTTGCATCGAACTAACTTCCTGTTGGAATAACTCTTCCCCTCCTCTTTCAAAGCGAATTGTGTCGCCGACAGCAAGATCGGCGTCTAATTCTACAACCGCCACACCCAGGCGATCAAAATAATGAGTAACTTTCCCTACTTTATAAGCTGCTGCCATAGTTTCTCACCTCTTTTCTGGCTAGTATAAATATGGCAAAGCGCAACTGCAAGTGCGTCCGCAGCGTTATCAAAATGAGTTTTTTCATTTGGCCTACTGTGAACACCACTGCCAAGATGATCACGAACGGATTGCTCAACCATTTTTTTGTCCGCTCTGCCATTTCCTGAAACCACCTTCTTAATTGTACCAGGTGCATATTCAAAAACAGGCAAATTATATGTGGCTGCTGCTAAGAGCATTACCCCCTGAGCTTGGCCAACACGAATAGCTGTTTTTCTGTTTGTAGCAAAAAATACTTTTTCGATTGCCATCTCCTCGGGTTGGTAAATGTCAAAAATATCAAGAAGTTGCCTGTGAATTGAAGCCAAACGTTGTTCTGGAGTGCCATTTTTACTGGTTTCGATTAAATCAAATTTAACAGGGATTAATTTTTCTTCTACAATTTCTATTACTCCATATCCGGTTGTGGCTGTTCCAGGGTCTATTCCAATAATTTTCATTAGCGAATTTAAGTATAACACTTATATTTGGAGACAAAAAAATAGCGCTAGAAGAGGAAAAGGACGGGTCGGGGGAGTTACCCAAAAAACCTCTCTAGCGCCTAAGTAATAAATTTAAGTATTTGTTTTGGGAAGCACCTGATGTCACGGGTGATTTGGCGATATTGCCATTGATGCTTCCCAAGAGCCTCGGGCAGGAATTGAACCTACGACCTCCCGCTATAATTGAAAAAGCTCCACTCTGGGACAACCTTTTCTAGCGAGCGCTCTGTCACTGAGCTACCGGGGCATATAAAATGTACGTGCAGGAAATATATCAAATATATAAACTGAAGTCAATTACTTCGAAGATTTCTTTGAAGTAACTTTCTTAGCTACTTTTTTAACAACCTTTTTCTTTTTAACAGCTTTTGGCTTTTGAGTTTTGGCTTCTTCACGACGCCTTGCACGAGAATAAATGGTCTCGATTTCTTTTTTACTTTTATCACGAATATAGTAAAGCTTAGCGTGCCTACTCCCTCTCATTCCTTTTCTGGATACCTCGACTTTTTCGACAGTAGGAGCATTGAGTGGAAAAATTTGCTCAATTCCTATCTTTTGAGCACCAATTCTTCGCACTGTAAAGCTTTTCCCTTTGCCTTCACCTTTAATTTTAATAACAGTGCCTTCAAAAATTTGAGTTCGATCATTCACTTTCAAATGAACACGAACAACGTCGCCAACACCAAACTCAACTTCATTGTGTGTAGTTTTTAATGCCATGGCGGCTATTTTACATGAGAAACACCATTCGCTGCAAGTATGCTTGAAACTTTACGGCTTAAATCTTCATTCCAAGCGACCCCGAATGGTAATTTGAGCTCAAACATACTATTGCCTTCGAAATTGAGTACTACTTTATTTGTACCCGGATTTTTTTGGAGTACGTTTTTAACTCGTGTTAATCGATCAGATCCAACTCCCTTGGGTACACTTATTTTGTAAATTCCAACATTCTCTTTAACTGTCTCTGGCGTCTCAACAGTGTTGACTAAAATTGCAGGAGTATCATCTCTATCATCTAATTTGCCCCCCAAAAGCACCGGGCTATTTTCAACCCAAACAGATTTTGACTCGCTGTAAATTTTGGGAAAAATTACAGCATCCATTGTTCCTGACCCATCATCGACTTTGGCAAACGCCATTTCCGCACCAGACTTTTTAGTTACAACAACCCTAATACTAGAGATTATACAAGCCACTTGAGCTGATTCGGTTTTCTGAGTACTTTCTAAAAGCTCTCCGATCTTATGAGTGCTGTACGCTAAAAGTGGAGATAGAGTGTCCGAAAGAGGTTTTGCGTTTAGAGATAAACCAAGTAGCTGTCTCTCCAAATTTTCCAGCTCTTTCTCTGGCAATTCTGGTAATTGAGATGCGATTTGTTGCACTTCAGCGCTTGTCTCTACTTTCTTATCTTCCTCGGGGCTTGAAAACAAATCTTGTTGTCCATTATTTTCTTTTGGTTTTGTTTTTGCGCGAACCTCATCCATCACAGACAACAAAGTCGCGCGATTTCCAAACATGGATAAAGCGCCAACTTTTATTAAACTTTCCAAAACTCTCTTGTTAACTTTTCTAGAATCAATACGAGAACAAAAATCTGCAAAAGAAACAAATTTTCTATCAGTACGTGCTTCTATAATAGAATCTATCGCCTTGTCTCCTACGTTTTTAATCGCTGACAACCCAAATCGAATTGCTTTGCCATCCAAAGAATCTTTTTCTTTAACCGTCACAAAACCCACACCAGAATCATTTATGCTGGGTTCTAAGACTTTTATTCCCATTCTTTTGCATTCTGCCACTGCGTCTGATATTTTGTCTGTGTCATTGGCTTCTGCCGTTAAAAGAGCGGCCATAAATTCCACTGGATAATTAGCTTTCATATAAGCCGTTTGATAAGCAACCATTCCATAGCTTGCAGCGTGAGCTTTGTTAAATCCATAACCCTGGAATGGTTCAAAAAGTTTCCATAAGCCTTCTGCTTCTTTTTTAGTCATATTGGAATACTTAACACAACCGTCGACAAATCTAATATGTTGACGGGCCATTTCTTCTGGAATTTTTTTACCTACGGCTTTACGGAATTTATCCACTTCCTCCCAATCGTATCCAGCGAGTTCAAGTGCTGTGTAAAGCAAATCATCCTGATAAACCAATACGCCTAATGACTTATCTAAAAACTTTTCCATCTTTGGATGATAATATTCAACCTTCTTTTTACCGTGTTTTCGGGAAATATACTCATCAATATTCATCATGGGACCAGGCCTGTATAAAGCAATCATAATCATGATATCCTCAATACTTTCCGGCTTCATTTCAACCAAATACCTAGTCATTCCAGATCCAGAAAGTTGAAAAGCTCCCATTGTTTCACCCCTTGCCAGCATTTCAAAAGTTTTTTTATCGTCAAGTGGAATTTTAAGAAGATTAACAGTTTCGCCATATTCATTCTTTACTCTCTCTACCGCCTCTCGCAAAATTGACAAATTTCTAATTCCCAAAATATCGAGCTTAACAAGACCAACATCTTCACACGCGTGCATTTCGTATTGAGTAATTATTTTTTCTCCGCCTGGTTTGTCATGCTGGAGGGGAACAAAATCTGTTAATTTTGTCGGCGAAATCACTACACCTGCAGCATGAAGCGAGATATGCCTAGCATTTCCTTCGACTTGTTTTGATAAATCAACAATTCGTCTTGCATCTACATCGCTATCATATAAACTTTTTAATTCTTCACTTTCGTCAAGCGCACGATCAATTGTCATAGGAAAACCCTGTGCCCCTTGCGGGATCATTTTTGAAATTCTATCGCCTGTTTCATATGGATAGCCTAAGACTCGAGCGATATCACGTACGGAACCTCGTGCAAGCATTCGACCAAAAGTACAAATCTGAGCAACTTTTTCGGCACCATATTTTTGTGTCAAATGAGCAATCATTTCCTCTCGTTTATCATCAGCAATATCCATATCAATATCAGGAGCACTTGGTCTAAATGGATTCAAAAACCTTTCAAACGGAAGTTTATAACGCATCGGATCAACAGTCGTAATTCCCAAGCAATATGAAACCAGAGAACCAGCAGCGGAACCTCGAGTATTAATAGGAATCAAATTCTCATGTGCCCAATTAGACATGTCTTGGTAAATCAAAAAGTACGCAGCATAATCCTTTTTGATAATCACGTCTAATTCGTAGTCTACTCTCTCGCGAAGTTCTTTCGTTTCTTCTCCAAACTTTTCTTTTAATCCCTTATCCACTTCACTTTTTAAAACTTCTTCTGCGGTTTTGCCTTTAGGTAAAGTGATTTCGGGGAAAAAATATGTTCCTAACTTGATTTCGATATCACACTTGTCGGCAACCTTCAAAGTGTTGGATAACGCATCAGGGTGATCTGGAAAAAGCTCTTCCATTTCCTTTGGGCTTGTTACATAAAAAGAAGGAGTGTCTATATAGCGGAGCCTCTGAGTGTCTGACACATTTTTACCAGTCGCTACACAAACTAGAGCATCCTGAGCCGTTGCATCTTCCTGTTTAATATAGTGCGCATCATTTGTAGCAATAATAGGAATGCCAAACTCTCGGCTTAATTTAACTACTCCCTCGTTTACTTTTTTTTCAATCTCAGCTTGGCGATTTAATTCTGCACGAATTCCAGGGTCAGTTGCATTTTTTACATGAAGATCATATTGGTGACGCTGAATTTCTAGATAATAATCTTCACCAAAAAGGTCAGTATGCCAATCAACAACCTTCTTGGCTTTTTCGTAATCATCTTCTATTAGAGCTTGTGCAACTTCCCCTGCTACACAGGCAGAAGTGCAAATAAGCCCTTTAGAATATTTTTTTAGAGTTTTGTGATCAAATCTTGGGCGATAATAATAGCCCTCGAGATGCGCAATCGTAGATAAAGTCATCAAATTTTTATAACCCTCCAAGTTTTTAGCTAAAAGCAAAAGATGAAAATTCTTCATCTTCTTTCTGTCACCACGCTTTTTATGATCAACATTCGTGATATATGATTCGACACCTATAATAGGTTTAACTCCAGCCTTCTGGGCTTTTTGATAAAATTCTACAGCTCCATACATGACACCGTGATCGCTCAGTGCCACCGTGTCCATTTTGTTTTCCTTAATGTGCTCCATCAAAGGATTAATCTTACTCAATCCATCTAGGAGTGAATATTCTGTATGTAAATGAAGATGAACAAATTTCGCTGCCATGGTTTGTATTTTATCAGACTCTCTTAATAGATAAACTACATCTTAGTTGATATTTTTATAACCTATTCTATAATGTCTGTAACGTACCTATAACAAACGGAGGGTTATTACATGGACGTTGTCGGAAAAGACGATTTTCACTGCAAAGACTGTGGAACATTTATGGATACGATATCACGACCAGGATCAGGTTGTATACGGAGAGGTTGTCCTGGTTGCGGCGCAGTTTGGGATATTCATTTTGACAGCATCAGTGGCGGATTCAAACACGTTGAACGAGTACTGTTTGCAGAATATACTCCAGACGCAGAAGATGAAGAGGAGAATTAAGGATTCCAACGTACACGGCCAATAGTGAAAGCAATAAGATGCAAAACTATTGGCCTTTTTTTGTTGGCAAGACTTATAATATACAACGCACCATCAAATTTTAATTTAGGAGGATGAAATGTCTAATAAACACCTTGGAACTTTACTACTGGTCTTTTTGGTTGCGTTAGTGGTGATAGTGTTGTTGCCCGGAAGTGTCGATAGGGTGCCAAATGTTGAAGCGAGCGAGCTTGAAGCTCAATATGACACCTTTTCTTTAACAGTAAAGGTCCTGCGTAAAATCAATGATCTTGATCTGGATCCGGTTGTGATGCAGGCTTTGGTGGTCAAAACACCTAACACTAGTGGTTTGACAGAAGATGATGTTGTGTATATTGTTTCTGGTGATTACAGACTTGCTCTAATAGCCCCCACCGAAGCAGTCAAGTTAAGCTGTGTAATCATATCGACAGGGTTTAACGTAGAAGATTATTCCTTAACTCTATATTCAGACGCATTGACATGTGTCATGGATACGTCAAAACCTAGGTAAACAAAACATGTGGCCAATAGTGAAAGCAGTAAAAATGCAAAACTATTGGCCTTTTTTGTGATTTTGTCTTATAATATAGTACTGTTTTAGTTTCATTGAGAGGTGAAAAATGTTACCTGTATTAACAGATGTTCAAACACGGACGCTTGCTGAAATTCAATTGTTCGTGAAGAAAAGTACTGTGCAAATTGAAGTAACATTGGGAGAATACTTTTGGTTTCCTTTGCCGGGAATTTGTGGTCAAGATACGACCAATGAAAAGTTGGGGAAAGAACTCTGCCAGATGCTTAAAAATTATGCATCCACCGAACCCCAGGCGCAGAGTTTTGCCCAAGGTGTGTTGTTTCTCATCAATTTCATAGCAGAATTGCTTGACACAGAAGACCCTGAAAAACAATGGGAAGTCCAACTGGTGATGAAAATTCTGGCACGTGTTCGTACAAAACATGAATGGTGTTGGAGCGAATTGAAGAGTATCGCCGACCCACTTCTAAGAAATGCCATGTACGGAATTGAACGCGAAATAGAGCTCGTCAACGACTAGTAAGGTTTTTGACCATAATCTCGCGAACCAGTGAGATTTCGCCAATACCATTTAGTTCTTTCTGCACCTGGCCAATGAGGAAGCCGATTACCTGAGTTTTACCACTCTTGTATTCATTCACCGCTTTTTCATTGGCCTTAATTACTTTTTCAACCGCTTTTTCAACTCCATCATTACTGGCATATTCTTTCTTGCTTAATTCAACCAATTTTTTAATTAATCCCGCAGGCTCTGGATAATTTTTATCCATATTCTGATTGATCATGACTCCAGCTATTTCCATGGCTGAAATTTTGTGCTCTTTAGCTAATTTCAAAGCTTCATCAAAATAATCGGCCCTGGCTTTGTCTTGGATTAAAAGCTCTGTATAATCTTCTTTTAGCCCTAAGTCTTCAATGAACCTTTTTCGTTTCGCGTCGGGCAATTCCGGCAAGCTTTTTCTAATCAACTCAACATTTTCTTCAGTAATGACAAGAGGTGGCAAATCAGGCTCAGGAAAATATCTGTAATCGTGTGCTTCTTCTTTTGATCTTTGGCTAAAGGTTGTATTACTTGATTCATCATAACCACGAGTTTCCTGATCTGGAGTTATGTCTTTTAACAACAGTGCTTCTTGGCGCTCAATCTCGGCATTCAAGGCTTTCTTTAAAAATCTAAATGAATTTATGTTTTTAAGTTCAACTTTATACTTCGGAAGCTCTTCCTCTTGCCTTTTACCCTTTACTCTTTCACCTAACGATATATTAGCTTCTAATCGCATTGACCCTTTTTCCATATCTGCGGTTGAAATCCCCAAATATCTCACAACTGTCTGGATACTTCGCAAAAATTCATCAATTGTATCGATGTCATCAAAATCTGGTTCGGTTACCAATTCCATTAAGGGAACTCCTCCACGATTAAAATCAACCAAACTGACTTTTTTGTTATCCAAAACCGTGTGAACCAATTTACCAGTGTCTTCTTCTAAGTGGATTCTTTTAATTCGAATGTCTTCGTATTTTCCATTCTCACAAAGCGGCAAATCATATTGACTAATTTGAAAACTTTTTGGTAAGTCTGGGTAAAAGTAATGTTTTCGATCAAATTTTGATTGTTTAGCAATGGTGCAACCGTAAACCAAACCAAATTTTATTGTGCCTTCAATGGCTTTTTGATTTGCATACGGCATCGCACCCGGCAACCCAAGACAAGTAGGACAAACTTGAGTGTTTGCTTTTTTCCCGAAATGGTCCGCTGGGCACCTGCAAAACATTTTTGATTCAGTTGAAAGCTCGACATGAACTTCCAACCCTATTACTGGTTGATAATGACTCATTCGTTTCTTAAAGTTGCTGGCAAAAATGATCGAGAAATAATTAATACTCCACCTGCCGCTAGCCCCATGAGCAATATTAACAGATGAATACTAAAAACTTCAGCAATTGTTGCAGAAAACATAACTGGTATTAATGTGGCAATTGTTGTTATAAACCAAAAGTTTCCGAAAACTCGACCCATTAGCCTGTGAGGTGTTCTTGTTTGTAAAAATGTTAAGGCTGGAATCAAACACGAAACATATCCAATTCCCAACAAGAAAAATGCAAATATGGATAATGCTCTCCCAAACCAAAATTCACTAATCGTATTGACTACTAATACTAATGTGAAATTGACTGCCAGTATGCCGAGCGCAATTTCTATAATTTTTCTTTTTCTAATGTTACGCACAAGCAACCTTGGAATTATTATTGTCCCAAGCAAAGCTCCAAATCCAGCAGGGGCTAAAATAATCGTTCCTGCGAGCGACGGCTTGGTTTTTATGATATCTCGTCCGATTATCGGCAAGTTTACAACCATGATTGAAAGAGAAATTTGTAGAAACATCATAAACAAAAATGGGTAAAGAATTGTTTTTCTTCTTCTTATAAAATCAAACCCTTCTTTCATTCGCGAGAAATATAAATAAACTTTATTTTCCATATCAATATTTTCTGCTTCTTTTGATTTTAACCTTGGCAGTGACAATGTCGCGAAAAACGCAACCATCAAAAAAATAGTTCCCAAGAGCATAGTTTCTCCAAATCCAATTATTTCCCTAATCAACCCCGCTATTCCGAATCCAACAAAAGCGGCTGCCTGTTGAGACAAAAAGAACAATCCATTTGCACGAGGTAAATTTTTCTTGCCAACCAAAACAGGCAGCGCTGCTGTTTCAGCGGGTACATAAAATTGATCAAGAAAGGAATAGGCCATCACCACACCATACGATAAATACAAATATTTTTGATATACAAGCGAGTAAAGTAATATTTCTATAGCTTGAATTAAATTCGAAGCAACTAATATTTTTCTTTTGTCACGCATGTCTACAGCTGCTGCAGCAATCGGTCCTAAAATTACAGCAGGAACCGCGTATGCTACCCATATAAATGAAGATGCAATTGTAGAACCGGTTTCTTCGAAGATATGAACCAGGACCAGAAAATTCATAATATTAATAGATAACTGACTCAAAATTTGAGAAGACCAAATTCTCAAGAAATTCTTGTTTTTGAATAACTCAGTGTTCATATATTAGGACTCTTTAAATGTGTATCTGTGTGATTTTGGAAATCTTGTCCAGCTTTGAAAATTATTGATTCTGAAAACTTTGGAGCGATTAATTGAAAACCAATTGGCAAATTATCTTTAGAAAACCCGGCAGGAATCGAAATCGCAGGCAAGCCAGCCAGGCTTGCACCAGTCGTAAATACATCTGCCAAATACATCTTAAGTGGGTCATTAGTGTTTTCCCCCAACTTAAATGCAACGTCGGGGTTAACCGGGGTCATAATTAAATCGACTTCTTTAAATGCATTCTCAAAATCATTACTGATTTTAGTGCGAACCCTTGCGGCTTTTAAATAATATGCATCATAATAACCCGCGGAAAGAACATATGATCCAAGCATAATTCTGCGACGCGCTTCATCTCCCATGTTTTGGCGGTTTGATCCATAACGGACTCCGTCGTAACGAGCAAGATTTGAAGAAGTTTCTGCAGGCATAATTATGTAATAAACCGCAACTGAATATTTCGTGGTAGGCAAACTTATCTCTTTAAATTCGTAATTAAGATTCTTGTAGACTCTTTTAACTTCATCTATTGTTGAAGCAACTTCAGGAGAAATTCCGTCAGAAAAATATTCTTTTGGCAAGCCTATTACTATTTTTTTATTATTAAATTTTACTGATTTATCTGACAGAGTACTGTCAAAATTATCTTTGCCTCTCATTACATTAAACACCTTTTCAGAATCCTCAACAGTATTGGCAAGATTCCCCATCGTATCTAGTGATGAAGCCATAGCAGTTACACCATATCTAGGAATAACACCATACGTTGGCTTTAAGCCAACAACATTACAGAAATTCGCAGGCAACCGAATTGAGCCGCCAGTGTCGGTTCCCAAAGAAACCAAGCTCATCTCTGCGGCAACTGAAACAGCTGATCCACTCGAAGAACCACCAGGAACACGAGCAAGATCCCAAGGATTTTTTGTTGATCCAAAATCAGAATTCTCACCACTGGCTCCATGCCCCCATGCATCACAATTGGCCTTTCCGATCATTATTGCTCCAGCTTCCTCCATCCTCTTGATTACCGTTGACGAATAAGCAGGGACATAATTTTCTAAAGCTTTCGATCCAGCAGTTGTTCTAACGCCTTTTGTTAAATACAAATCTTTTGCAGAAAAAACGACTCCCAAAAGAGGGTATGATTTAAGAGGATCTTTTTCGTTTTCAATTATTCGTTCAACTTCTTTAGCTTGTTTGTAGGCAAAATCGTCGGTGACTGTAATAAAAGCATTAAGTTTTTCGTCAGTTGCTTTAATTCTCGCCAGATAACTATCTACTAACTCCACTGCACTATATTCTTTTTTAATCAAATCAGATTGCAATTCAGTTATAGTCCTTGGGAGTTTATTCATTTTTTATCAATCGCGGAACAATAAAATAATTATTGTGAACTTTTTCAGTTCCAGATAGGGCGTCTTCTTCGGGCAAAATATTTGCAGCATCAATTTCGTCACTACGAGTAATGTTTTCTAGTCCAGTTGTCTGAGCGGTTGGCTCAACTCCTGAAGTATCTACCTCGTTTAGTTGCTCAAAAAAATCTAATACACTTGACAACTGACTTTGATATTTTTCTAATTCTTTATCTGTAAAATCCAATTTAGATAATTTTGCGACATGTTCAACATCAGATTTTTTAAGCTTACTCATGGGCTAATGATACAACCGAGGGTTACATTAAGGCAAGGCTTATTGTATAATTTCGGAGATCATTTGTAAGAGATATTTAGGAGCTTCGTTGTGAAACTAACCTCGGGAAGCATAAAAGCAGAACCATACAAAATCTTAGTTCGTCGGGTTGCAAGATGTGGTTTGTCGTGTGTAAT
>Ga0066639_10003025_pt1 | contig 14600 bp, 12 predicted proteins | sample CryGeyCG2114_010_2_FD_59504 | JGI IMG/M metagenome (GOLD analysis project Ga0066639, IMG submission 59504) | Groundwater microbial communities from aquifer - Crystal Geyser CG10_big_fil_rev_8/21/14_0.10 | ecosystem: Environmental > Aquatic > Deep subsurface > Groundwater | place: USA: Utah...
TTTGGCTGAGCGCTGTCAGATGTTCCATCAGTAGTAAAGTCCCATGCATAAGTATATGATGGTGTTCCGCCTGTTACTGTGGATGTGAATATAACGTACAAAGGCGCATTTCCAGTTGTTGGAGCTGCTGTTATGTCAACATTCAGCTGAGTTGCTGGAGGCTGTGTTACTGTTATGATTACTGAGTCTGAACCTGTGTTTCCAGCGCTGTCAGTTACTGTTAAGGTTGCTGTGTATGCGCCTGCTGTTGTGTATGTATGGGTCTGCTGATTGCTTGTACTTGGTGATGTTGCTCCGTCTCCAAAGCTCCATGCGTAAGTTGTGTATGTTCCTGAGCCGCCTGTTACTCCTGCATTGAATGTTACAAATAAAGGAGCAGTTCCTGTCATTGGCAGAGCTGCTAGAGTTACTGTTAAAGGTGTTGGCTGTGTGCTGGTTACTATAATATTCTGTGTGTCTGATGCTGTGTCTCCGTCATTGTCTCTTATTGTAAGCCTTGCTGTGTATGTACCTGCTGTTGTGTATGTGTAAGACGGCGCTGCTGCTGTGCTGTCTGTTGTTCCGTCATTGTTAAAGTCCCATGCATAAGTGAATGGTGAGTTTCCTGATGTTATCTGAGCACTGAATGCTACTGTTAATGGAGCATTTCCAGTTGTTGGGTTTGCAATTATATTTACAGTTGGATTTGTGTCTGCTGGGGGCTGTGGTGTTGAGCCGCCTCCTGAGCCGCCTCCTGAGCCTCCGCTTGGAGAGCTTGATACAACTACATTGAATGATTTTGCAGTTGATTCTGCTCCTTTTTCGTCAACAGCTTTTAGGCTGCAGGTTCCTGTTCCTATAAAGTTCTGAGTTGAGTAAATCATCAGACTGTTTCCGACAAATTCGCAGTTTACTCCTGATTCACCAACTATCTTAAATGTTATTTTATTATTATCTCCGTCTGGATCATTTACTATCATTCTTAAGCCTGAAACATCAGCGTAGTATATTGATGCAAAGTTTGTATAAATAAAACCTGATATAGGCAAATTCCAAAGGTTTCCTGTCCATACTGGTGGCTGGTTTGGAGCTGGAGCGCATGCTGCGCATGGGCCTCCGCAGTCAATTCCTGTCTCTCCTTGGTTCTGGATTCCATCGCTGCATGTTGCTGCTGGCGGCTGTGGCGCTGTGCATGCTGGGAAATTTATTGTTATTGTCCCTTCATTACTGTACAATTGCCCATCATATGCTTTGTATCTAAATGAGTCTGTTCCGCAAGCAGTTGAGTATGCTTGGTAAGTATTATATCTGCTTGCAAGCATGTTTCCTTCTAAGTCTCCAATTACCTTTCCCTGATCAGGATCATCAGTTAGCTTATATGTCAGGTAATCTCCATCGCTGTCTGTTGCAGGGAACATTATTGAGTTTGTTGTTCCTGGAAGAAATGAATAAGTTTTATCCATCGAAACAGGCGCATGGTTTGATCCTCTAACAATCAAAGTCATTGTCTTTGTATAACTATATCCTTGAGTTGATAATGCTTTTATCTCAACTTTATAAGTTCCTGGGATATGATAATTAGATGGTTTAACTGTAAACTGAGGGATTATATAAGTATCAAGATTTAGATCTGTTCTTAAAAAAAAGTCATTTGCTACAATTGAGCCTGCGCTTGTTTTAAGGTCAGCTACGACATAACTTACTTTGTCTGATGGAGATGTAAGCACGTCTACTCTGAAAACAGCGTTTTCTCCGTTATTGATTGTTACCTCATTATTTGCATTTCCTGGAAAGGTTATTCCTATTGTTGCCTCTGCAAATCCTGCTATTAATAATAGCATTATAGGCATTAGTAAAGCTAAAACTTTTATTTTGTTATTTTTCATTTTTAGTTTTGCACCCCATATGATTATCTATATAATAAATTACCATTCATATCCGGTAAAGATACTGATTCTCTGGTTGTCCTTATTGTCAACTGTAGCTTCAACTCCAACTGACCAGTTTTTAATCATCTTAAGCGCTGCAGCTATGCCCCCTTCTACAACAAAATTATCATCTCCTTTTGAGCTGCTAGGATCACTTAAAGAAAGTCTTTGACCGTCTGAGTAAGAAACATTGTTTGTTGCTGTCTCTTTTTTTTCCCTAAAAAGGAATCCTGCTCCGATCTTTGCTTCTAAAGATAAGTCTTTTGTTACATTAAGATTAGCAGCAGCCCCTGCTATGAGCCTTCCGTTTTCTTTTGATTCATTTTCAGAAGAGTACTGTTCTGTTAAAACAGGTCCGTCTCCAATCATTGTTGTGTGAGGGGTTTCCCTGTCTTTCCCATTACTTGTTATTCCTTTCACCATTCCTTTTAAGAAAGCAAAAAGTTTTAGATTCTTATAAGAAGCTACGCTGTTTGCAAGCTCTGCTTCAACACCAACTCCACCTTCATCCTGAAGGCTGTAATCTAAACCTACTCTTAATCTTTGTGTTGAAAAGTCTGAGATTAGTCCTTTTTTTATTAAAAGTGGTCCGTTTAATAGGAGGTCTGAAGGAGTTTGTTCACTGCCTTCTTTACCGATTTCAGCTAATTTAACACCCTTTATTGTGGTATATTTGATCTTATAACCTGCTTTTTCAACTGCTTTTTCAAGGTCAGCCTTGCTCATGCTGCCCATAAAATATTTTTCTCCACTTATTTCCTTGTAAGGGAGAGGGACTAATGTTCCATCTTTTTTTGCATAGATTGCTCCATTAAAACTTTTGTTAAAAACTCCGTCAAAAGGAACCCCTGTTACTTTAGAAATATATCCGCAAATATTTTGCCAACTAGTGTTGTATTCCTTTGCAATCTTACTGAAAGTGTCTCCTCTTTCTATTGCAGCTATATCGACTTTAGCATCAATGTCTTTGTTTTGTTTCCCTTTTACTGTTTGAGTTGAAGTTTTAACTACCTGAAAAGCATCAGCATCACTGTCTTTAAATAATGGTTCTGCTGCTGTTAATCCTAGTGCTGCTCCTGCAATTGCAATGTAAGTTGCTGCTTTGTGTAAATATCCGCTTTTCATCTTTGGTTTCTCCTTAGTTATTTTAATAATTAAAAAAATAATAAATTATTTATCTGAAGGCTTATCGCTAACTAATTTTTCAAGATTGATTACGTTCTTAGTGTCTTGGTCTTCCAGCACTTGTTTTATAGCAGCTGCCTTAAGTTTAAGTGCATTATATTTTTCCTTAAGATCCAAAAGCTTTTGATAATCACCTTCTGCCTTCATCTCTGCTATTTGTTTATTATACTTAAGCAGATTATTCTGGTAAGTTGCTTCAACAGTTTTTATCGCTAGGTCTTTCAATTCTGGAGTTAGGTCTTTGTTATCATTAATCACTGTTTTTATTCTCTCAAAATCATCTTTTGCTGAGTTCATGCCTTCTTCTGCTCCTTTCTGCAGAGGGGCATACTTGTCTTCCAGTTTTTTTATTTTTGATTCATAACTAGTTATTTTTTCTGCTAGCTGTTCCTGCGCTCCTGTCAACATTCCTTCGATACTTTCGTTTGGGGCTTGTGTCTTAACTATAGGTTTCTTATGGAACAAACCATCAAGAACTCCTGCATCTGCGATTTGAGGAGCTGCTGCGCCAATTCCTGCTGCTGCCCCCATAAGTGTGATATAAGCTATTGCTTTTTTATATAAATTTTTCATTTTATTTTGCCTCCTATATTTTACGATTAATCGTTTTTTATAGGGGTAAATCAAATATAGTTTATAAAGCTTTCTATTTTGTCACCATTACGTAATAGAAACAACTGCAAAGTCAGCTGGCACCTTACTTAGCTAGACTTCTGCTTCGCTTCAATCTATCGAACTTGCGGATCTCCTGAAACAAGATTAGAAATGAAAAATATTTAAAGCAAGGAGAATCTCTGGCTATTTATAATGATATCGATTATAGGCGCAGGGCCTGCTGGGTGCTATGCTGCTTATCTCTTGGCAAAGGCCGGGAAAGAGGTAAGTGTTTTTGAGGAGCATAATAAGATTGGGGAGCCTGTGCAGTGCACTGGAATCGTTACTTCTGCAATCAAGAGGATTATAGATGTTCCTGACAGCTGCATTGTGAATAAGATAAAGAAAGCGAGGATTTATGCGCCAAATGGGAAATTTATTGAGGTTAAGTTTAAAGATGAGAACCTGATCTTAGACAGAAAGAAGTTTGACAACTATCTTGCAGATATTGCTGTCAAAGCAGGGGCAAAGATATTTCTTGGAAATAAGTTTAAGAATTATGATGCATTAAGTAAAGTTATTGAAACAGAATCAGGGGCAAAGATTAAGACTGATATATTAATAGGGGCAGATGGGCCTAACTCTTCTGTTGCAAATTCCTCTGGATTAATCAGTAAACATGAGTTTTGGACAGGGATACAGGCAAGAGTAAAACTAAAAAATGACAATGCTGTTGAATTTTATCCTTTTTTTGGGTCTTTTGGATGGATTGTTCCTGAGAATAAAGAGATTGTTAGAATAGGGTTATTGGGAAAAGGAAATGTAAGGCTGGAATTTGAGAAATTTCTTAAGTTCAGCAGTATAATAAAAAAAGAGATTATTGAATATCAGGGGGGGCTTGTTCCTGTTTATTGTAAAAAACATCTGCAAAAAGAGAATATTTATCTTGTTGGTGATGCTGCTCTTCAAGTGAAAGCAACAACTGCTGGAGGGATTGTGCAGGGAATGACTGCTTCAAAATGCCTTGCTGAGTCTATTATTGAGAAAACGAATTATGAGAAGAAAATTAAGAGGCTTAATCTTGAGCTATGGACGCATCTTAAGATCAGGAAAATCCTTGATAGATTCTCAGAGAAAGATTATAATAACCTTGTTGAAATATTTAACAAAGACAAGAATAAGAGAGTACTTGAGGAATATGACAGGGATAATATAGTAAAATTAGGCTTGAAGCTAGCTTTAACAGAGCCAAAGATTATAATGTTTATGGGGAAATTGATATAAAAAGGCTCTGTAGAAAATCTGCTTCGCAGGGTTGCCATCGGCTCAAGCCTTGCTTCTGTTTCTTAATTGCTGACATTTCCCGTAAGGAACCTCCCCTTTGTCAGCCTGCTAAATAAGAAATATGGGCTTTCGCATATTGATGGCAACCTACATTTTCTTCAAAGCCCGATAAAACAATAATTTTATAAACCAAGTATAATTTGTTCTTTGACAAGGGTGTTATTGTTGATAGATGAAGAAAAAGATGATGAAATAGACTTTGATTTTGGCAAGATTAAGAACTTCTTTAAAGGAAAAAAGAAAAGTAATGCAACTGAAGCTAGAGAAGAGGCTAGGGAAGAAGCTAAAGAAATTAAGCAGGAGATTAAAGAAGAGATAAAAGAGCTTAAGAGAGAAGAGAAAGAGGTTGAGATAATAGAGAAGACAATAAGCAAAGATCCGCAGAAAGCAAAAGAAAGGCTTGATGATGTTAAAGAAGAGATTGAAAATGATGATGAGAACCTGAATATTGATTTCTCAAAAGTCAAGGGATGGGTTAAGAAACTTACTGCAGAGACAGATGATAATGCTCCAAAGGAAAAAGAGAAGACAAACTATAAATCAGACAGTGATGAAGATATTTCATTTGATTTCAAGAAAGTAAAAGGATTCTTTAAAGGATTAAAAGAAAAAACAAAAGAGGATAATGATGAAGGGGATGAAGATGTTTCATTTGATTTTAAGGCAGCATCTGGATTTTTTAAGAAATACAGCACTTTCTTGCTCCTATTAATCCCATTAATAATATGCATATACCTAAGGGCTATGCCTGCGTATCTTCCTGCAACAGATGACTGGGCTGAAAGCTCTGTTTACAGCACCCTAAAAAATCAGATAGAAAACCAAGTTGACCAGCAGTATCCTAATCTTCCTGATGCGAATAAGGCGCCTTTGGTTGAAAAAGAGTTTGAGAATTTTATCTCACAAAACAAGCAGCAAATTAATCAGCAGATAGATTCAACATCAGAGTTCTTCAAATCGCGAATGAAGAATGACAAAGGGCAGACATATCTTCTTGCTATTGATCCATATTATTGGCTGAGACAGGCTGAGAACATTGTTGACCATGGCTACCCTGGAGATGAGATGAAGGATGGTGTTCAGTGGGATAATCATATGCTTGCTCCAACAGGAAGGCCTTCTGACACAAGTTTTCATGCATATATTGAGGCTTACCTTTTTAAGTTTCTCAGGATTTTTAATGGAGATCTAGAATTGATAACTGTTGCTTTTTACATACCTATTATTATCTGCGCGTTGTCTGTGATACCGGCTTTCTTTCTTGCTAGAAAAGCTGGAGGAGATTTTGGAGGCCTTATAGCTGGCTTAATCATTGCAATACATCCTTCTTTCCTGACAAGAACTGTTGGAGGATTCTCAGATACTGATGCTTATAATGTAATGTTCCCGCTGTTTATAGCATGGTTCTTCCTTGAAGCATTTGAAACAAAGGATATGAAGAAAAAGTTGATATTTTCAGGACTGGCAGGATTATTTACCGGCCTTTTTGCATTTACCTGGCAGGGATGGTGGTATATATTTGACTTTATTATAATTGCAGCTGTTGTTTATACAGGATTTTATATCTTAAGGGGATTGAATGAGTCAAGAGGAGATCTAACTAAAGTTATTTTCTCCCAGGATATGAAAAATACAGCAATTCTTATCTTAACATTTATAGTCTTTTCTGGAGTATTTGTCTCAATATTCTCTGGAGCCTATGCTTTCAAGAGCGCTCCTCTTCAGCCGCTTAACTTTATGAAGATAAAACAGGTTGCGACTTACAGCGTATGGCCTAATGTATTTACAACAGTAGCTGAGCAAAATGAGGCTTCACTTGGCGATATTATAAACTCAAGCGGAGGAAGTGTCTTGTTTTTGATGAGCATGGTTGGAATACTCCTGACATTAGCTCACAGAGAGATTAAAAGAAGATTATTCATCTTGTGCTCAATCATATGGTATGGTGTTGTGATATTTTATGTGAATGATCTTCACACATTCCTTATTCTTCTTGGAATCCCAATTGTAATAAGGATTTTCCTTGCAATAAAAGATAAAGAGAAAGGGATTGATGTTAAGTATGCTGTCCTTTTGATAATTTGGTTTGTTGCAACAATATATGCAAGCACAAAAGGAGTAAGGTTTACACTTCTTCTTGTTCCAGCATTTGGCATTGCATTAGGAGTATGTTTTGGAGTTCTCTTTAGGACTCTTTCGCAGATGATTGAAAAAGGGATTCATATAAACAAGAATATAACTAAGATAATAGTCATAGTTGTTCTTGGTCTTTTCTTGATTGGGCCTTATAACTCAGCTAAGAGTGTTGCAAAAAACGAGGTTCCGAGCGCTGATGATGCATGGTGGGCTTCTTTAGAGAAGATAAAGATGGAGTCATCTCCAGATGCAATTATAAACTCATGGTGGGATTTCGGCCATTGGTTCAAGTATATTGCTGATAGGGCAGTTACTTTTGACGGAACCACGCAAGAAACTCCTCAAGCTCATTGGATCGGAAACAGCTTATTGACTGGCAGTGAAGAAGAGGCTGTCGGAATACTTAGGATGGTTGACTGCAGCGGGCATTGGGGAGGAACTTATGCTTTTGATGAGATTGACAGCCAGGTAAAAGACATCCCAAAATCAGTTGATATAGTATATGATATAATTGTTCTTGATAAAGAAGATGCCAGGAAAAAGCTTGAGGAATATGGCTTGACTAATATTGATAAAATACTTGAGTATACGCACTGCACCCCTCCAGAGGATTACTTTATAACTTCAGAAGATATGGTAAGTAAAGCAGGGGTTTGGGGCCACTTTGGCTCATGGGATTTTAACAAGGCACTGATGTATTACACTATAAATAAGAAAGGATACAGGAACAATGAGCAGAAGAGTGTGGATTTTCTTAAACAAAGATTTGGAATAAGTGATAATGAAGCAGAAAGTATCTATGATGATATCATCTCATTAGAGACAAATAAAGATGTAAATGACTGGATAGCTCCATGGCCAGGATATGCTTCTGAATTGACCGGATGCAGTGTTAATGGAGAGATTGTCCAGTGCGGAAATGGATTAGTGGCTAATCTTACTGATCATGATGCGTTATTCCCAACCCAGCAAGGGATTAAAAGGCCAAATTCTTTTATTTACGCTGAGGAAGGAGGAATCAAGAGAGTGGATTATGAAGAAGATACTGTAGGAGTCTCTGCTGTATTGATTCCTTCAGGAGATGGATACAATAGCATCTTAACAAGCCCACTTCTGGCAGACAGCATGTTTACAAGGCTGTTCTATATGGAAGGGCATGGATTAAAGTATTTTGACAAATTTTCTGACGAAAGAACTGTTTTTGGGCAGAGGATTATTGTTTGGAAAGTTGACTGGGATGGCAAAGATAATAATGTGATGGACGAGTTTAAAAAGCCTGTTGAAGAAGAAAAAGAAGTGATTGATGAAGAAGTCATTGATGGGTTGGTTGAGGAAATCAATGAAAGCGAAGATACGACTGAATCAGTAGAAGAAGCTGAAACAAATGAATCTGAAGGATGATGAAAAAGAAAATCTTTGCAATAATTCCAGGTTATAATGAAGGAAAGCATGTAGGAGAAGTTATTGCGAATGTTAAAAAATACGTTGATAATATAATTGTTGTTGATGACGGAAGCAAGGATGATACTTCTTTGGCTGCTGAAAAAGAAAAGGTTTTTGTTCTGAAACATATCATTAATATGGGCAAGGGCGCTGCTATGAAGACCGGATGTGATTTTGCTTTGTCTAAAGCGGCTGATGTGATTATTGCGATTGATGCTGACGGACAGCATGAGCCTGCTGAAATCCCTAATTTTGTTTCTGCTCTTGAAGGGGCTGATATTGTTTTTGGATACAGAAAACTAAGCGGAAAGATGCCTTTTGTTCTTCGTTTTGGGAACTGGTTTATCAGCAAATCCGCAAGATTATTATATGGGGTTGATTTACATGACACACAGTGCGGTTATAGGGCATTTACTTCGCTTGCTTATAAGAAAATAAGGTGGAGAGCCCTTGACTACAGCATGGAATCAGAGATGATCGCAAATACCGGAAAGCACAAGCTGAGGTATAAAGAGATTCCAATTCAGACAATATATTCAGATAAATACAAGGGAACAACAGTTATTGACGGGGTTAAGATTGTTTTTAATATGTTCCTTTGGAAGATAAAAGGAAAGAAAGGCGCGCTAAAATGTTTTTAGGAATACAGGTTTTGGGATTATTGTTCGGGCTTTTGATGCTGTACATCACTTTTCTTAATTATAAGAGGAAAGAGTTTACAATTAAAGAGTATCTGTTCTGGGTGATTGCATGGATTATCTTTATGTTTGTTGCAAGTGTTCCAAGTGCCCTTGACTTTTTAGTTATGGATCTACTAAATTTGAGCAGAACAATGGATTTCTTTATTATTGTAGGGTTTATGTTTCTTATTGCAGCTGTGTTTTATACTTATACAATTGTCAGGAGAATGCAGCAGAAAGTTGAGAAGATGGTTCGGGAGATGGCTATTGAGAGGGCAAAGAAATGAATTTGAAGTTGTTCTTTAAATTAAGGGAGTTTGCTGTTTATTCAAAGATATGGATGCAGCGCACTATGTCCTGGATCGCTATTGTTAACTCAGGCATGATTCTATTTCTTGTTTTAGCTAAGTTACAGGATTATGGTATTGAGATACATATTACTGCATGGTTTGTTCCGATTTATATAGGGATAATCTTATTGATGATGGTCTTTGGTTATGTTGAAGACAGAGCTGGGTTTCATCGGGAAGAGATCAGAGCCCAAAGTTCTCGAAACCCTTATTTTAAAGATATTGTTGAAAGATTGGACAGGATTGAGAAGAAGGTTGAGAAAAAATAAAGATTTAAATAATGATAACTGTTTGTTTTCTTTATGGTTGTGGATTTAATCAAGTTTGCTGACAGATGGATTGGGACTCCATTGTGCTATGCTCTTTACTTAGCTGACAAATTTCGGAAGAATGGAAGGAATACTCCTAAAAAGATACTTGTGATATTGTTCTGGGGGATTGGCTCAAATGTTAATTCGCTGCCTGCGATTAAGGTTTTGAAGTCGAAGTTCCCTAAATCAAAGATAACTGTGCTTGCTCCACTTAAGAATAAAGAGTTGTTTTACGGAGCTGATTATATTGATAAGATGATATATATCGATATAGGTATCTGGAGATTGATAAAGACTATCTTTAGAGTAAGGGGCAGATTTGACCTTGTTATTGATATGGAACATTGGATGAATATTTCTGCGATAATATCATTTTTTGCTGCTAAAAGAAGAATTGGGTTTTACAATACAACAAGGTCTATACTTTATAATGAGAAAGTTAAGTTTGACAGAGAGTCGCATGCTGTTGTTAATAATCTTAAATTATTGAAGCCTCTAGGAATTGATGCGAAAGTTAATGAACTTGTTAAATTAGGATATTCTGATGCTGACAAAGGATATGCTGATGGATTTTTGAAAACAAAAGGGATTGGCAGAAAGGATTTTGTTGTTGGTGTTTGTCCAGGTTCTGGAGCGACTGTTATGCAGAGAAGGTGGCTCTCAAAAAGGTTTGCTGAGGCTGCTGACAGATTAATTGAGCTGTATAAAGCTAAGATTATTTTTGTGGGCTCTAATGATGAGAAGAAGCTGATTAAGAGTATTATTGGAATGATGAAATACAATGCAGTTGATGCTTCTGGCAGTTCTTTAGGTAAATTGATTGCCCTTGTTGATAATTTTGACTTGATGATATCAAATGATACTGGGCCGATGCATATCGCTGCTGCACAAGGGGTTAAGACTATTGGTTTGTTTGGTCCTGAAACTCCTGTTATATTCGGGCCTTATGGTAAGAAGAATATTGGCTTGTTTAAGGGCGTTAAATGCAGCCCGTGCATTAAGGTGTATAAAGGAGGTTATAGGGATTGTGATGATAATATCTGTATGAAAGCAATTAGTGTTGATGATGTTCTGGGTGCGGTTAGGAAGATTGTTGGGAAATGATTATTCTTTTGTCCCTAGCAAATCTGTGAGCTCTTTTGCCTGGTCTTCTCTGTATCTTATTGAGACTACATCACCAATTACCTTGAAATGAGTGTAAGTTCCACTATGCGACCAGAGAGGAGTTATAAATTTGTGACCATGAAGCCAGTATTCTGCTTGAAAGTAAGGGGCTGCTTTAGAAGGCAGACTAACTATCTCTCCAATATGGCCCTTTCCATTATTTGCTATGTGGACTTTTTCTCCAATCTTAACATCTTCTGGATCAAATGGTTCGATGATTATTTTTTTTTCTGCCATAATAAATGCGAACTTGGATTTATTTATAAAGACTTTTGTTTTGAATAAGGTTTGTCCCAAATCTCGCTTTGCTCGGATTAGCATCAGGTTCGCTTTTTGATCATCTTGCTGATAACTGACGTCTCCTGGATGGAGCGTCCACTCTGTCAGTGTTTATCATTATGTAAAAAAATCTTACAAAGGGGATGCTAACATTCATTTGAGAACACACCCTTTTGAATAGCAAATTTTATATACGTTTGCTGTTAAATTGTTTCTTATGACAGCAAAACCAGGTGATAGGGTTAAGGTTATTACTTCTGGAAAGACTTACGAAGGAGTGTTAATGCCTAATGAAGAGACTGATGCTGTTGTAGTTAAGCTTGATAATGGATATAATGTTGGTGTTGAAAAAGGGAAGGTTAAGAAGATTGAGACATTGAAAGCTGGGAAAAAGGCTGGAATAAAGCATAAGAAGATTGCTGACAAGAAAGGCCTGCCAAGAATATCAATACTGCATACAGGTGGAACAATTGCTTCTAAAGTTGATTATAGGACAGGTGCTGTTTACAGTTCATTTAATCCTGAGGAGCTGTTAGGGATGTTTCCTGAACTTAGAGATATTGCTAATTTTGATTCTAAATTGATTGCAAATATGTGGAGTGATGATTTAAGGTTTTCTCACTTTGAATTGATTGCTAAAACTATTGAGAAAGAAGCTAAGAAAAAGATTGATGGGATTATTATTGGGATGGGAACTGATAATTTAGCTGTTGCAGCTGCTGCAATCTCTTTTGTTTTAGAAGAGATTAATATTCCGATTATTCTTGTCGGCGCGCAAAGGAGTTCTGATCGTGGGAGTAGTGATGCTGCTGTTAATCTGATATGCGCTGCTGAGTTTATTGCAAAAACTGACTTTGCTGGTGTTGCAATATGCATGCATGAAAACAGCAGTGATAAGAATTGTGTGATAATGCCTGCATGTAAAACAAGAAAGCTGCATACTTCAAGACGGGATGCTTTTAAAGTTGTAAATGATTCAATTATTGCGAGAGTTAATTTTGAAAATAGGGATATTGAATTTGTTAAAAATGATTATGCTAAGAAAGGAAAAGGCGGAATTAAAATAAAGCCAAAGATGGAGGACAAAGTTGGTCTTTTGAAAATTCATGTCAATATGTTTCCTGAACAGTTTGAATTCTTTAAAGGATATAAAGGGTTGATAATTGAAGGAACTGGGCTTGGGCAGACTCCTGGACAGGTTCCAAATGAATTATGCAAGCTACATGAGAAGTTTTATCCTGCAATAAAGAAGCTGATAGATAGTGGTTGTGTTGTTGTTATGACATCTCAATGCATCTTTGGCAAAGTCCATATGCATGTTTATGACAAGGCGATGGATCTGGTAAATTTAGGTGTGATTCCTGGAGAAGACATGCTTACAGAGACTGCTTTTGTCAAATTGGCCTGGCTGCTTGGCAATTATAAAAAATCAGATGTTGAGAAACTGGTTGGTCAGAACTTACGTGGAGAGATTAATGATAGATTAGGGAAAGAGTTTTTGTAGTTAATTTATTATATACTTACATTATAAGAATTTATAATATATATTTTCTAATATATTATACTTACATATATAGATTAATGCCATATAACTTACAGACTAAGGTTTAGATTTATTAAAGATGAGTATGCTGTTACTTACATGATAAGGTTTAGGCATTATTTTTTGTTTCTCTGAGACTATCCTACAAAATAAGGTTTTATGATAGTAAAATTTATATACAAGGTTACTTACAGAATAAGGATGGAACATAAAATAAAGAGGTTGAATGAATTAGTTTATGAGTTAAAAGAGTATCATGGGCTTAGTGAAGGAGATATTATTGAGCATATCACTAAGAAAGAGATAAAAATTCCTGTAACTGTATTTGAGAATAAAGTTGCTCCGTTAGAGGCGCTTGTTAAGTATATGAAGGATATGCTTGGGATGGATATTAATCAGATTTCTGAGCAGTTGAATAGGAGTTCTAAAACAGTATGGGCAACATATAATAATGCTAAGAAGAAGGATGACGGCAGTTTCTGGGTTAAAGACACTAAGGTTTTGATCCCATTATCCATCTTTAGGCATAGAATGCTTAGTGTAATGGAAAGCACTGTGGAATTTCTTAAGGAAAAACATGAGCTTAGATATAATGAGATTGCTTCTGTCATAGGAAGGGACCAGAGAACAGTTTGGACTGCTTATAACCGGGCTGTTAAGAAAAGGAAGATGTAGATTATCTCTTACTGAGCTTTTTCAAATCATTTATTGAATGTATATGCACTTCTTTCTCGCTGCTGAAGTGGCCGTTAAGAAGTCCTTTTGCTGCAAGTTGTGGAAAGATATCATACTCAAGGCTTTTTCCAGAATATTCTAAAAGTTCAGGGGATGCAGCAAATATCGGCGAGAAGACAAGGTAAACATCTGACTTCACAGGCTTTTGAGTGAACCTGAGGATCTTGCTTCCTTCCATTATGACTGTTCCCTTCTTAGAGGGCTGAGGAGAGGTTGTCAGCATCAAAGTACATACAGCATCGTGCTTTATATGGGATCTCCACAGCTCTTCTATGTTTATTTTGCTGAAGAAAATATCACCATATACAATAAGAAACTTTGCGCTGATCTTTCCTTTCAGCAGCCTCAGAGATGATGCAGTACCTGTTGATTTTTTCTCTTCAGTATAATTTATATTTACACCATATAATGAACCGTCTTTGAGTATTTCAAAGATTTTTGTCAGAAGAGATCCTCTTGCTACAATATGGATTGTTTTGAAGTTATTCTCCCTGAGCTTTTTCACAGCCAGCTCTATCAAGGAGATATTGTTGATCATAGAAGTTACTGAATACTGGCCTTTGGAGACCATAAGGGCATCTTCCGGCCCCCCACAGAGAATAACTGCTGTCCTGCTCTCTCCAAGAGATTTCTTTACAAGGCTTTCTATTGCCTGAGACCTGTTCCTTATCACTATATTATCAACAGTTGAATCAATCTCTTCAATAAGTTTCTTGTCGATAGTGATTGAGATTTTTGTTTTCATAGCACATAGAAGAATAATGAAATATATAAATATATCGGATAAAGTAGGATAATGGTAAGATATTTAAAACAAAACAAAAACTAGATGATTAAATAACTTAAAGGGTGAGGAATAATGGAAATATGCGTTGTAGGGACTGGATATGTTGGATTGGTTTGCGGAGTCTGCTTAGCAGAGCTTGGAA
>Ga0066639_10003028_pt1 | contig 14597 bp, 14 predicted proteins | sample CryGeyCG2114_010_2_FD_59504 | JGI IMG/M metagenome (GOLD analysis project Ga0066639, IMG submission 59504) | Groundwater microbial communities from aquifer - Crystal Geyser CG10_big_fil_rev_8/21/14_0.10 | ecosystem: Environmental > Aquatic > Deep subsurface > Groundwater | place: USA: Utah...
CTATTACGTTTGTTCCGTGTCCCGTGGTGGAGGCTTTTGCAATTGTTTTTACAGGGCTAAATTTTTTGGAGGTGTAAAATTCTGTAATAAATACCATTCCGAGCGTAATCACCAATCCAATAACCAGAGAGATCATGAGCTGAAGCGGAGTAATATCACCGAGCCCATTAGGAAAAAGAGCCAGGGTTATTACATAGAACCCAATTAATGATAAAACCATAGCGCTAATTAGTCCCTGATACAAAGCCATCATAATTCCATTGCCTCTAATTCTTACAAACCAAGAACCTACAATTCCTGCTACTATAGATACAGCTCCTATTAGAAGTGGATACATGAGGACTGCTTGATTTGCTCTAAATGCCAACTCTCCAAGAACCATAGCTGCTACGAGTGTGATTACATATGTTTCGAAAAGATCCGCTGCCATACCGGCGTCATCTCCTACGTTGTCACCTACCAGATCAGCAATTACTCCGGGATTTCTAGGATCATCTTCGGGAATCCCCTTCTCGATCTTTCCTACCATGTCCGTGCCCACGTCAGCTGATTTGGTATAAATTCCTCCACCTAGCCTAGCAAATACTGAAATAAGTGAGCCTCCAAAACCAAGTGCTATTAGGGGAAATAAGCTAGGAGTTGAATCCTGGGTTCTAAGAAAGTAATAAAATCCGGCTACGGAAATAAGAGCAAGTCCAGCTACCAGAAAGCCGGTTACTGCTCCGCCTTTAAAAGCTATAGAAAAAGCTGCTGATAATCCGGATTTGGCTGCCTCTGCAGTCCTAATATTACTTCTTACAGCTATGCTCATACCTAGAATTCCAGCAATAGCTGAAAATATTGCACCTATTGCAAAGCCAATAGCGGTGTTGAAGTTAAATATATAGAATAGAATTCCAAAGATCGCGATTCCTATAACTGAAACTACTGCATATTGGGTTCTCATGAAAGCATTTGCGCCCTGAGAAATCGCATCAGCAATTTCATTCATCTTTGCATCTCCTCTGGGTTTTTTAAGAATAACTAGACTTAAGTAGAGTCCGTATAGTATGGAAAGAATACCTGCGCCGATGGCAAGTTCCACTGCTTTGTTAGTAAAAAAAGATAAATCCATTCGTTAAAAATTACGTGCGTCTATGACGCGTGCGATTTGCAAATTATACTTTAATTTTATATTCAATGCCATTTTTTAATAATTCAATATTTAATAACACACGATTTTTGATGCGTGACTTAAAAAAATATTATACCAATTTTAGCCTCAATTTACTAGTCTAATTGACAGTTTTCAATTTTCAATCAATATAGCATTGAATTAGTGAAATTTCAATGTAAATTCAATATTGGAAAATGTAAATTAAACGTCCAAAGTAGCAGTCTTCGCATTACTTTGGATAAAATGTTTTCTGGGCGGCACTTCGTCTCCCATAAGCATGGTAAAGACTGCATCAGCTTCTTCCGCGTCTTCGATATTAACTTGTTTTAAAATTCGATTCTCAGGATTCATAGTGGTATCCCAAAGCTGTTCAGGATTCATTTCTCCAAGTCCTTTATATCGCTGAATAGAAATACCACGCTTTACTTCTGTTTTTCCGCTTACGTCTATTGCTTCAGCTAGGGCGTCTTTTTTCCCGGTCGTTTTTTTAGTTCCTGCATTTATGATCGAATCTTTTTCTTCATCAGAATAAGCATATTGTGCATTTTTACCTATTTGAATTTTATACAGAGGAGGTTGTGCCACAAATAGATAACCTTCTCTTATTATCTCAGGCATATGTCTGAAGAAAAAAGTTAGAATTAGAGTCTCAATATGTTCCCCATCTACATCTGCATCTGTCATGATGATGATTCGGTGATAGCGAAGCTTGTCAAATTTAATTGTTTCACCTATTCCCATACCCAGAGCAATAATTAGGCTTTTTACTTCTTCATGCTCAATAATTCTATCTAGCCTAGCTCTTTCAGTGTTGAGAATCTTTCCCTTTAGTGGAAGAATTGCTTGAAACTTTCTGTCTCTTCCCTGCTTGGCTGAGCCTCCTGCGCTGTCTCCCTCCACTAGGTAAAGTTCGGAAAGCGCGGGATCTTTTTCCTGACAGTCTGCCAGTTTTCCGGGAAGACTTGACCCTTCAAGTGCACCTTTTCGAAGTATTGCTTCCTTTGCTGCTTTGGCAGCCATTCTGGCTTTTGCAGCTAGGAAAACTTTCTCAAGAATTCTCCTCCCGTCTGAAGGATTTTCTTCAAAATAAGTGGAAAGACCTTCCTTAACTATGGTTTGAACTACCGGCTGAATTTCTGCATTTCCCAGTTTTCCTTTTGTTTGGCCCTCAAATTGGATTTTATCCTGAGGCATTTTTACATAGACTACTGCAGTTAATCCTTCCCTAGTATCATCCCCCACTATTCCATCATCTTCGTTTTTAAAACTGCCAATTTTTTTACCATAATCATTTATAGCGCGAGTCAGGGCCATTCTAAATCCTGTTAAATGAGTTCCTCCGTTTACAGTATTTATAACATTTACGTAGCTTTCCACATTCTCAGCGTACGCATCGTTATATTGAACAGCTACTTCTACTTCCACTTCCCCCTGCTGTTTTCTTATAAATATAGTAGGATGAATGGGGCCTTTATTTTCGTTTAGTTTTGTGACTAAGGCAGTGATTCCTCCTTCAAAATAGTAATTAATCTCTCTCTCAATTCCTTCACGTTCATCTACCAGATGAAAAAATAACCCTGGGACTAAATATGCTCTCTCTCGGATTGCTTTTTTTATGTTGTCAAATTCAAATTCTATTGTAGAAAAAATTTGTTTATCAGGAAAAAATGAAACAGCGGTCCCGCTTTTTCTATTTATAAGTTCCGTTTTAGTTAATTTACTTTCTGATTTAGTTTCAAGTTTGCTTGTAGTTTTTCCTCTCGAATAACTTTGTGTATAATATTTTCCATCTCGTTTTACTTCTGCCCAAAGCCACTCGGATAAAGCATTTACTACACTTGCTCCTACTCCATGAAGACCTCCTGAGATTTTATAAGCGCTTCCTCCGAATTTTCCGCCCGCATGAAGCTTGGTCATTACCACCTCTAGAGCTGACTTTTTATAATTAGGAACTTCATCAACGGGAATTCCTCGTCCGTCGTCTACAACAGTAGCTGAACCGTCTTTATTTAGATAAACCCAAACGTTTTTAGCATGGCCCGCTAAGGCTTCATCAACTGCATTGTCAATTATTTCTCTTAAGCTCTCATGAAGACCGATCGTGTCAGTAGAACCGATATACATTCCCGGTCTTTTTCTAACAGGCTCTAGTCCTTCTAGGACTTGGATGTTTTGTGCTGAATAAGTAGAGGTGTCTTTTTTAGCCATTTTTTTGTCGTACAGACTATTCTATCAGAAAAAAATGAGCTTTTCTAGCATTCAGAATAATGAGATTTATTTCTGTTGTGAAATTGTAAATTTTTATCCTAGAAGATAAATATCATTTAACATTTTATTTAGATTGTTGAAATAATCAACCATGATTTTTATGGTTATTACTGTAGCTATAATAGTAAGCGTAATATATAGTAGTCCTAATATTTTTGCTTTTTGATCATGCATTAGAAGGTGCTTAATCCCCGGAAGGAATCCTAAAGGTGGCAGTAGAATAGATACAAGCGTGTTTCCTACGGTATTTGATAATGAAAATTTAAAAGGTGGTTCTTTAAGCTTTTTTCCGCAATTCGGACAGAAGTAAAAATTATCCCCAACTACTGATTGGCATTTTTTACAAATGGGGTTTGGTAATTTTAGATTTTTATTTGCAGTAGCAAGCGGAACCGGAGTTGCCAATTTTGTAGGTGTTGAGGTTGATTGATTTTGAATATCGATCATAAATCCAGCATTTCACATACAAGCAGTGAGGTCAAATGTAAAAATATTTCAAAGCCCAATTATAATGATTAATTACAATTATATTATTTTCTAGCTTTCCACCCTTGGGGTGGAAATGTATTGACATGAGCATATAAATTTAATAATTTGAATTTATGCCATCACGAAAAACTCCATTTATAAATGGATACTATTATCATATTTATAATCGTGGGGTTGAGAAACGAAACATCTTTGGTACCGGTAAGGATTATAATCATTTTCTTAAAACTATGATTTATTATCAATTGGAGGGTCCAAAGCCCAGATTTTCAAAGTTTTTTAAATACCAATTATTCAAGCCAGATTTAGATAAAAGATTAGTTGATATAACCTGCTACTGTTTGATGCCTAATCATTTTCATTTTCTAGTGAAACAACTAAGGGATAATGGTATTTCAGAGTTAATTAGTAAATTAAGCAATAGTTATACTAAATATTTTAATACCAAAAACAATAGAGTTGGACCGCTATTTCAAGGAGAGTTTAAAGCTGTCCTGGTTGAATCAGATGAGCAATTGCTTCATGTTTCAAGATATATTCATCTCAATCCCTTAGTTTCTAATTTGGTAAAGAATCTTAGTTTATATAAATGGTCTTCGTATGATGAATATATAAGCGGAACAAGCAGATATTGTCAAAAAGAAGATATTCTTACTTTTTTTAAATCAAGAGATAAATACAAAGAGTTTGCAATGGATCAGGCAGATTATGGTAGGAGTTTGGAGATGATTAAGCACCAAATGTTCGAGGAGATTTAGCTTTCCACCCTTGGGGTGGGCGCTTTGTTCAATTTGTTTAAAGATTTAGAAAGAGATTTTCCAGAGCCAGTCTAGTGTTTACATTTGTATTTTTAAGATCCGAATGAGCGTGTTCAAGTGACTTTATTACTTTTTGAAATTTCAGAGCTTTTTCTTTATCTTCCAAATTTTTTAACATCTCAACTCTGGCTGTGAGAATTGTATTTTCAAGCCATGCGATTGCTTGATCTTTGTTTTTAGAGACTTCCTGAGCCAGGTAAAGAGCGTCCCCTGCCCCATTTATTTTAAGCATTTGATTAAATCCTTCAGTATTAACACTTTTTTCATTCTTAATTGCAATAACTTTTACTCTGGAAAGAATTGTAGGTAAGAAAATTTGATGGCTTTGAGCAATTATAATTATTATTGTGCTTGGAGGAGGTTCTTCCAGAAGTTTTAACATCGCGTTTTGAGCGCTGTTTGTTGCCGACTTTTTAAGTACTAAAATATTTGATTTTTTATCTCCCTTGAATGGTTTAAGAAAAATTTTATTCTTAATATTTCTAACATCTTCTATTCCCAAATCTTTTTCAAATTCATCCAGTGTTTTATCAAAAATATTAACGTTTTCTATCGCTATTATTTTTTCTGCTTCTTCAAGCCCCTTGTCTAAATTTTTTGATGATATTATGTAAGCTTGCATGGGTTAAAAATAAAATTAATTAATAAATGACAGAATTCAATGAATAGTAATAAGCTGTTGGTTTTTCGAATTATACTATGTATTGATTTTTAGTCAAAACTTCCAAATTGGCAATTGAAAAATTAGCCCCAGTCTCATACTATAATAGTAGCCTTTATGGATAATACTGCCCAATCAAACAGCTTGAGCTTATTGGATATGCTTTATAGCGAGCGTCTCATCTCCTCGGCTCAATATAAAGACGTAAAGCTTCGTGTAGCTACAGAGGGCAAAACTGAAGAAGAAGTAATAAACGAGCTCAGAATGGTTTCAGAAGAAAAGTTGTCTGAAGCCAAGGCCAAGATGGTGGGAATACCATTCGTATCGATAGAAAATGCTTCATTTTCCCCGGAGGCTCTTGGTAAAGTTCCTGAGGCAGTTGTTCAAAGGTTTAACCTAATCCCCTTTCTTTATGACGATAAAACAAAATCTCTCTCCATAGCCATGGGGGATCCTGTTGACTTGGAAGCAATTTCGTTTGTCAGGCAAAAAACAGGTTTAAACGTAAAAGCTTTTGCCGCGTCTCCTTCTGCTGTAAAAGCTGCTATAGATGTCCAGTATAAACAGGAGTTGGTAGGTCAAGTTGGTGAAGCAATTAAAGAAACCGCAGTAGAGCTACCGGGAAAAACTAAGACAGTTGACTCAACAAAAATAGCCCAAATCATAAAAGAGGCTCCTATAGCAAAAATAGTATCTACCATACTCGAATACGCGGTAAAAAGCAGAAGCTCAGATGTGCATATAGAGCCCCAGGAAGACAGAGTAAGAGTTAGGTATAGAATAGATGGTATTTTATATGACAGGCTTTCACTTCCTAAATCAGTGCAAGAAGCAGTGATTTCAAGAATAAAGATTCTTTCAGAAATGAAAATAGATGAGCATAGAATCCCTCAGGATGGCAGATTTAATTTTAAAGTAGACAGCGAAGAAGTAGATCTTCGTATCTCGGTTCTTCCCGCCAGCAAAGGTGAGAAGATCGTAATGAGGCTTCTTAGGAAAAGCGGTGGAATCCCTACGCTTCAGCAATTAGGTCTGGCGGGTACAGCGCTTAGAAATCTGGAGGCTAACATGCTTCGGCCTCATGGAATTATTATAGTTTGCGGTCCTACAGGATCCGGAAAAACAACTACACTTTATTCAGTTTTAAATAATCTGAACAGCCCGAAAGTAAACATAATGACATTGGAAGATCCGGTAGAGTACGAGATGCCGGGAGTAAATCAGGTGCAGGTAAATACTGCAGTAGGACTGACTTTTGCTACAGGACTTAGATCATTTTTAAGACAGGATCCGAACATAATTCTGGTAGGAGAAATCCGCGATAAAGAAACCACTGAACTGGCTATACAGGCTGCTTTAACAGGGCATTTGGTTTTCTCTACTCTTCACACCAGTGATGCGGCAGGCGCTTTACCTAGACTTATAGATCTTGGAGCAGAGTCATTCCTCTTAGCTTCGTCTATGAATGCTATTGTTGGGCAGCGTATAGTTAGAAAAATTTGTGACAAATGTAAGGTAGATTATCCTCCAGCAAAGCAGATTGCTGATGAAATAAAAAACGAGCTGGGTCCACTTCTTACACAAAAAGACTTTAAGTTTTCAAAAGGTCAGGGATGTCCTGAGTGTGGCGGGTCAGGATATCACGGCAGATTGGGTATTTTTGAGGTATTACCTGTAACACAAAAAATTGCAGATTTAATCTTAAAGAAATCGGACACAAACACTATGCAAACAGAAGCTAAGGCTGAGCATATGATTACAATGAAGCAGGATGGTTACTTAAAAGTACTTCAGGGCGTAACAACTATAGAAGAGGTCTTGCGCGTTGCACAAGAATAATAGTTAAATAGATATATGGAAATTCAGGAATTATTAAATCTTACAGTAAAAAATAGAGCATCTGATCTTCATCTTTTGGTGGGAATTCCTCCTACTATTAGAGTAGATGGTGTCTTAAATCCTCTTCAGAATTATCCGGCAGTAAGTCCCCAGATGATGGAGCAGATGGTATTTTCTCTTTTAAAGCCTGAGCAAAAAGACAATTTAATCGCAAATAAAGAACTGGATTTTTCATTTGGAATTGGAGGTGGAGCTTATGGTGATTTGGGAAGATTCAGGTCAAATTTGTATTTTCAGAGAGGATATATATCAGCTGCTTTTAGATATCTGGAACCGAAGATCAGAACAGCTGAGGAATTAAAGCTTCCAAAGATAGCTCATAATTTCGCAGCACTAAAACAGGGATTTGTTCTCGTAACAGGGCCTACGGGTCATGGAAAGTCTACTACGCTTGCTGCAATTATAAATGAGATAAATATGAGTAAAGCTACACATATTCTAACTATAGAAGATCCTATAGAGTACATTTATCCCCAAGCTAAAAGTATCGTTTCTCAGCGAGAAATGGGTCAGGATTCTCATAAGTGGGGAAATGCACTGCGTTCTGCCCTTCGTGAAGATCCTGATGTAGTATTGGTAGGAGAAATGAGAGATCCTGAGACTATAGCCTCAGCTATAACCATAGCTGAAACAGGACATTTGGTTTTTTCTACTCTTCACACAAATTCAGCAGCTCAGACAATAGATAGAATCATAGACTCATTTCCCGCCAACCAACAGCCTCAAATCAGAACTCAGCTCGCATCATCTCTTAAGGGAATCATTTCCCAGAGGCTTATTCCTCAGATAAATGGCGGTAGAGTGCCCGCTGTAGAAGTGCTTATCGGAAATAATGCTGTTGCTACAAATATAAGAGATGGAAAAACTCATCTTATAGACTCTATCATAGAAACTTCTAAGGAATTGGGAATGATTAGCCTAGAATCTTCGCTATCTATGCTTGTTACATCCGGAAGCATAAGTCTGGAAACAGCAAAAAGCTACGCTACTCATCCGGATGATCTACTTAGAATGGTAGCTTAAACAAATGAAATTAAGATATAAAGCTATAAGTTCTGACGGAAAAAAGATTAGAGGATTTGTGGATGCTTCAGATAAAAGTGAGGCTGCAGGGTTTCTCCATCAGAAAAACCTCATTCCCATAGAAATAAAAGAAGATAAGCAGGTAGATTATATGAAAAAGCTTCCCATGGTGGGCCGGGTTGGTTCAAAAGATCTTGTTCTTTTTACCAGACAGCTTTCAAGCATGTTAGCTTCCGGTCTTACACTAATAAAATCGCTTCAAATTCTAAAAGATCAGATAAGTAACAAAACACTTCAGGAGACTATAGGCGGAACGCTTTTGGATCTTCAGGAAGGAAGAACTTTTGCTGAATCTATCTCCCGCTATCCTGAAATTTTTTCACCTGTTTATGTAGCCTTAGTAAAAGCAGGTGAATCTTCGGGGTCCTTGGATAAAGTTTTTCTTAGACTGGCTTTAAATCTAGAAAAACAGCAAAAGCTTAAGAATAAAGTAAAAGGAGCGCTTATTTATCCTATTATTGTAATAACACTCATGATAGTGGTGACTTTTATTCTCATGATAGCTGTAATTCCCCAGCTGTCAGGCCTTTATGATGGTTTGGGAGTTGAGCTGCCTACAGCGACAAAGATAGTGGTAGGTTTTTCAGAATTTGCAGGAAGAATGTGGCCGTTTTTACTGGGAGCTACTTTCATAGCTCTTTACGGTTTTTTAAGATGGAAAAATACTATTAGGGGTCGGGAGATTTATGACAGAGAAAAGTTAAAGCTTCCTCTTTTTGGAAAAATAATAAAGCAGTCAATTCTGACTGAATTTTCCAGAACTTTCGGGCTTTTGGCAGGCACTGGTACTCTGATAGTAGATGCACTAAATCAGAGCGCAGGAGTAACAGGAAATGTAATTTATGAAAAAGCAATTAAAAACGTAGGAAGAAAGGTAGAGAAAGGTGTACACATAGGTGAAGCTATGGAAAGCTATCCTGTATTCCCTCCCCTTCTGGTTCAGTTGGTAAAAGTAGGTGAAGAGACCGGGAAAATGGATGAAAATTTACTTAAGGCTTCAGATTATTTTGAGGAAGAGGTAAATCAAGCAGTTAAAACACTAACAACTGCGATGGAGCCTTTTATCATGATAGTTTTAGGAATTGGTGTAGGTTTTCTGGTTTTCTCAGTTATATCACCAATTTATGGATTGCTGGACTCGATTGGCTAGTCCGCACCATAACAAATATCAAAATATAAATTATAAACGGAATAATCTTTTTATTCCTTCTGTTCGCTTTACTTATTATTCATAGCGCAGATTACGGAGCGGAATTGGAAGTACAGGCATGGTAAATTACTACTTGACAAGGTTTTTTTAATATGTCTAATATAGATATATACATGCAAAAGATAATAGACTTCATTAAAGGACTACTTGGCAAAAAATCATCAGGATCTGATTCAACAGACTCTTCTGGATTTACATTAATCGAACTTCTTATCGTAATAGCAGTCATAGGTATTCTGGCAGCAGCACTCTTAGTAGCTATAGACCCAATTGATAAAATCAGAGCTGGAAATGATACCAAAGTTATAAACGATGTAAGAGCGATATATGATGGAGCACAAAGAACCTATACCCAGACCTACACGATACCTACGACTACTGCAGCAATAGTTACAGCAGGGGAACTTAAAAAAGTGCCTACACCTCCATCAGGATACGCAGCATATGGATATGTAACTAATGCTGATTCCGTTGTGGTCTACGGTGAAGTAAAAGCAAAAGGTAATTTAGCAAAAGCAGGAGGTACCGTTGGATATTTTGTAGCTACAGCTGGGGGAGGATGTTACAGGACTGCGGCACCTGCTGCAACTTTTGTATGTCCTTAACTTGACGAAATGTATATAAATTAATTATGCTCACTTGGTGAGCATTTTTTTTATCTTCATACTAGGTCTTTTTTTCGGATCATTTTTAAATGTTCTGGCAGATAGACTTCCAAATAGTAAAAGTATTTTGGGAAGAAGTAGCTGTGAATTCTGTAGAAAAGAACTTAGTTGGATTGATCTGATTCCTATCCTATCCTTTATGACCCTAAAAGGGAGATGTAGGTACTGCCATAAAAAATTGCCACTCGCCTATCCCCTATCTGAGCTTTTTACAGGAGTAATTTTCGCACTCACTTATCTTTTAGTTAATCTAAGGATATTTTTAGAAATTGTAGATTTAAAGACTCTTTTTATGGGAGATGTTTTTGTAGTTCTTACCAGCCTTCCTATAACTTATTATATACTCGTTCAGCATGTTTTCGTGCTTTTTATAGTTTCAGTAATGATAGTTATATTCCTGGCGGATAAGAGGTATGGAATAATACCGGATAAGGTACTGGCTGTAGGTATTATCGCGACAGCAATTTATTTACTATATATTAATTACTATTTACCATTTGAAAATGGTCAATGGTATATGATATTTGGTCAATTCTCTAGGATCATCAATCATCTTGTGTCAGGTGTCGGAGCTTTCTTGTTTTTCCTAATGATTTATGTTCTCACTAAAGCTAAGGGCATAGGGTTTGGGGATGTTAAGTTTGGCTTTTTTATGGGACTTCTGCTGGGATTTCCGGATATACTTCTAGCCCTTTATATAGCGTTCTTGACAGGAGGAGTAGTAGCTATCATACTGGTTTTATGGAAGAAAAAAGGTATGAAATCAGAAGTAGCTTTTGGTCCATTTCTAATCATAGGAACTTACGTAAGCTTTTTCCTTTCCGCTCTAATAATGCCTCAAATCATGGTTTTTCTCTCATAGAGCTTTTGGTAGTAATAGCTGTTATAGGAATTTTGGCTGCTGGTGTTTTAGCTGTAATTGATCCGATAGCTCAGATGAGAAAAGGTGAAGATGGAAGAAGAAAAGCCGATCTAAAGCAGATTCAGACTGGACTCGAGCTCTATAGATCTGATCTAGGCAATTACCCGTCAGTTTATAGCGGAAATTCAGTTCAAAGTCCACTTAGAAGTCCGGATAATTCTATAACTTATATGCAAAATGTACCCAAGGATCCAAACGGAATTAATTATTATTATGCACCTTACAATTCCAATAGAAGCTATTACATTTATGCATGTGCCAAAAATGTAAATGACCTGGAAGCTATAACAAGCGGTCCGAGCGGATATTGTCCTAGCGGAAGTAAATTTTATAGATATTCCAGTCCTTAAAATCACCTAACTTACCTAAAGTGCGAATGAAAATAAAAAATAAATTTGGCTTCACCCTAATAGAACTGCTTCTAGCTATGGGGATTATAGCTTTTTTGGCTACGGCTTCCGTAGCAATTCTGGGTAATTTTAATAGAAAGCAAAGCATAAAGATAGCCCATGATGATGTTAAAAATGCCTTGGCTCAAGCTAAGTCCTATGCACTATCTCAAGTGAAATCAGTAAATTGTGATACCACTAATCCGGATGAAAGCTTTAGGGAAGAATTAAAAGGATATGAATTAAGGTTTGATCTGATTACGGATCCAGATAAGCACAGCTATGCGTTATTTGAAATATGCGAGAGTCCATCTGGTTCAAATAGAATAAAAGTAATAGATGCCATAAAAACTTATTATCTTCCTGATGACATTTTCTTTGCAAGCGATCCAGGACCCATAGGGTTTAAAGTTCTGCAGGGTGGAGCTACTTCTCCTAGTAAGATTATTATTATACGAACCGAAGACGGATCTCAGTCCACAACAATTAGCGTAAATCAAAATGGAGTAATTAAAACAGATGAGGCGCCTTAAATTTTTTAAAGATCAGAGAGGGATTCTTCTTATGGAAGCGCTTATTGCGCTGGCTGTAGTGGTGATGGTAATGACTGCCCTGGTGACTGCTCTGGTTTCAGCTATAAGCAGTACTACTTATTCAAACGAGCAGACTACTGCTACTGCTTACGCGCAAGAAGGTTTGGATTTTGCCAGAGCTTTTAAAAACCGTGATTTTAGTGCTTTTAACGATCTTGCAAACACAGAGCATAGATTGGGTGCAAATCCTTCTACAATTCCCACCTCAAATGCCTCAATAGATGGTAAGTTTTATAGATATCTTTATGTAAACAAAAATGGAATTGACGGTAGGACTTCTGGTGGAACGAAATGCGTACAGGATAATGGACCTTCAATTTTCGTAGCCTCTATCGTAGAGTGGTCAGATTCCAAGTGCAGTGCCGGTACCAGGTGCCGTGAAGTTGTTTTAAGTTCATGTTTTGCAAACCTAAATTATATAGAAGGACCATGATGAAAAATAAAGGTTTTAGTCTCGTAGAGGTTCTTGTGGGAACCGTTATAGTTATTTCAGCTACTACTATAGTTCTTTCTATAATTATTTCATCATTTCGCATAAGCAGTAAAACTACAGCCAACTCTGTTTTAAGACAAAACGGAAATTATGCGCTTTCCCAGGCTACGAGAATGATCCAATTTGCTGATAAATTTGAGAGCGTTGTAGGAAGTGCAGGTACCCTTACAAGTTGCACAACAACGCCACCCCTTGCGGAATATCGTGTGGTTAATTTTATTTATGATGGGGCTCCTGCGTCTGTATCATGTACTGCAAATGGTATTCAGATAAATAATGTCAGCAGTATAGACACAAATAAGGTAAAACCAGTTCTTAATACTTGTAAATTTACATGTACGCAAGTAGAAGGAGAAGGACCTATGATAGGAATTAATTTTAGTTTGGCAGTAGGGGCAGGTGAAGTAGTAGAAAAGAGTTCAAGTATGAATTTCTCAACAAAAATAAAAATGAGGAATAACTGAATTATTGACACTATTAGGCGTAAGTTGATACTCTAATTATATGCACTCTCATAGCGTGAAAAATAGTCAGAAGGGTCAGGTTTTACTCCTAGTGGTTTTAGCTTCAGTGATAGCACTTACCGTAGGACTTGCTGCTATAAGTAGGAGTATCACGAGTACCAGAATCTCTACTGAGGAATCTAATTCCCAGAAAGCATTGTCCGCAGCTGAAGCAGGAATTGAGGAACAGATTAACAAGGCTCTTAGTGGAAATGCTGAAGATACTCCTATTTCTGAAACGTTTAATAATAATTCCGGTTTTATTTCCCAGGCAGAAGAAGTTAAGCCTTTTGGAGGTAGAGCATTTGAGGTAAATAACGGAGACACGGTTCCTCAAGATGAGGGAGCTGATATTTGGCTTTCAGATCAAGACTTTAGTACACCCATTACCAGCACACAGTTAACAATATACTGGAATGGGAATGGTAATTGTGCAGTAAATGCAGCTAATGTTGAGCCTGCTATTGAGGTAGCTATAATATATGGAGCTCGTGATAATCCAAGTATGAGAAGGTATGCTGCTGATTTTTGTAGGGAGACTAGGGGAAATAATTTTACACGTATTTATAATTCTTCGAATAATGTAGATGGTGTGCCATACAATAGGAGATATGTTTTGCCTGACACTATTCTTAGAGGTTATATTGCTAGGGTAATTCCTTTATATGCCTCTACAAAAATTGGCGCACAGAGTAGTGCTCCACTTCCTGTTCAGGGTTATGTCATAGAGTCTACCGGTGAATCCGGAGATACAGTAAGAAAGCTACGCGTGTTTCAGGGTCTTCCAAAACTGCCAATTGAATTTTTTCCGTATAATTTATTTTTGCCATAGTGATGAATCCCGTTAGAAGCCGATACTTTTCTAAGATTCTACCCTGGTTAATCTATTATGGGAATTTGGAGTTAAATTTGTATTATTTTATGCAGGTGTTTAAAAAAACCCGCTGAAATTAATGGGATGAATAAGAAAGCATTTGGACTGGACATAGGTATATCTACTATTAAGGCTGTAGAGCTTAATTTGACTAAGAAAGAAGTTAAGCTTACTGCTTGTATTATGACGCCTACACCACCCAGGGGTATGATTTCTGAATCTCCAGCTGATGAGGAGGAAATGGCCAAAGCATTAAAAAAAACTGCTGAGGATGCAGGAATATCAAACAAAAATGTAAATATAGCTCTTCCTGATAATCAGGTTTATTCAAAAGTTATTGAAATGCCCTTTCTATCGGACCGAGAGCTGTCTTCTGCTATCTATTGGGAAGCCGAACAATATATGCCTATCCCATTGTCTACAGCTACGCTTTCATGGCATGTACTATCAAAGCCTGCAAATCCAAACACAGATGAAAAGATGAAAGTACTAATGGTAGGAGCTCCCACAAATGTAGTTAAAAAATATCAAAAAATAATTACTATGGCTGGACTATCTATAAATACTATGGAAA
>Ga0066639_10003033_pt1 | contig 14580 bp, 15 predicted proteins | sample CryGeyCG2114_010_2_FD_59504 | JGI IMG/M metagenome (GOLD analysis project Ga0066639, IMG submission 59504) | Groundwater microbial communities from aquifer - Crystal Geyser CG10_big_fil_rev_8/21/14_0.10 | ecosystem: Environmental > Aquatic > Deep subsurface > Groundwater | place: USA: Utah...
GGTTTGTGATGGATGAATCGGAAAAGCGTGTGCTATACTAAAGAATTAATCCATGAATGTCCTAATTTTAGCCGGTGGATTTTCAACTCGATTGTATCCTTTGACAAAAACGTCCCCCAAAGCACTCCTTCCTCTGGCCGGCAAACCTATCGTAAACTATGCGGTTGACCAGCTCATAAGCATTTCCGGACTGAACAAATGGGCATTAGTCTCCAACCATATGTTCGCACAATCCTTCGCGGATTGGAAAGAGCAATACTATCCCGGACAAAATATATACATCATTGATAACGGAGTCCGAGCGATTGAGGAACGGTTGGGAGCAGTGGGGGATATCCTGTTTGCCATGGAACACACCCAGTGGAATGAAGACATGCTCGTGATCGCGAGTGATACCGTATCTTCGCTTAAGTTTAATGCTTTCCTCGACTTTTTTAAAACCCACCGGTGGGTCACAAACGCAGTTTATAAGGTTGACGACCCCGAAAAAATCAAAAACAAATTGGGGTGCGTGATAAAGGAAGGCAACAAGATCGTTGATTTTTTTGAAAAACCGGAAAATCCTCCCAGCCTTTTAACAAGCATCCCGTACTATGTTTTTTCAAGGGAAACCCTGCAATTCATCAGAGAGTATGGAAAAGATAAGAATCATTCCCTTGATACCCCTGGCTCGCTCATCGCCTGGTTGGTAAAAAAAACCACGGTATTTGCCTATGATATCGGTGCGGGGTACTATTTTGACGTAGGGACGGTCGAGGCCTATGAATCGCTTAAAAGAAATGACATATTCCTTAAGCAAAGCTTTTGATAAACACAATCAATCTCTCTATGGTTTCTTTCCGATAGATGGAAACCGGAAGGATTTTTAGGTTCGTCTTTCGCAGAATTTTCATTTTTTCACTAACCTCTTTCTCTGATATCATATCTATTTTCGTCAACGCGATGATGGATTTTTTTTTCAGAAGCTCATTGTTGTACTGGGATAACTCTTTGAGAACTATCAAATAATCGCTCAGAGCGTCTGAGGATTCAACGGAAATGCAGTGGATGAGGAGAGTTACCTTTTCTATGTGTTTCAGAAACTTTATGCCCAATCCTCGTCCCTTGGAGGCACCTTCGATAAGACCAGGAATGTCTGCGATGATTTTTCCTTCGAACACCCCCAGATTTGGCTCTAATGTCGTGAATGGGTAATTGGCAGTTCTCACGTTTGCCGCGGTCAGGACATTCAATAAGCTGCTTTTCCCTGCATTTGGCAACCCGATGAGACCAAAGTCCGCAATCAGTGCCAAATTCACGTTGAAGCGGCGTTCCTGGCCGTCTCTTCCCGGCTCTGCGTACTTGGGCGCCCGTTTTGTCGAAGATTTGAATGCCTCATTCCCGCGTCCCCCAACTCCTCCTTTTGCAATGAGAATTTTTTGGTTTTTGTCTTCCAAGGCAAATCGTTCCCCTGACTGCATATCGGTCAGTGTCGTTCCTATCGGCATATCCAAAACTAATTCGGATCCATTTTTGCCGCTCTTTCGATTATTTTCTCCCCGGTTCCCATCTCCTGCTTCGTATATTTTTTTATCAATGTAACGATTCAGTGAAGAGACGTGGGGATCTGCCGCAACATATACGTCTCCGCCCTTCCCCCCGTTCCCACCGCAGGGTCCGCCTTTTTTTGCGAAGAAGGATACGGATCCCGGACCTCCATGACCCCCTTTTACTGTTATGGTTACCTCGTCAATAAACATAGCTCCCATTATATACTTACCCCTAACAAAATTGTGAAGGCGTTTTTTGTGAATGGCTTGGGTCCTCCCGAGGGGTGAAGCCGAACAAAAAATCGCCTTCACAATTTACAGTAAGAGTAATTATCTTGTTATATAATGGAGGATATAAAAATTCATTTTCTGGGAACTAACGGCTGGTATGACACAGAGAATAATACGAACTGCGTCCTCATAGATACAAAAGATGCATACGTCATTTTAGACGCAGGAAATGGAATTTATAAACTGAATACTTATATTACAGATCATAAAAAGCCCCTATACCTATTTATCGGACACCTGCATATCGACCATATCTCTGGACTTCATATTTTAAACAAATTTCATTTTAAAAATACTTTGCATATTTACAGTTATAAAGATTTTAAAAAATATCTAGATGTGCTAATGAATAATCCGTTTTCGCTACGCCTGGATTCACTTTCTTATCCGGTAGAAATCCATGAAATTACATTAGGCAGACACGAGAATCCTTTTAACTTTACCGCAGGACACCTTCTTCATATAAGTAAATGTTATGGATATCGTTTCGAGCTGGAGAATAAAATTATTGTATATTGTGTCGATACGGGGATATGTAAAGAAGAAGAACCCTTAGTGCAGGACGCCGACGTATTGATCCATGAATGCTCATACATGACTCCGCAACACACGAGTTGGGGACACAGTGCACCAATTGAAACCGCAGAGCTTGCGAAACGAGCTTGCGTAAAAAAACTCATCCTCACACATTTTGCCGCAAATATCTTCATGTCCCAAAAAGATCGGGAAGAGGCTCAAGCTATGGCTCAAAACGTTCACAAAGACACGGTCAGCGCGAAAGATGGCATGACCATCGTGGTATAATACTTTTACCCATGTCTTTTCGTCATCTATTGCTATTGGCTCTCGGCATCCTTGCGGCGGCTATCCTTTTAAGCGTCTTCAGGAATCCTACCCAGGTTATTTCGCCCCTTGGCAAACTCGGCAACCCTTCTCCAACAGAAAAACCCCTGAAAAAATATTCATATAAATCTTTAAAGACAAGAAAATCTCAAGAAGGAAAAATTACCATCGACAAAATCCTGAAAGACGATGACCGTTTCACGTCATACCGGTTTTTTTTCACGACAGGAGGAAAACGGGTAAGCGGACTTATGAATGTTCCAAAGAACATATCTAATCTTCCCGTCATGGTGCTTATTAGAGGATATGTTGATCAAACTATATATACGACCGGTGAAGGCACCAGACGAGTAGGGGAAGAGTTCGCAAGTCAGGGATTCATCACACTTTCTCCGGACCTGCTTGGATACGGATCGTCAGATAAGCCCTCATCAGATGCCATGGAAGAACGGTTCCAAACCTATACCACGATACTGGATCTTCTGGAATCGATTAAAACTTTGAATGAGGCTCTGGAAAAACAAAATTTACCTCTTGCGCGGACCGAATCCGTGGGGATTTGGGGACACAGCAATGGAGGACAGATCGCTCTTTCGATTTTGGAAATCACTGGCGCAACATATCCCACGATCCTTTGGGCGCCGGTTTCCAAACCGTTCCCATACTCCATTTTGTATTACACGGACGATGCTAACGATCATGGGAAAGCTCTTAGAAAAGTAGTTGCCCAATTCGAAGCAGAGTATGATAGTGAGCTCTATTCTTTAATAAACTATTTCGATTGGATTAAGGCCCCGCTACAACTCCATCAAGGGACCGCGGACGAGGCGGTTCCCCAAGCGTGGTCGGACATACTCTACGATACATTAAAAGAGAAAGAGATCCCGGTGACATACTACACCTATTCCGGAGAAAACCACAATTTTAATACGGGAGGTTGGCAAACTGCTTTTGATCGGGGGTTGTCCTTTATAAAAAAAGAGCTGGGTCTGGTACAATAAGAAAACAAATATGGTTACCCCATGGACATATGCATTAATCAGCGTATTTCTGGTGAGTTTCACCTCTATTATCGGAGTAGTTTCCTTACCCTTTAAGAAGGAACGCCTCAAGGATATCCTTATTTATTTTGTCAGTTTTTCCGCAGGAGCTCTGTTTGGGGATGCATTCATCCATCTGTTGCCTGAGGTAACGGAGAAAGCAGGGGGATTATCCCTTCCGGTGGGCCTTTCCGTTCTTTGCGGAATCGCGATTTCGTTCCTGATCGAAAAAGTCGTCTGCTGGAGGCACTGCCATTTACCCATCACGGAAACCCATGTCCATCGGTTTGTTTATATGAACTTATTCGGAGATTCTGTCCATAATTTTATTGACGGACTCATCATCGGAGCAACCTATCTTACCAGTATTCCGATCGGCATCGCAACCACGGTTGCGATCGTCCTGCACGAGATCCCGCAGGAAATTGGGGACTTTGCCGTACTTCTCCACGGTGGTTTTACCCGCAGGAAAGCAATATTTTTCAACTTCCTAACCGCTTTAACCGCGGTATTGGGCACAGGTACGGCTCTTTTTCTTGGTTCGATTATAAAAAACCTCGATTTATTCCTCCTTCCGTTTGCCGCCGGCAGCTTTATCTACATTGCAGGGTCCGACCTTATCCCTGAGCTCCATAAGGAAACGGAAACGAAAAAAAATATGATCCAGTTCGTATCCTTTATCGCCGGAATTCTCATCATGTTTTCTTTACTATCCCTTGAATGATATCTATGCAAATCAAACTCATGTTTCCGAAAAAGAGGGGAGAGGTGCTTGTTTTTTCTCTTCCTCAAACAGATCAATACCAGAATATTTCTCATCTTTATATCCGACCGGAGAATCACCAAATTATTAAAGAAAATCTCTGGGGGAACCAAGTAGTCGTCTTTACATTAAACGACGTCAAAGATTCTGTATCTTTACGTTTCCACCACAAGGGAAAAACTGTGAAAAACCTTTTGAATACGAATTTTAGAGTTCAGGATTACACAAAAGAACTTCTTGAAAAATACCATTTCCTATTAACGCCCGACCGCTTTGTGAATGGAACAGATCCGAGAATAAAAAAGATTGTCAAAGATTTAAGAATTAAGAATCAAGAATTAAGAATTATCTTTGATCACGTAAACAACTTTGTATTGGAGTATTTAAGATATGGGAAGCCTATTGAAGGGTTATATCCATACAGCCAGGCGATAGAGGAGAGAACTACCGATTGCGGAGGCTTTTCCACCCTTATGCTCTCTCTTTTTCAATCTATAAGCATCCCTGCCCGTCTAGTCGTCGGCTACATCATTAATACTGATTTAATTTCAAGAATCCTATCTAATTCTAAATTCTTAATTCTAAATTCTAAATTCTTCTTAATGCATGCCTGGCCCGAAGCGTTACTGCCGGATGGGTCTTGGTTCCCCTTTGACCCTAGCCTTGAATGGAGAAGGGGAACGGGTCAAACAAAACGCCAGGGTGGGTTTGGATATATCCCAGATGATCGATTGGTTGTTTCGTACGGTCAGGACTTTACGATAAAATACAAAGGGAAGCCTATACGACTTGATATTTTACAAAATCCTATCTATCATACATAGTCTATGATTTCCACTGACTTTGCCCCAAATGAAAAAATGGATGATGCGATTGTATCTTTTAAAACGCTTTTCCAACCATGGAAATGGAGGCGGGGAAGAGAATTAACACGCGCAAAAAATAGAATGAAGTCTTTTTTCCCAGATCATGAAGTATTTTTCTTCTTAAGCGGAAGGTCTGCACTTTACAATCTTTTACAGGCTCTCCATCTCCCGAAGGGAAGCGAAGTCCTAGTCCAAGCGTTCACCTGTGAAGCCGTAGTACTCCCCATCTTAGCTCTCGGTTTGAAACCCGTATATGTAGATGTTGAATCAAAAACGCTTTCTATGGATCTTGATGACTTAAAAAAGAAACTCAGCAATAAAAGCAAAGTCCTCATCGTCCAGAGGACATTTGGGATGGAGCCGATATTTTTAAAAGAAATTCAGGAAGAGGCGAAAAAAAACAAAATGTTTTATATCGAAGATTTGGCTCACGGATTCGCCGACACCAATAAAACATCTTTAAACGGCGCCGCAGTCCTTTCGTTCGGGCGAACAAAAACCCTTTCCTCGGTTTTTGGCGGAGCAATCATCACGAAGAATAAGTCGTTTATGAAATCTTTGAAGTCGCTCCAGACGAGCATGGATCTCCCTCCGATTCCGTTCATTTTTAAAATTCTTCTCTATAAACCCCTTTCCGTATTCATAAAAAAAACCTACCCTTTTTTATTAGGGAAAATCATCCATAAAATTTCCGTTTCCATCGGGCTCATTACTCCGGAAATTTCAATTAGAGAGAAGAGGGGAGAGTTTGACCCTCTGTTGAATAGAGGATTGCCAAATGCGTGCGCCATCCTCCTCCTAAACCAGCTGGGCAAATTTCAAAAAATATCCACAAAAAGACGGGAATCCGTAAAAGAATATGAGGAAAAATTAGGAGTTATTTTCAAGAATCTCTTTCATACCCAAAGCGCTCCTCTTTTGCGATTTCCCGTAGCAGTGGAAAACCGCGACGAGATGGTGAAAAAAGTCGCAAAAAAACAGATCTTTCTCGGAGTTTGGTACAACCAGGTTATTGCTCCAAAAGGATTTAATCTCAATAAGGCTGGCTATATCCCGGGAAGTTGTAAAAAAGCTGAAGAAGTATGTAATCAGATTCTGAATCTTCCGACAAATGTTTCGAAAAAAGAACGGGCTAGGGTAATTCAACTATTCCAACAATAAGATCTTCTGTTCTGCCATTGGATCCTCTGAAAGATTCAACTACGGCCTTCCCTGCTTTGACCATCTCCGCAGCATCCAAAATCACTAAACCTCGCAGACACTCTGCGATAACCGCATAAATACCCAACTCTTGAGGTAACATCGTCTGTCGAGGCAGCGTTATTTTCCGTGTAAGTACAGGAATTCTATGGCCTTCTCCGTCGTAGAATCCCGGAGGTTGTAATGCTTCTGCAATCCTCATATGAACTTGATAAAAATCGATTATAATATATGGCGTACTATGGCGCTTATTATAACAAATATTTCTTCGCGGTCAAAATGGGAAGCTTTCTTCAATAAAAACGGTTCCCCAACGTTCCTCCAATCCTGGGAATGGGGAGAGTTCCAAAAGCGTCTTGGATACGACGTCCTTCGTCTGGGGATACTTGAAAACAAACACCTAATTACAATAGCCCTTGTGATAAAAATACGCGCAAAACGGGGAAGTTTTTTGTTTGTTCCGCAGGGACCCATCATGCAAGTTCAAAGTTCAAAATTCAAGGTTCAAAATTATTTAAGAATAATCACTAGACATCTTACATTGATTGCAAGAAAAGAGGGGTTTTCATTTATACGGATATCGCCGCTGCTGGAGGATTCACCAGAGCATCAAAAGGTATTTGCGAAACTCGGATTCAGGAAAGCGCCTCTTTACATGCACGCGGAGCATGTGTGGAGACTTACCCTGGATAAAAACGAGGATGAACTTCTGACAGACATGAGGAAAACTACACGATACCTCATTCGAAAAGCAACAAAGAGCGGCGTTGTCATTGAGAAGCGGACTGATAACAAAGCCGTTGAGGATTTTATGAAGATATATGGGAAAACTGCGGCACGCGAACGATTCACTCCGTTTTCAGCCCAATACATCAGATGCGAGTTTGAGGAATTTTTAAAGACAGGTCGCGCCCTTTTCCTGTTTGGGAAAGTTGATAGGACCACTAAAGCAGCCGCTCTTATCATTTTCACAGATTCCACTGCATTCTATCACCAAGGTGCCTCCGTCCACGATAAGATTCCGGCTCCATACCTACTTCAGTGGGAGGGGATTTGCGAAGCAAAAAAACGAGGATGCCGGTTTTATAACTTTTGGGGAATCGCACCAAACGATTCTCAGAGTCACCCCTGGGCAGGTCTCACCCTATTTAAGAAAGGATTTGGAGGATTCCAAAGCAATTACCAGTTTACCATGGATAAGCCCGTATCAGGAGCGTACGCGATCACATGGCTGATCGAAACCCTTACCCGGTGGAAACGAAAGGTTTGAGGCTTTACTATGAGTAGATTTACAGAGAGTTTTCGAGAAAACATGGTTTGTTTCGTTGAGCACTGTTTCCGTCCGCCGCCGACAGTTAAAGATCCACACAACTACCTCGGCATAGTACGCTCAATGCCCGCTGATTTTAACATCGGATTAGCATTTAATCATAGTGCTTATGGTGATCCTGTTGCAGTCCTTAGTGCATATAGGCAACTCGTTGACCCTAATCAAAGGCAAATTCTGGTTCCGGCATCGGAGTATCACACGAAGTTTTTTAATAATCCCGTGTTTGCGACGGCATACGTATTGGGTGCACCAGTATTCCAGTATGAAAAAGCGAGCATAATCCAAGCGTATCAAGTCGGGAATCCACGGTATGGATATACCCAGGAACAGGCGCAACGCTCGTACTCACGCTTTGTCCGGAAGGTGCATGAAATGCATGAAAATGGTCCTTTTACCTTGCTTATCGCACCTGAAGGACATCGAAGCGAAAAGGAACATTCCGCCCTCCAAAAAGCCGAGCCTGGGATCGGTTTTTTTATGCGTCAAATTGCTCCTTGGATTCTTATCCCCATTGGAATAACGTATGATCGGCCATTCAAAAGGAATAATGTGAATCTCAGATCCGGACCACGCCTGCATATAGCTGAACCCATCGTTCTTGAGGAACCAATCAAAAAACAAGACCAGGAGGAAGTGATTGCGGAAATCATGGTTCGGATCGGATCCGTCCTTCCCGAAACCAAGTGGGGATACTACGCTTCTCAAATCCGGGAATTCTTGGAGTCTAATGCTCGTATTCCTTCAGTGCCGAATCAACCGTAGTACCTGTGAAGAGTCCGGGACGGATGCGTGACAGGTAAAACAGGTTATCTTGGGATTGCAGACTTCCCGGGATCACCGAGACTGCCGCAGAGTACGACGCCTCCTTCACGAGTCTTTCCGCCGCGGCATCAAACGATCCATACGGATAGGCAAATGTCTTAATCTTGATGCCGAACCGCTCCTCAAGTTTTTCCTTGCTCCCAAATATTTGTTCTTTTGCTACATCAGGACGTGCGGATTTCAAGGAAACATGATCCAGCGTGTGCGATCCTATTTCAACCAGGTCACTCTCAATAAGCTCCCTTATTTGGTTCTCTGTTAGAAATCCCTTTTTTCCGATGAAGTTATACGCTATGTACACGGTTGCCCTCATGTTGTATTTCTTTAACAAAGGGAATACAACGGTATAAAAATCCTCATACCCGTCGTCAAATGTCAACACCGCGCTACTACTGGCATAATTCACAACGCCCGCGAGAATGTCAGGGATATCCTTGACGAAATAATCACTGTATCCCTGTTCCTTTAAATTCACAATCTGTTGTTCGAATAGATGGGGATTAATATTTAGACTCTTTCGGACGAAATCCCCGTGATCTTTTACCTGTTCCACATAGTGGTACATGATGATCGGAATTTTTAGTTTGGCGCTGCGCGAGCTAGAATTCGTTAAACCCTCGGGTTTGAGAAATACTTCAGGATCATAATAAGGAGCAATCACCTCCGGGGTCTGTTTTGCGAATAAATTTTTATTATTCAATACGCTGCGCGCATTAGAAAAATGCGAAATGCCAAGCGATAGGGTAGCACCCAGTAGAAAAAAAAGTCCATGGGTAAGGTATCGCCTCATACAATACAAATGATTATACTACTCTATCGTAAAATAAAGGGGCATGAGCCGGAGTAGAGAAGAGTTTTAACCGTCAAGACGCTATAAACATCATTTTCAGCTTCCTGGGAAGGGACTCAAAAAGACGGTTTTTAAGGGCATGGAAAAAAACAGAGAATTAGAAGATAAGGAGGGAAAAATAAATAATTTATAAAAATAAATGAAAAAATATATTTTTTAAAAAATCTAAAAAGGAACACTCCTCCGGTAGTAGCCACGGTTGACGTCGTAAAAGATACAATTTACGACGTTGGATACCCAGCTTCCCTAATCTGCGGATACTCCTAAAATCCAAACCCTCCTACAATCAATTCTAGACCCCTTTTAAGGGGATGTATGTAGGGGTACCCTCTCCGGATAGCTCTTGTTTTTCAGATAAACAATACTCAAGTTCCACTCTCTATTCACGCGGAATGTACGATTATAGATATCGAGAGTGTCGCTTCTCTGTGGATTTGTGCATGTATAAATTTAGATTGGTATATCAATCCAAATCTATATTTTCGAGGCTAAATTCTTCGAGATATTCTATATCGCGTGCGGGAATTTATTCACATTTAGAGCATCGCAACTGTCTAAATGTGTATTTCCGAGGCTACTCATAACAGATGGCCACTGCTTGGAGAACACAGGTTTGGATTGTCATATTAATCTAAATTATGATCTTTAGCCTCACATTTCTCTGGATTCGTCCTCTATATAGTTTAACTAAGGTTTTTATTTAGCTTGTTAAATCAATCTGGAATATGAATTCTGGAGCTAAGCAAGCATAGGTTATCCACATATGCCACAGCCTACCTTTGGAGCGTAGTGGAAATCTAAACATATGAAATTGGCCTCAAAGTTCTTGTAGTTTTAGCAGTAAAATTTAATGCGGATAAATTTATCTAAATATATCACGAACGTACGTAATTATTATCCTATAGTATTTCAAATACTATAGGATATTTATTACACGTCCGTACGAAGAGTTCCTCCCCTCTCCCCTGTTTCTTGGTGTGCCCTTTTTTTCTACCAGTTCAAGGATAACAATACAATTAACAAAACAAACCCCAGCACAATGAGATATTCTCTCATCGTTTCCTTGAAAAGCCTCTGGTCAAGATGGGTATACATGAGACCGGCAAGGCTGTAATAGGAGGCGGTTAGGAATAATGCGAAAATAGAGGTATTTAGGGGAACGAACGATAAAGCTAGCGCCACCTGCGATAGGAGATAACTCAGGAAGAACGCAAAATAAACAATCTCTCGCTCAACAGACAGCTTTAATTTAATCGTCCAAAAGAGTTGGAGACTTAGAACAAATGAAATGGCAAACACGATAAGAGCATTCAGTGCGAAATTAAGATTGAGGGAGAAAACTACATTGAGGGTAAGGAACATAATAAGGGTTTGATAGAGGTAATTCACAGAAAAAGCTGCACGATATAATTGAAGGCTCTTCTCTACCCCAACGTTGAAGATATTCGAGCTAAGAAGAATCGCATAGACGGAAACCGCAAAAACTATCAGAAATGGTAATCTTGTAAGCCAGCGGACCGGAAAAAGAAAATAAAAAAAGTAAAAAGATATCAAAAGGGCAACGGGCATGAGGAACAACATAAACCATTCAATCTTTTCAATTCCTTCCAACACTGAGAAATAGGTTGCGACATATGCTACCAATATGAAGATGGGAATGAAATACATTGCCGTATCAAACCTGAAAAATGTAGAAACAAACATCACTCCTGCCACGAGTAGGGTGGAAAGTGTGAACCGATACCGTTTCTCAATGGAACGCGCTTTTTTTTCAATAAAAAGGATCACGGATATCATAGGGATGAACTAATTTTATGGATGAGAGGTTCGGGCATATCGAAATTTCCAAATACTTTTTGGACGTCATCCAGTGCTTCCAGATTTTCGATCAGCAACAGAAGACTTCTCGCTTTTGACTCCTCATCGATTCGTACTTTAGAGGTAGGCCCGAAATCCATCTCCCCCCCCTTCACTTTACCTAAGTTCTCAAATGGAATATATATATAGAAATTATCCTGATCTTCATCAATGTCTATCGCGCCCATCTTTTCCGAGAATGAAAGGACCTCGTTCTGCGTGGTATTTATTTTCTCAAATGTTACGAGTCCGCACTTTTGAAACAAGTGGGAAACCGAACCCTGCACCCCCAATTTTGCCCCGCCCCTCTCCAAGACACTTCGTATTTCGGGTAGGGTACGGTTTGAATTGTCCGTAGTTGCGAGAATCATAAGGGCTACCCCTCCGGGCGCAAACGCCTCATACAACACTTCTTTCAGTAACGCCTTATTGGGACCTGTCCCCTTCTCGATGGCCCGCTGGATATTGTCTTTGGGCATGTTCGAAGCCTTTGCCTTTTCGATCACCATGCGAAGTTTTACGTTATGTTCGGGTTCGGTAATCCCTCCTCCATCTAAAACCGCCAGAGTAATAAGTCGAGACAATTTGGAAAAAATACTTCCTCGTACCTTATCATTCGCCTCTTTTTTTCTTTTTATGTTTGCCCACTTAGAATGACCCGACATACCGTCCTTATTATACTTGACATTTGATGAATTTAAAATATACTTTTTAATACCACTTCGCTATCAATGATTTACAATACCACCTTGATAGCTACGGTTGGTATTATACCTACCGTAGTCCCGTAATCGGGACGAAGGGGTATGACATATTCCGTATGGATCCAATTGAAATCCTCGAGCAAAAAGCAATCGATGCTGCGATAAATAGCGCATGGGAACACGCCATCATACACAATGAATCCATCTTGAAAACGGACAAAAAAAACATCGATGCGTTATTGAGATTAGGCTTTGCTTTTATCCAAGTGGAAAAGATGGATCAAGCAAAAATATATTATAAACGCGCGCTAAGGCTGCAACCCTCCAACCGAGTAGCAAAAGAGAATCTGGAACGGATCTCGATCCTTGAAACCAAAAAGGGAAATGGGGATATGGGAAAAAACATCAGCTTAGATCCCAGCTTATTCTTGGAGATACCGGGTAAAACAAAAAGCGTTATCCTGGTAAACCCGGGTCAAAAAAATATACTAGCTCAATTGATGGTGGGACAGGAAGTTTTCTTGAAGTCAAAAAAAAGGAGGATTGAGGCAAGGACGAAAGGAAATGAATACGTAGGATCGTTACCAGACGACGTATCTAAACGGCTCATCATCTTCCTTAAAGCCGGAAGTGAATTCAGCGCGCATATTAAGGAGGCGAATTTAAATCGGGTTGTCATTTTCATAAAGGAAGAGAAAAAGGGTACGAGAGTGAATCGATACACCTCATTCCCCTACGACATCCAGTCGAACCTCGATGAAATGTCGCAAGAAGAGGAGGCAACAAAAGAATCCGACGATAGAGAAATCGCAGAAAATGACCTGAATCGGCTCGCAGAGGATCTAACAAATGAGGAAAAGGAATATATCCCCTATCATACGGATGATCAGGACGAGGATGAGGAAGAATAGTGTCGAATTTTTTCCTTAAAAAAAACAATAGTCCCGTGGATCCTAGTCCCCTTCAATAGTCGAGTTAGCTCTTGTGGCATATGGAAATCCTTCATAGACCGCATAGCAATGAAGAGTGACAATCCCCCTATTCCGATAAAAATCCATATCATAGGTTTTTCTACTCTACTAGGAATTCCTCTTCCAAGGGACCTAGCACGAATAGTATATCAGATATCTCTGACGACTCGTTGCCGAGTTTGCAAGCGAAAAATATCCGCAACATCTCTGTGGTTCGACTCACAGGGCGAGTGTTCTGGGATATCAGACATGTCGGTGGAACTGGTTTTTCCCGAAGAGATATATCAACCACCCGGATCCCCTCCCCTTCCAATAGTTGGCTGATTAATTCTGCAGTTTTAAAGCTCTTTGTATATATAAGTTGAACAGTATTCTTTTCTTTTCTATAGGACTTTTTATAAAAATATCCTTGATACAGCTTGAAGAACTCTTCCCTATCAAAAAATACCCGTTGCATCTCCTTTTTTATTGGTAAATCCGCTATACCTTCGAATTGGGTTTTGTTCTTATTTAAAAAGTAATACCATACGAATAGTCTGTCCAAGAATGATCCGTTTGTGGCAGAAAAAAATATGTCAGATACTGTTGGCAATTCATACGACGAACCGCTGGGATCGTAATATACTATAGGATTTCTAGGATAGAAGTAAATGTCAACAAATGAGGACGTATTGACACTAAATGCCCTCCTAAATAGATCCGGCTTTCGTTCCAGAGATACTAATTTCCCCAGTGCTCCTACCTTATAGTATCCATACCCTCCGGGAACGAGAAACTCTATTTGAGAAGAGAAGGGAACCACGTAATTTACATTATCTTGTCCGAATGAATAGAATACAGAGATTCGCCCATAAAACACCATATTTACCCTGTCCTGATTACGGATAAATACGGATGTACGAACTGTACAGTAGATAAAGTAGACAAGGCCAATAAACCCGATAAAAAAAAATACGTATCGCTTTCTCATAAGATTCGCCCTATACGAGTCCATGTTCCAATTTCAAACCCCGGATTCGTCCAATGATTTCCTCTTTGGGAACATGGTAAAGAAGGAGTACTTTTTTAATGATGGAGACAGACGCTTCAATTTCCGGCTGGATCAACATATCAACGCCTAAGTCCCTCATCCTTAGGTGATCGAGTTTTTTATGAACGCGACTGATCGTAAAAATGTTCGGGTTTAATTTTTTCGCATTCAGGATGATCATCTCTTGCGCATTACGATCCGGAACAGCCATGATGAGAACCCGAGCATCCTCCACCTGTGCGTAATCTAGGATATCGACGTCGCTCGGATCACCGTAGATGATATTCACACCCTCCTTCTTTGCTTTCTCTACGGTGTGAAAGTTATAGTCGATGGCGACAAACGGTATATTTGATATGAGAAGAACTCTTCCTATATGACTCCCTATCCGTCCGTATCCACAGATAACAATGTGATTTTTTATATTTAGGACATCGATTGGAGAACTATCGCGGTCAAGTGAATGACTGATAAAACGGTCTAA
>Ga0066639_10003034_pt1 | contig 14578 bp, 10 predicted proteins | sample CryGeyCG2114_010_2_FD_59504 | JGI IMG/M metagenome (GOLD analysis project Ga0066639, IMG submission 59504) | Groundwater microbial communities from aquifer - Crystal Geyser CG10_big_fil_rev_8/21/14_0.10 | ecosystem: Environmental > Aquatic > Deep subsurface > Groundwater | place: USA: Utah...
TTTACGGCAGAGGATATTGAATTTATAAAGCATCTAGCAAACCAACTAGGTTCTAGTATTGAAAATGCTAAGCTATTTCAAAAACTCAAAGAACAGTTTGTACAAATTTGTGGAGCTCTAGGCGACGCCATTTCTAAAAAAGATACTTACACAGGTGGGCATACTCGGCGAGTTGCCATGTTTAGCGAAATGATTGGCAAGGAATTAAATCTTTCAGCAGCGGAGATAGGGGACCTTAAATTATCAGCGGCCTTGCACGATATTGGTAAAATTGGCATAGAGGACAAGATACTTAAAAAAGACTCGCCCCTAACAACTGAAGAATTCAAAGTTATGATGGAGCATCCACGCCTAGGACATGAAATCCTTCAACACATTGATGGCCTGGAAAAAATAGTGGATGGCATGCGTTTTCATCATGAACGCTTTGACGGTGAAGGTTATCCCTACGGACTTAAGCATGACGAAATTCCTTTGATTGCTCAAATTATTGCAGTGGCCGACACTTTTGATGCAATGATTAGTACACGTCCCTACCGGAAAGGTTTGCCTCCCATGCAGGCCTACCAGGAAATATTAAAATGCTCAGGAAGCCAGTTCTGTCCCCGTATAGTCGAGGCCTTCGATAGAGCATTTCAAAAAACCAGTATGTTCCGTTCGACAGATTTCTTGGCACAAAATAAAAAAGCAGGTTAAAATTAAAGCAAACCTTTCAGGGAAGAATAATGATCGTAAGAATTGTAGGCGGGCATGGGGGTGTTTCACCGGGCTTTCGGGCAACATCTTATTTAATCGACGGCAAATTATTAATAGATGCTGGCAGCGTGGCCTCTGGTCTGTTAATTGATGAGCAGGTTCAGATTGATAATATTTTGATCTCCCACCCGCATCTTGATCACATCGCTGAATTGGCCTACATGTCAGACAATTGCTTTGGGCTTAAGGGAAAGCCTTTTGAGGTTTATGCCAGTAAAGAAACAAGGCATGGCATTGTAACCCATCTTATGAATGATGTTATCTGGCCGGATTTTTCAAAATTGCCAACAGCTGAAAATCCTACTATTCGTTTCCATGAATTGGTTCCTGAAAAAACTTTGATACTAGGCGACTATAAGATTCTACCTGTTTCAGTTAATCACTATTGTGATCCCATGGGCTTCATTGTTGAAAGGAAAAACCGCGCAGTGCTCTTTACCCAAGATACAGGGCCAACAGAAAGAATTTGGGAAATTGCCAAACAATATAGCAATCTCAAGGCCATTTTTACTGAAGTTAGTTTTCCCAACTCTCTGGCGAAAGTTGCCTTTGATAGTAGGCATCACACGCCCAAGACTATTGCTGAGGAAATAAAAAAAATGCCGCCAGATATTCCAATATTCCTGGGCCATTTAAAGCCGAATTACCAGGCCAAGCTCTACCAAGAAATTGAAGAACTTGATATTGATCGTTTCAATCTTTTAGGCTCTGACGATACCAGCTACGTTTTTTAAATATTTTAATTTAACAATTTACAATGCTGCTCTGTAGCTACCAAAAGGGTGCTGGCACCTTTTTCAGCACCTTTTTCACCTTTTTTAATCGAAGCCGGGGATGATCATGCCGCCAGGTGGAGGTGGTAGCATTGTTGGTACGAATCTTTGCGGTGGTGGCGAAGGCGGAATAGGTGGTAGTGGCGGTTCAACGGGCTCACCGTTAGCGGTGGCGGAGGCCGGCAGTTTTTTAATAAGAAATTCAGTGTCGACGGCAGGAGAGCCGTTACTTGGAGTAAATGTCAGCTTACCGGTAATATCAACGCTGTCGCGATCGGCCTGAATACTTTTAGTGCTGACCTCTTTTTTAGTGCCTTTGTAGGTCCATTCCCATTTGAGCGTTCCTTCATCGCTGGCATCTGTAGTGCCTCTATTTTTGCTCACAAAGGCGGTGAATTTGGCATAGGTTTTGTCTCTTGATGCCGAGTCTTCATTGGCATCAACTGTGTAGCTATCATTTGTATTTGCAAGTTCAGAAACTGATGTCTGGGTGACAATCGGGGCAGCTCTACCGGCAATCGTTAGGGTTGCTGTTAGGTCATAGGCCTTGGCAAGTTTAGTATAATTTTTATAGGCCGGTGCTGTATAAGGTTCGGCAACAGCACTGGCACAATCTGTGGGAATAGTGATGGAGTCTGCCGCATTTTTTTTAGCGCAGGTAATTTGAAAGCCGGTTACTACCACGGTTGCATTGGCAGGAGTCAGGACCATTTTTGGCCTTTTGGAAACGCTGGTTGAGGTGGCGGCACTGGTGTTCTCATCCCACACTACCTGAATATCAATAGTGGGCGGAGGATCTAAAGCGGGAACGTCTGTCGGGACAATAATAGGATCGGGGCGGCCCGCCACAGTTAGAGTGGCAGTAAGAGTATATTCTGCCGCGAGCTTGCTAAAGGACCTGTAGTCTGGCCCCTTGGGGTCACCCACTACTGGCCCGGGACAATTTGCCGGAATAGTGATTGTATCGCTGGCATTTTTTTTAGCGCAGGTAATTTCAAAGCCGGTTACTACCACGGTTGCGTTGGCAGGAGTTAGGACCATTTTTGGCCTTTTGGAAACGCTGGTTGGGGTGGTGGCACTGCTATTTTCATCCCATACCACCTGAATATCAATAGTGGGAGGAGGATCTAAAGCGGGAACGTCTGTCGGGACAACAATAGGATCGGGGCGACCGGCCACGGTTAAAGTCGCAATCAGATTATATTCTGCTGAGAGTTTGCTATAGGACCTGTAGCTAGGCGCCTTAGGGTCACCCTCTACTGCTCCTGCACAATTTGCGGGAATTGTGATTGTGTCACTGGCATTTTTTTTAGCACAGGTAATGGCGAAGCTGGTTACGACTACATTGGCATCGGCAGGGGTGACTGTCATCTTAGGCCGTTTGGAAACAGTGGTTGCAGTAGACGCGGCGGCATCACTTTCCCAAACAACTCCCAGTGTGATTTGAACGGGAGGATCAGTCTCGGGAATGGCGCGGGTGCTGATAATTGGAGGCTGTCCTTCAACAGTTAAAGTCGCAACCAGGTTATAAGAGTGGGCCAGGCGCGTATATGTTTTGTAATTTGGTGCCTTGGGATCACCTTCTACTTGTCCGGCGCAGTCTGAGGGGATTTCAATCTCATGTGTCGCGACAATTTTTTGGCAGGTAATAGAAAAGCTCAAAACTCTGATGGAGCTATTTTCGGGTGTCAAAACCATTTTAGGACGAATTTTTACCTGTGTCAGCGTGCGTGCTTGAGTGTCTTCCTCCCACGCCAGTCGAACATGAGTAGGAGGGAGTGTCGGAATAGCACGCACGGAAATGCTATTACTAAAGCGTCTGTGACTATTGTGCTCAACCCATACCTGAACTGAATAATCTCCTTGGGGCAACTTTGGAAATGAAGTGTTGCTGCTTAAGCTGGCGCTGGTGTTGTTACATTGCGCCGGTAATAGGTTGGCGGCAAGAGTCGAGACGCAAGTCCATTTAAGATTTCGGGTTAACTCGTCTTGAATGTTACTGGGTGCGGTAAGACTTGGTTTTAGCAGGACAGTATTATCAGTATTATTTTCAGAAATCTGTTCCAGGCTTAGTTGGTAATCATCGCGGTCAATATTCGTGCGGGCACTGGTGGGCGACCAATTGGGGGCAAAAAACCATTCCGCCTCGATTTCATACGCCTCACTTTGGATAGGAAATTGATAGATGCCATCTGCCGCAGGTGCCGTGGCACAAGGTGTGGCGGTGGCGGGACAAGTTTTCCAGCGCAAGGCCCCACCGCGAATAGCATCTGGATCTTCCTGTGTTTCGAAGATCAGTTTAACCGCAATGGTGGTGGGGGTATTTTGAGCAGGAACTTTCTCAAAGCGCAGGTGAATGGGTTTAAGTTTTGGAATTAGAAACTCGGCGAGAGGTGCTTCACGTCTTTGGACTGAAGAAAAATATTGCACCTTAACGGTATAGTCCTGTGCCAGACGAGGAAAAACGCCGGCCTCTTTACCGGCACCATACTGGGTAACTTTATTGCAGGCACTTTCGCGTTGGGCAGGATCGACAATCTCGGTCGGGGTTTTGCAGCTCCAATGATATGTTCCGCGTGTCAGTAGGGGGGTCGTCTTAGCATGCAAATCGTAATGAGTTTCACGTATGCCGACATTTGTGACCGTGCCATCCGGGGTGGGAACCACTGCTATGGCAGTTATAGTGGTAGATCCGTTGGTGTCAGCACTATAGGCATCAAAGCCGCGACAATTGGGACCTATGGGAAGCTCTCGCCGCATAACCAGATTGCTTTCAGGTTGACCCCGTTGCGAGACGGATGAACTGATGGTTCCATTAGGGTTGGCGGGACGAACTGTTACACCTTGAGCGTCAATAGGCTCAGTCGTGCCAAGCAAGGTGACATGATCTTGTCGTGTGTCGCCTAAATTCACAACTAGACGGTCACTGCGGGAGCGACCGAAAACATGTTCGTGTTTGTCACTTCCTCTATGCACTATCGGTCTGTCAATACAGGCGGGCCCGCGTACAAAATCTGTATTTCGATAGGCAACGCCGCCGCGATTACATGAGTAGTAGTCGTTGCCTGATTCGCGCGTTGTCGCCTCAAAATCTTTTCCAGTGTTGATGAACCATACTGCGGCCGATTCGCTATTGCCATGTAGGTGCTCAAGATAGAGTTCCAGGTTGACTTCCCAATCGCCGTTGGCATTCTTGCTGATCTGACATCCCATCAGGTTGTGGAATAGTCTTCGCGCGTGAATGTGGGGATTGATGGCCCCAAGATTATATTTATTAGGGTTGAGGACGTTGAGTAGTGCTGAGATGTCGTTAAGCGGACGAGAACTCATAATAGAGTCTAAAAAAATGCCAGCACTACAAAATGTCGAGGCGGCATTGGGGCGTTTGAATTTTCCGGTGTTAGTATCAATAAAGTCAGAACACTTGTGATCAGGGCGTCCAGCGTAGGTTCCGGTTCCTGCCAAGTATTGTTTCATTTGGTTTTTAATGGTTGTTACAAATGCAGACTTGGCAGTGCTATAGCGAGAGCTTGCTCTGCGCATTTGCTCGCCATTGGCAACGCGATCGCTATCATTGACGTCGCGTCTGGCAAAGTTGCGGCCTAATTGAGAAAAAATGGTTTGCATAAAAGAATTATCTGGTCGGTTGTCAGGTCGGTAATGGGAGTAGAGGTTGCGAATGACGATGAGGTCGTTATCAGTCAGGGAGTAGCGCGCTTTTTCTGTCGAACTTGAAGTACGGTAATAACGGTCAGAAAAATTTTTAAGTGAAGTTAGCAATTGGTTTTGCTCAGTCGTGCTTTCAAAACTGACATCATCATTACGGTATTGAATCATGCTAAAAAAATCATAGAGAGTGCTGGCCTTGGCATCCCTCTCAGCAGTAGAACCTGTTGTAAAGGCCTTGATATGTGACTCAACTTGCCGGCGTCTGGTATCGAGGACGTCTGAGGTGCCGTAACGACGGTTTAGTGTTTGAGTCGCAAGGTAGACGCGGGTCACGCGCAGGAGCGCAATATCTGCTTGCGCCGCCAGTAGTTCATCTAGTGCCGCTTGATTACCTTGCATAATTTCGCGAATTTTAACTTCTAAGTTTCGTAAACACTCGAGCAAGCGTGAGCGATGCTCAGCATCTAGCATGTTATTTCCGGGGGTGCTCAGTGAGCTTAAGTAGGCATCGATGGCCGGAACAGAGGGCCGCTCCGTTAGTTCGGATAAAATATCATCAGGCGTGCCGGGAGTTTCTTCGGCAGCGTCAATGACCGGGAATGATAAGAGCAAAATTAAAATTAAAACAACCCATAAGCGGTCGCTCAGGCCTTGGCCTTTGCTTGTCATGTGGACTAGCGTCTTATCCAACATCAAATTCGCTACCTTTTCCCCAAGTTTATAATTACACAAGGCGTTGTTAACGCCCAAAGATTTCTTCCAAATTCAAGTTTAGAAAGAAAAATTCTTTATTCTTATCGGAGTTTTAGACACTTAGATTTAGCCCTGAATCTCATAAAGTGATGAGGCAGGTGACAAGAATTTGTGGCACTTTTGCGCTGGCAGGGCCTTGGCCTTGACAATTGCCAAGGACTTAATCCAAAATGCCTGCATTTTGATATTATTTTGTAAAAACAGATAGTTATTTAATGGGAGAGGCCTTATGGCATGGTTTGACTCGGTTAAGACTCCAAAACTCAAATCAACAAAGAAGGTTTCAACTGAAACTCCCAATGGTTTATGGAAAAAATGCCCACAATGTGGCGAAATTGTCCAATCAACGCGTTTAGACGATGCCTTTCAGGTTTGTCCCTATTGTGATCAGCATTTTCGTTTAGGAGCTATGGACCGCATTCGGCTTTTACTTGATGAGGACACTTTTAAAGAATTTGATTCAGAACTGAGATCTTGTGATCCCCTAAAATTTGTGGATAAGAAATCCTACAGTGAACGTTTGCAAAATGCTCAAGAGAAAACAGGCCAAAATGATGGCACTGTTCTTTGCACCGGAAAAATATTTGGCGATGAAGTTGTTTTGGCGGTCATGGACTTTGGTTTTTTAGGTGGAAGTATGGGCGTTGTCACAGGTGAAAAGATAGCTCGTGCTTTTGATTTGGCAGTAAAAAAACGCTGCCCAGCGATTGTGGTAAGTTGCTCTGGTGGTGCAAGAATGCAGGAAGGACTTCTGTCCTTAATGCAAATGGCAAAGACGACATCTTCTCTGGCGCTTCTAAGAAAAAATCATTGCCCCTTCATTTCTGTGCTGACTGATCCAACGACGGGTGGGGTGGCCGCCAGTTTTGCCCTTCTAGGTGACGTTAATTTGGCAGAGCCGCGCGCCTTGATTGGATTTGCTGGACCGCGGGTGATTGAACAAAGCATGAAGCAAACTTTGCCCGAGGGCTTTCAGCGTTCGGAGTTTTTATTTGAAAAGGGTCAGATTGATCGAATTGTTCATCGCCACAAATTAAAAATGGAAATTAGCTTTTTTGTTAAAATGTTTGGCCCTGCGGCCTAATCTTTTCTATTGATTAAAATCTATGAACGTCCCATGTCCTGAAGAAGAACTAAATAGAGAAATAGAAAGTCTATTAGGCATAGAGATGTTTAGCCCCAAGAGTATGCATGGCCTGCGCAGCATTTTTACCCCGCTCTTGTCTCAGATTGATGGCCTTTGTAAAATCATTTTGATTGCCGGTACTAATGGCAAAGGAGAAACGGCACACTCACTCGATTATCTTTTACGTCAGAATGGTCAGAGTGTTGGGTTATGGACCTCTCCCCACATTGTTTCTGTCTGTGAGCGCTTTCGTTTTTGTGGCGAAATGGTAGGACCTCAGCAACTACTAACGACTATTCGGGAAGTTTGGATCGATCTCGCCGATGATGCCAAGCGCTTAAGTTATTATGAATTTTTATTTTATGTTTTTTGTCGCCTGGCCTTGGTCCATCGTCCGCAATATCTTATTTTAGAGGTCGGCCTGGGGGGCAGATGGGATGCCGTCAATCTGTTCACCCCTTGCCTGTCATTGATTACCAGTATAGGCCGCGATCACATGGAGTATTTGGGCCCCACATTGCAGCATGTTCTGATGGAAAAGTTTGGTATTTGCCGCCCATTTGTACCGTTGATATCTTTTATGACTAACGATTATTTAGGCCAACGCGCGCGAGTACTCGCAAAGTATTTTCACATTCCCTATAAAGCTTTGAGCGATATCCAGATCGCCTCCCAAGTAAAAAGTATTTATTGGAAAAGAAACCAATTGCAGGCCTATATGGCATTTAAATTTCTTTGCTCCCAGGCGGGAATTGATGGGGATGATAAGCAGTTAATGATAGAATTTGAAAAAATAAATTTTCCAACATTTAACGCCAGAAGAGAGGAGCTTATTTGCTCTAAAACTCGATTTATTTTTATCGGTGCCCATAATATGGAAGGAATGCGCGAGGCAGTCTACTCTCTGGCAACTAATCATAAAAATTCCCATAAAATCGTACAAAAGGGACGGAAAATCCTTGTCTCTTTTTCTCGACGAACGGAAAATGAAATGGTTGTCATGTTAAAAAGTATTATCAATGCGCCTTGCGTTGCGAAAGAAGTCATTTTAACTTCATTTGTGCATCCCAAGGCCGCGGGCCCAAAACAATTGGGACTGGTCTGGCATAAATTAGGGAACAAGAGTGTTCGTTTTCAAGATAATTTTAAAGATTGTATTTTGCATGAGATTAATCTTGGGACACCTGAAATATTGGTACTTGGTTCCTACTACTTCATTGGTGAAGTCAAAAAATATCTTTCAAATATTGAATTTACCTAAGTCTTATATCTGGATTTTTACTCTGCTTTTTATCTATTCTCAGGCAACTCATGCCAGAGATGAATTTAAATTTGAATTGGGTGAAACGGTTCATGTCCTTTCTGACAAGGGCTATCGCAAGACGCGTGAAAATCTTTTTGAGGCGGTTGGCAACGTCATTATCACACAAAAAAATCAGTCGATCTATGGTGAAAAGGCCAGCATGAACTTGCTCACAGGTGAAACTTATGTGGTCGGCAATGTTCGCTATATTGGCCCTACTATGACCTTGTATGGTTCACAAATTGATTACAATTTTCTTTCAGGTTTATTAACCGTCTATAATGCCAAAATTATTTCGGATAATTACATTGTCCAAGGAAAAAAATTATCGCGTATTTCTCCTGAGGTTTTAACCGGAGAGGATGCTGAATACACAACTTGTCGCGATTGTCCCGAGTCATGGAGCGTTTTTGGCAAAAAGGTTCACATAACAGTTGGCCAATATATTCGAGTCACTCATGCCTTTATTAAAATTAAAGGTGTTGTTGCCATGTATGTACCGTATATGGTTTTACCGATTAAAAAGAATCGTGAAACGGGTCTGCTCTTTCCCAGGTTTGGTTACAACTTTAATAATGGTGTGCGTTTTCAGCAGCCGTGGTTTTGGGCCATCGATGCCCAGAAGGATGCCACCATAACTCCTAGTATCTGGGGCAATCGTGGAACAGGAGGGGAGACAGAATATCGTCAGGCCTTGGGTGATCGCAAGTGGTTTGAGCTAAACTCTCTTTTTAGCTGGGACAAGATTTATACCGAATATAAATTAAATAATGATTTGAGTGGCAGACATGCTTTTCGTTACTATGGACAATACGAACATCGCTACGCCGTTAGTGATAATTTAAGTCACTATCTTTTTTATGATGACGTCAATGATCTGGATATGATGCGCGATTATGAGCAATTGATTAGTGGCCGAACTGGTGGCGGAGAAGTCGGCGGGGAGACATTTTTTGATTGGCGTACCCAGTTTACCTCCTTTGGCCTATTTGGCTCATTTAAACAAAACCAGCTTGTAAAAAGTTCCAAAACATTTGATCACTCTTTTGTTCAAATAGAGCCAAGTTTGCAATTTTCTTCTGTTCCTTTTTCTCTCCTGAGCTCTAAGGACAATTCGATGCTTTACTATTTAGGCATTGGAATGAATGGAGATCTTAGCAATTTTAAGCAAGACCATCTAGAAGAGAAACAATATATAAGAAACGCCGCTCGACTTAATGCCAATCCCTTTATTGATGTCGGTTTATTTCGCAATCAATATTTCACGCTTAAGACCCAGGCGAAAATGGATTATCAGCGCTACCAATTCCCCTATGAAACCAGTGACAAGAGCTTTATCAAAAAAGGAATTGTTTATAAAACGGAATTAACTTCAATTATTGAAAAATTTTTCGGTATGGCCTTCAGGGAAGAAATAAATTCTGATCGGTTGGATTTAAAGAGTCTCTCGCATCCTGCGCAAGCAAACGAAGGCGGAGGGCCGTTAGTTGGCCAGCTTCCCAAATTTCAAGCAGGTTTATCACAAGATAAATTTGAGATTGTGCATGATAGCTATCGCCATACGCAAGAATTTAAAATCAATCATTACTATATTTCCAATCAGACAACCAAGGGTAGCGATAAGTTTTTAAACCAAATAAGAACACCCAATGGAAGCCCTAATAGCAATGGAATTTTTGATTATAAAGATATCATTCGAGGCAAGGAGAATCAGCTCAATTATCGAGAATCTAGAACTGGACTCCCGACCAGCAATACTGTCGAGTTTCAATGGAATCATTCTTTTGTTCGCAAAAGACCAAGTGCCGTTGATATTTTTGAAGATGAAAAATATTTGCGAAACAATTTTAGCTACGCCGAGGTTGCCTATTTTAGAATCAGCCAAGGCATCGATTATAATGTCAAAGTCGATAATTTTCAGGAGCGACTGACACGTCTTGCTCTTTCAACCGGATTGAATGCCAATAAATTCTCCACTTCTCTCAGCGAATATTATTATCATCAGAACAATAACCACGTGACTAGTCTTGCTTTTAATCGCAGCTTTGATTCGTGGAGTGTGAGCCTGAATTTTACCTACGACAGCTTTACCTTACCCATCAATAAGTACCTCACTGCGTCATTGAATTTTAAGCCTATAGATCTGGCCTCATTTCAGCTCATATATGATTACGATCTGGCGCAACAGCTAAACACTCGCACGGTATATAATATCGCCTATCTACCTAGCAACAAGTGTTGGCAACTTTACTTTAACTATGAGACGACTCAGGTACAAAGACGTTACAGTTTTAACATTCTGGTTAATTTTAACGAAAATACTTTTACTTCCGTTTCAGGAATGTAGTAATTCTTATACCGACCTGATGCAAAGGTGAGTGTTTGTTACCGATATATTTTATCGATTTTGAAGATAGTTTTTCTTATAATATTTTGGCCCAAGCTGAGAAGGTTTTGGCGCGTCCTGTGCAACTTATTTCCTACAAGAACTTACATGAAATTGAAATTGGCACCAATTTAAAGGGCATTTTTATTTTTGGCCCAGGCCCTGGCCACCCCGCTGATTACCCTAGTGTCCGTTCTTTGCTAGATAAAATTTGCCAATCTTCCCAGGCCTTTTTTATGGGAATTTGCCTTGGACATCAAATTTTTTGGCATGCTCAGGGTTACCAGGTTTCTCGCTCGAAGTTCCCCAGACATGGCGTTGCTACTGATTTAGTTATTCCGAACTGGCATATTTTTCCCACAACTATTCAGGGCACGACTACAAAAGTGCAAAGGTACAATTCTTTAGCAGTTAAAAATCGTCTCGGGAGCGTACATCTTTGCCCTGCTAAGACGTTATGGCTCAATGGTGAGCTCGAGATGTCGCTGGGAGAGCGTTTTATTACCTATCAATTTCATCCAGAATCGGTAGGAACATCTTTGCCCGCGTTATTTTTTCAAGCAATTTTGATACTTTTAAAGGATGAACGGGCCCTATTTAAATCGAATAGATGGAATTTACGACCAAAAAACACTGAAGCAACTGCTTGATTATGGCGTCGAGCATTTCTCCTTTGATTTTCGTCCGCGTAGTTTTAATTTCATTCCGCAATATGTTTTTGCTCAATTTTTAGAGCAGTTAAACTTAACTGCAGCGCTTAAAATTTATATGCATTTCGCTGGAGATAGTGAGTTTCTGGTAAAAAAATTTTTAAGTGATGCTAAAGATTCTTTGGCGCTTTCTCCTTACCGTCCGCCACCTGAACTTGTTTTAGAATTCTCTGATACTCAGAGTGCAAGTTACTATGACCATTTTGAACTTCCATATTTTTGGCATTTGCGGCCATTTATGAAGTTTGAAGATTTTTTGACTGGCAAGAATCTTCAAGGCGTAATTTTATCAATGTCTCATTTGGTGGAATTGGAGCGCAAGCAGCGGCTAGAAGAATTTATTGCCAAGTTTTTACAGGTAAAAGTTCAAAGACCAAAACTTGAAGTCATTCTATCTATGGATTTTGCCCAAGAATTGAAGCAGGAACTGGTCGAGTATTTGGATATTAATATTGTTTCATTTTCTCTCGATCGTTCATGTGAAATCTCCTATCGCCGTCCCAATATTCCACGCATTATTGAGGGACTAAATAAGTCCTAAATGCTGCCATTTTAATTCGGAACGTTCTGCCCCCAAAAGACACGATATCGCGTCGCATGATATAATATTTAGTACTATCAATACCTTTTGGGAGAAGGCATGAGGATATTGCTGACTAACGACGATGGAGTCCATGCCGATGGCATCAGAGTTTTGTATGAATGCTTAAATCAAATTGCTGAAGTGACAATCGTTGCGCCACTTGAAGAGAAATCTACTACCGGGCATACCCTGACTCTCAACCAGCCTCTGCGCGTGCAACAAATCGAGCAAAATATTTTTGGCTGTAGTGGTTTTCCCGCAGATTGTATTTTAATGGCCTTAGGTTGTCTACAAACTGAATCACCTCCCGATTTGATAGTCAGTGGGATCAACCGCGGCGCCAATTTGGCCCAAGATATTTATTACAGTGGAACGGTGGCAGGTGCGAGAGAGGGGGCATTTCATGGCATTCCTGCCATTGCTGTTAGCACTGTTACCGATGTGCTTAATCAAGATCAGCCAATCTACTACTTCACTGCCGGCCTTTTTATAAGAGAATTTATTACTCATGGTCTGCATAACTTTATTCCTCCTATGGGAGTCGTCAATGTCAACGTTCCCAATCTGGAAAAAGAAAAAATCCATGGTGTTACCTTGGCCAATTTAGGCTTTCGCAATTACTCGGAAGATATTGAAAAGCGCATTGATTGTCGCAATCGTCCCTATTATTGGATCGGCGGAAATTATCGTGGTGATCGCGATATTCAAGGTTCTGATTGCGAAATTGTATCTAAAGGAAATATCTCTGTTGGTCTGTTAAATCTTCTGCATAGAACTGGCTTTGATGAAACAAAATTTAAGCAGCAGGTAGGGGAGTTTGTATTCAAGTGAAGATGCCGATGCCTCTTATCGCGATATTTTTTTTACTGATGACGGGATTTTTTTCCAGTTGTGCCACGACCGAAAGTGGCAAGTATGTGCAGCTTAAACAAGGTGAAACTTTGGAGCTTGTGAGTAAGCGCTACAAGGTCCCCGTTTGGAAAATTCGTGAAAGTAATGAAGGCAAGTCATTAAGCTCGGGCAATTGGATTTTTATCCCCATGGATGCAGGATTTATTGGGCGCAATTTTGAAAATTCACACTCCCTAACGCGAGAGAGCCAGGCCTATCGCCAGCATCTTGGTAAGAGATTGCTCTGGCCTATTCCAAGTTCCAAACGTGTCACCTCATACTATGGCAAACGCTGGGGAAAAAAACATGAGGGCATAGATATCGCGGCAAAAATGGGGGCACATATTTTGGCAATTGATGATGGCGTCGTGATCTACACTGGTAAGGGATTAGGCGGATATGGCAATCTCACCGTTTTATCTCACCACAACGGGCTCTTTTCAGTCTACGCTCATCAAAAGAAATGCTTTATTCAGAAGGGGCAAAAGATTCATCGCGGGCAAGTCATTGGTCAGGTTGGCCAAACAGGTAGGGCAACAGGGCCGCATTTACATTTTGAGCTGAGACGAGAAAGCAGGGCGCTAGATCCCTTGCAATATATGGCACTTAAATAATTTACTTATTAGTAACCAGTCTTTCCATCATACTCAAATACATTTTTGCAGTGTTGACGGCATCTTCCATGGCAGTGTGGGCCACGTCTCCCATGCCTAAATAGCGCATTAGTCCTGAGCCGCTGACACAATCACTGGGCAGAATTTTTATATCAGTCAAGGCCCTGGAAACTCCGGATAAGTCGAGTACTTGGTGATGAAAATGCTGACGTAAAAATGTCCAGCCTAAGTCTCTATTTAAAAAAGGTAGATCGATGGCGTTGAGGGATTTTCCAAACAATACAATTTTATTTTTTTCATCCTTGTTAAAATACTCGATGACTTCGTCGCAAATAACATAGGCTTCCATCGCGGCCTTAAACTTTGACAGGCTTATTCCCTCTTGGTTCGCCTTGCGAATTAATTTCTCATTGTGGTTTGCTACCCAGGGATCAAGTCTTGGTAACAGAGTCTCATAGGGTGGGCACTGGACATAGAAATGCCGGGCCAAAGAATGTTCAAAGTCCTTCCGCTCAGTACAAAATGGAATCATCGCAAATTCAATAATTAAATCATCTTGGTTAAGTCCTGTGGACTCGATATCAATAGAAAGGTATCGCATGAGTTCCCCTTAGAAAAATCTATTCAAGACTTAGAGCGAGTGGACAGTGGTCGCTCACTTCATTGTAGCTTACGCCGAGTTCATCGGAAGAAACGTTGCCACACTGGGCTTTTTGACAATGGGCATGGACTTTGACGGTATGTGATTTGAAGCTATCAAACATTTCTTGTGTCAGTATGACATGGTCTAAGATTGAAGAGTACTCGATACCGTCGTCAACCCCGCCCCACCAGTAGGCGGTACAATTAATCTCTGGAGAAAAGTCCACCAGATGATTTTGATCAAGGAAACTAATGAAACGAGCATAGTTTTGATTGCGGAGAACATAGTCGGTAGTGTTAAAATCGCCCATAACAACCACTCGTTCATGACCTTGTGTGCGCAATTCTTTGATGAGAGTGCCTATGATTTGA
>Ga0066639_10003042_pt1 | contig 14563 bp, 7 predicted proteins | sample CryGeyCG2114_010_2_FD_59504 | JGI IMG/M metagenome (GOLD analysis project Ga0066639, IMG submission 59504) | Groundwater microbial communities from aquifer - Crystal Geyser CG10_big_fil_rev_8/21/14_0.10 | ecosystem: Environmental > Aquatic > Deep subsurface > Groundwater | place: USA: Utah...
TTTGCTTAGTAACTCCTGATGAGGAAATAACTCCAGCCTCAGTTTCAAGCTGATCAGGAGTAGCTGCAGAAGAGCGCGTATCTTGTGAGCGGAAAACCAGAAGTACAGTTAAGGGAATTGTGAGTAAAATGAGCATACCAAAAGCTAGCTTTGGCTTGGTATCTATGCTCTCTATCCAAACTTTCCAGTTATCCATCACGTTAAAAACAGATCGCGATTCGTTTTATTTCCTTTCTTATTATTATAATATCAAATTTATTGCGATCGCGGTTTCTAACGGGATTCATGGCTAATTAAAGCTTATCACTATATTTTTTACAATTGCAAGGTTAGTTAAGAGGAGTAAATAAAGCATTTATGCCGTATTTAAATGCTGGCCAACTATTTTGGTGAGCTCCAATATCAGGTCTTGTGCCAGAAAAACCGTCACTAAAGTTGAATAATATCTGACCGTCTTCATATCCCTTACTGCTATTACTGAGTACAAAATTTCCAGTTAGAATGGCTCTGTCAAAATTTGCATTTTGGTATGTAGGAGTACCTAATATTCCGTTAGTTCCATAGTTGGGAGGGAATTTGGCACTACAAAGATCATAGTCCAGATCCAAATCTCCCTGGTCATTATCCGAAAGACAGTTTTCCGTTCCGGAGTTTACATGATAAATATTATTTCTGCTGACTACATGTTTAAATAATCTGTCGGCTGTTCCTGCTGTTCCTGCGCCGCCATGTCCTTTTCCGTCTGGCTGAAGAATTGTGTTATGGAATAGATATGTAAGTCCTCTCATCCAGGAGGCATCAGTTGCTGTACCCGCCTTTAGCCAATAACTTCCACCATCATCCGTATCTATACCTCTGTCTGCGTATCCGCTAACATTTCTAAAGACATAAAGAGGGCCTATAGATACAGCGGCATTAGCAATTGAAACAAAAGCATCTTCTGTATAGTTATTCCATACTCTGACATTCCTGCCTCCTCCTTCTATCTCAAGACAATCATCCCAACAGTTAGCTACATAATTTCCGTAAATATCAGTATCTGCTCCGGGAAAACCTGTAAAACTGGCATTTGTACCATAACCGAAACCATCATTGAATTTATGATCTTTATCTGAATAACATTCGTTATATCTAATGACATGATTTCCGGCTAAATTATCTCTTATTCCAATGCATTGAGCTCCAGCAGGATGTCCTGCTTCATCCCAGGCATTTGAATCGTATGTGGGGTGGTGCATCACATTTCGCTGAATTACAACTTTTGAAATATTTGGATCATATAAAAGAATTGCATCGTCATGGTTGTCTGCATATCCCGTATCAGGATTTAGTGAGCCCCAGTCGGTGAATTCATTATCCTCAATTACTACATTTGAATTTCCGTCCATTACACGAATGCCATAAGTTTTTGAACCGGTCATTTTGAAGTTTCGAACTATCACATAGCTTGCGTCAACTATCATGTTGTAAGTATCATTTTTATTTACATCTATGGTGGCTCCATTTCCATCATATACTCTGTAGGCTGTAGGAGAACCTCCTTGAGTTATCGTATATCTAGTAGTTCTGCTACCCACGTTTACGATATCTCCTTCAGGAATATTTTCATTCCAGGTAGAAAATGTGACATAAGATTTGGTGGATGTACCCTCAAGTGTCAGTTCTGCTTCATAGGTGGTATTGGGTGATAGGCTTACTACGGATCCACGGTAATCATTTTTATCATTTGTAGTATCAGATATAGGATTGTAGAGCATAGGGTAAGCCTGGTTCCAGGTACAATTTCCAACTTTTCTGAATTTAACCAAAACTTCGCGACTGCTTGAGCCTCCGCTAGGGGACCAATATAATCCTGCAGAATGAAAAGTAGTGATAGCTGAGGCTCCGCCTGTGTTTCCGACAGGTGTGCAATTGCCAGGCTCCGGTGTAGGTGTACCCGTTTGACTTCTGGTGAATAAAACATAATTACCTCCACTGGCTCCTGAATCTGATTGGGTGCTTACGCCTGAGCTTGAGAGCACTCCTGCTTCAGATTCTAGTTGGTCAGGTGCAGCAGCAGAGCTTCTTAAGTCTTGAGAGTCCCGAATCAGGAGGAGGGTAATCGGAAGAGCAAAAGCCAGTATTCCTAATGATATTATTCCAAATAAAACTTTATTATTCTTAAGCAAATTTTTCATCTCATCAAAAGTAGATCGTTATCTATTTTATTTTTATCATAAAAAAATTAGCGTAATTGCTGTTACTAACGGGATTTATGATTAAACAAAGCTTATCAAAATCTAATTATGGATACCACTCATATTGAACTCTAGCATCTCCATTATTGGATATGTTTTCGATATTCGTATCTCCAACAAGAATTATTCGAGCATTAGGCTCAAACTGGTTACCTGTGATAGTGAGAACATCACTACTATTTTCAAGAGCTATAGCTCCCTGATCTGTTCGTGTCCCTTGCATATTGTTGGATCCAACAGTCACACGATTATTTTGAATAATAATTTCATTAGTATGTGTTAAGATTGGATGTCTGGTTCGAATCTGTATCCATCTGTGCCCGGGTCTTGGATATAGATTTTCAGTACCATATTTTTCATATACACTTATGGGTACATCAGCATTTCCTATTCCCATACAACCTTCATCTATCAAGTTTCTTGACCATTCAAATTTTTTGGAGGGAGCATAAAGAATGCTTGTGCTGTGACAGTTATATCTAACCCACCAATTAAATCTTCGCATTACGTTATCAGTTACATATAATTCTTCAAAAACGAAAGCTTCTTCACCGTGATCCTCAAGATCTACTGGCCAAGCTACAATGTCTTCAAAAAGATTGTGATGTATGTTAAGTTTTATGCCTGACATATTGGCTATTCCCTGTCTTCCCGTGTGATGAAAATAGTTGTAGCTGATTTCAAACGGCCCTTGATATGCCCATCCCTTGCTCCCATCGTTCCAGCTGGTAGAACTTGGCCCACGAGCAAGGCCATAAACTGCATCTCCGTTTACGTGGTGAATGTGGTTATCTTGAATAGTTACATTACGTGAGATCATTATGTAAATTCCATGTGACCACTCTCCCGGAAGCACGTCATATAGATCATATAGGTCATTTGTGTAATTAGGTCCTTCTATCTCAAATCCTAATATTTTAATGTTTTCAGAACCATTTCTAATAAGAATTCCTGCTCCTTCAGTGCTACCATCTTTTCTGGTTAATTTAAGCTTAGAATTGTATCCCCAGAAAGTAAGATCTTTTCTGGTTCTAATCTGTAGACCGTCATACATGGTGTAAGTAGTTCCATTTCCACCCTTTGTTTTATCGAAGATAATTGTAGTTCCATTGGGCTGTTTGTCTATAAAAGCCTGGAGGGCCGATTGAGCATCGGATCCATTTGTGGGAACACTTGAATCAACTACAACTACATTTGATCCAGTTGGAAATGCAGGATCTGGACGGGGACCTACTGTGCTTTGTGATGGAGGAGAAGTTGGAGTGGGTGTTGGAGTATTTGTTACAGAAGCTTTGTTAAATAAAACATAGCTTCCGCCGGAGGCGCCATTGTCACTTTGTTTAGTTACTCCTGAAGAAGAAAGTACACCGGCCTCTGTCTCGAGTTTGTCCGGAGCTGCAGCAGAAGATCTTTGGTCCTGGATAGTTTTAACAAGCATTAAGGTAAGAGGAAGAGCCAGGAGTAGGATAGCTAAACCAATTAGTTTTAATTTAATTTTGCTAAATTCCTTTGATCTTAATCTCTTAAACATTTGTGGTTAATTTTAGTGTAACAATGGAAAAAAGCAAATGCAATTTACTGACCGCATACATTTCTAATATCTGCGATAAATGCATAAACCGGGCCGTCTGCATTACCCCAATCACTTCGGAAAAATACTCTTGTACCATCAGGAGAAGAAGTTGCAAATGGAATAGCCACATATCTTTCACTCCCACTCTTTGTTGATCCTGTGCTCCTGTGATGAATAATTCTTCGAATCATGCCATTTGGTTTTGATTCTGCTGCATAAATTTCACCATCAAACACAGGTTTCATATTAAAATAGTTATTCCTTACATTATTAATAATTCCCCATCCTGGTATCCTATTATTTCTCAATGATGCATGAAATTGTTTATAGTCTACATTTAACCATTGATATTTTTTCCCTGTCTTGAGATTAACCGTATTTCCTTCACCATCCATAGCTATTTCATTTTTTTGAGAGTCATAACCTACATCATAATGCCCAAGTGCCCATGTTCCTTCATGCATAAACCACCAATCATTCTTATCAAATCCCAGAGTGACACTTCTAGCAGAACTTTCTTGAGGTATAATCATAGTGCCGCTTGGAGAAATAATTACTTCATCAAGCCATGCAAAGTTAGGCATTTCCCAGCTAGTAATAACTGGACTTGCTCTTTCTCCACTAATTAGATCCACTACAAAAAATGACATGCCCGGCCTGGTATCTGAATGTTTTGGGAGATTACTATCTTCACACATCAATACAATATATCTGCCGTCATCAGATAATTTCCCTGCTCCTCCCCCAAATCCACATTTAGTAAAATTATTTTCCGAAGCTTCATACTTTTTTACTGCTTTCCCAGTATAGATATCTAAAAAACCAACTATTTTGAAATTATGTTCTACATATACCATTATATTTGGATAAATTGGATGCCAACGTCCTTCATTTCCTTTAAAACGAGCAAAAAGTATATTATATTGATCTGGTCCATCTTTAGCATCCCAATAAAGAAAGCCTCCAACGCCACAATTATTTTGCATAAAAAGAACTGATTGATCAGCGTTCCATGCAGGAGTTTTTGGATAATGAGGTCCACAAACGTTGCTCCATGTATTGTTTGTATTTGGAATCGGATCACCTGGATCCCCAGAGATGCGAATGATTTTAACTCCAGTAGTAGGATCTTGCACACTCTCTAAATACCCCGGTAAAGGAATTGAAGGGGGTGGATAAATCCTTGATGGCCAATTATCCTTATCAAGAGTAGTGCAGCTTGCTAAGTAATTACTTTCAAGTGGGGGGCTTGAATCTGTATTAAACAAGATAAATTGTCCCCCTGAAGCATTAGAATCAGATTGTTTTGTAACTCCAGAAGAGGATAGAACACCAGATTCTGTCTCCAGCTTATCTGGGGCAGCAGCTCGGCTGGCAGTATTCTGTATTCGGTATACAGTATACAGTGTCATGGGAAGTGCGAGAAGAATAACTGCAATACCAATTATCTTAAGATTCTTTTTATTAACTCTTAGCCTATCTTTCATGGCTAAATATATCGTAGCAAGTGTAGGGATTTAAAACAAGCTAATTAAATCCCCAGAAGCTCTTCAAAATCACCCGCCACCCAGGCTGCGTACATTTCTATTGCCGGATATCCTGCATTATTTACTACGATGTAGCTATCAAAATCCCAATCACGGATTACCTGATCTTTATCTGTTATTCCGTGTTTTACTACAAACCATTCAGGAATGCCGATAACTGTTTGGTAATAGTTACTGGGTCTCGTGTTTTGAGGAATATTGGGTAAGCTAAAGCCTGACCAATCCTTGTTGAAACCTTGCCTGTTGTTAAATCTACCCACAGCAAGACTATCAAAAGAGTCCTTGAAAGTAACCCTATTGCCATCATCTTTTATAAATCTATTTGCTCCGGCATTAGCTAATACTTTGGTTTTTGCTTCTTGGGCTGAGTAAAGAGGAGCTTGATATGGGATATCCCCGTATTTATTGACAGACGTAAACATCGCAGACGGTAAAGATTCACTTGTAAAGAAATATCCAAATATAACTGAGTTATCTTCTCCTTGAGTTCCACTTAATACCGTTCCGCTGTTGGTTCTGTAAAAATTTCCAGAGGCATGAATTGAAGGTGTATAAGCAGTTTGAACTTTATTTTGAACTATAGCATTTCGATCAATAACATCATAATAATTATTTATGTAATTAACACTTGGTTTTCCTGTAGCAATATTTCCAAACCTAGTCGCGTTAGTCTGAAGTACATTATTCTGAACTTCAATGCTATATTGAGAATTACCACCACCTGAATTTGGGGTTCTGTGGCTGGACATAGACAGATTATAGAACCAGGATACATTGTCTGCGACATTCCAGGAAGCGTCCTCATTTGAAGATCCATCGACAGAAAACATAGACGTGGCAGAATCTAGAACGGTATTCCACTGGGCTGTTAAGTTAAGGTGGGGGTAATCCGGTCCCCAGTCGCCAAGAATTAGACCTTTATCACCGCCATGACTGGCAGAAGAATGGTCTATAATAATTTGTTTTGACCCTATCTTAAATGGTATAGTAGTAGCATCATCTCCAATGGGGTCTCCGCTTCCTCTGAGAAGATAAGTTCTTACCCTAAAATGTCTAATTATAATCTCTTGTTGTCTTATCAGTTGTAGCCAGGATCTATAAAGAGTTACTCCCCCTTCAGGTGCTGTTTGGCCCAGGAGTGTTATGAAGCCTAAGTTAGGAGTACTTCTGTAAACACCTGATCCGGATCTAGTTGTATACCTAGGGTCATTTCTATCATATGTAATAGGAAGATTTGCGTCTATATTTCCTGAAACGTCAAAGATTATATAACGCGGGCCTATCGTGGTATTTTCAAGCGCAGGCTCAATTCCCCCCGTATAATATGCCTCCCTACCTCCGCTGGCAGGTACATATGTAAGTGGAGCATCATAATCTAAGGTATTTACAAGAACTACTATTCCGCCTCGACCACCTTTTGTGGAAGCTCCACCACCATAGGCTGTAGGAAAAGCTTTTAGCTTATCAAGCGTGAGGGTTGGTTTATTAGCTGTGTCAGAAAACTCTACAAATTTCCCTCCTGAGGCCCCAGAATCACTTTTTAGCGTAGCTCCAGAGGTTGTAAGTACACCAGCCTCAGTTTCCAGCTTATCAGGAGATGCAGCAGAAGAACGCGTATCCTGAGAGCGGAATACTAAAAGTAGAGTAACTGGAATTACCAAAAGAACTAAAACACCTAGCGCAGAAAACGGTTTTGCTTTTAATCCTTCAATCCAAAATTTCCAATTATTCATCCCGTTAAAAACAGATCGCGATCTGATTAGGCTTCCTTTCTAATTTTAATAATATCAAATTTATTGCGATCGCGGTTTCTAACGGGATTCATGGCTAAATTCAGTGTAGCAATTAAATGGCAAGTTGTTCAATATAAGCTTATTTCACCGCAACTACATATGAGTAAAGTCCGCCTGTATCATTCCATCTTCCTCCCCACATGATCTTCGTGCCATCTCTATTAGGCACAGCATGGGTAGAATCGCTATAAACATATTCATCTCTGGGTTGAATCGTTCTGGCATGGGCAAAAACTTGAACTGTTTGACTTCCATCCACTTTAACAGCCGCCAACTGGTCATGTCCGGGATCTCCAAGGCTGGAGTAAACATTTCCGCTAACATAGATCCAGCCTGGTCTGTCTATAGCTCTGCCGGAAATATGACCGAAGCTTGAATTTGAAAGAACATTCCAGCTCTGTCCATCTGAAAGTCTAATAGCTCTTAAACTTCCAGCTATATGCACCAGTACTTCGGTGCCATCTTGCATGGTTACAAAATCGGCATGGCTTGAAACATCAGCTAGGTGGCGAGGCTGGCTTGGATTTGAAGAAAGTCTATCGTAAATCTTAAAGCCGTTTGCGCTCCCAGAGCCATCCGGTCCATAACTTACTACCAGATACCTTCCGCTATGACTTACTCCCAGCCAATCAGGTTCTGTAGGAAGAGTTGCAGTATAAAGAATTTTGTCATTTGCTATGTCAAAATGCATAGCTTGTACTCCGCCTGTAGTAGGATAGGCCACAAGTCCAACATATCTATCATCATCTGAAACATTTCCTTCTCCGTTACCTAAATCAACTTCAGTATAACCGGAAAATGTCCTATATGTTGTAGTTTTTTTAGATACACTGTATTTTTTTAGCCTGTTATCGCTGTTATGTGTTCCCCAGATTATGTCAGGATCTACATTGCTCCAAGTTGCTCTTCCCGGAGCAGAAGAGATAGCCCCTAGATCTTTATAAGTATTTCCGTCCAAAAGTCTTTTGCCATAGTTTAGAAATGCATAGCTACCGTCTGCATTCCAAGCTGCCTTTTTAGGATATTGGTTTCTGTATCCATCTACATTACTTACTCTTATGATAGTTCCTGCGAAGGTGGGATCTTTCACTTCTGTTAGATAGGTAGGAAGTGCTAAATTGGGAACAGCTATGTAAGTAACACCTGTCTGGCTTGGCGGATATTTACCGGTTGTTGAAGGAGTGGGGGTAGGCTGACTAGTATTAAACACCACATACTGGCCTCCTGAGGCTCCTGAATCTGACTGTTTTATTACTCCTATTGAGCTAAGAACACCGGTTTCAATTTCCAGCTGGTCAGGTAGAGCAGCACGGCTAATAGTATTTTGTATTTGGTATACAGCAAGCAGTATGAAGGGAAGCACAAGGAGTAATATTACTAATCCAATAATTATTAGCTTTCTTTTATTTAATTTATGAAATCTTAATTCCCTTGACATCTGTGATTAATTCAAGCGTAGCAAGGGAATGGCGAAATTGCAATTGATACTAGCTTCCAGCATCAAAAGGCCTGGCTTTGCGAGGTTGGGGGTTAGAGGGATTTCAGGGAGAAGCTATCTACGAAGATTTTTCCATTTAGGCTTTTAATTTGCATATTTATAATCGCATTTGTTGCATTTGTGGGCGCAGTAATATTTTTCGTTGTTTGTACCCAGTCAGAAGTTGTGCTATTGAAATTCTTTATTTTTGTAGTTGAAAGAATTTTATTATTTGAGTTTCTCCATTTTATATTTATGACGAAATTGAAGTAGCCATCATTATTTTTCGGTATTAGAATCCATCCTGAAAAAGCATAGTTAGCTCCACCTGTAATATTTTTCAAATACTGATTTATATCATAGCTGGCGTTATTTATAGCATAGTGTCGTCCTGAATAGTTGCCTTCATAAACATTATATTTATTCACTTTAAATTTATTATTTTTAGTCCAGTTGTCCGGACTACCGTCAGAGTTGTTATCCAGCTCAAATCCGCCATTTTTTATTATTTCAATAGAGGGATTAGGAGTGGGCGTAGGAGTAGTGGTTGGTTTGGGAGTAGGAGTCGGTGTAATTGTAGGCGTGGGAGTAATTGTTGGTATTGGCGTAGTACTTGGTGTAGGTGTAACATCATTTTCAAAGTCCACTTCTACAGTTACAGAATTTGAAGTATTGCTGATATGTCTTATGCTGAATTTATTTATAGGATCATAAAATGTTCTGCCAACGGAAAGGGAAGCATCGGAGAAATCCTGAGTCTGATCGGAAAAGCTGTTTGGAGTGGTATCTATCAAATAAGTAGGTGAATAGCTGTTTTCATTCCAAATGTGGATCATGGCTCCGTTGGTTATAGAGGTAGGAATTTGAGTGTCGAATCCATAGTTTTCTTTCTTAGAGATGTAATAATACTGACCTGAATCAATTTTCCTTATTTTAAGCCCCTGTAAGCCTTGCTGAGCTCTTTCAACGGAATAAATAGTATAAATACCATCTGTTGTTGCCTCAGCTATTTTTGAGCTTGAAATCCAGCCTGAAGATAGCTTATGACCTGCGTTAAAATGAGTGGGGGTTTGCATGTACCAGAAATTTCCCATTACATCATAAATGTCTCCGTATTCTGTTGATGTGCATCTGGTAGGAATATCTATAGCCAGTGCACCGCAATCATATGAATTGGCATGGGATGCACCAAAATTGTGCCCCAATTCATGGCTGTACAGCCTTGAATCGTTATATCCATTACTCCAAGCTATATCTCCTGATTGCTGAGCCCAACCTGACCCCGGACAGCCTTCTGTTCTGGGGAAGACATAAAATTTATAATTATAGTTAGATAAATCCACTCCCCGGCTTGCCATTACATTATTAACAGCATTAGTAAAAGAAGTGTAATCACACGTGTTATTTGTCATATTTATTTGATACCAACCGAATGTAGTGGCTGAAAGAGATAAATTATTTAGAGAGTTTTCTATAAAAAAGTTCCTAACAGAATTAGAATTATTTATAAATGTATTATTTGTATCTTGTACTGAAAATGGCTCCGAAGCAGTATTTGAAAATTTAAATAAGATTACTGCTATCCTTGCATCGGTCACTGTAGCCGGTGTTGCCAAATTTATGACCTCCATTCCTGTTTCATATCCTGAATCAGGCGCAAAAGCTATCTGACTGTCTAGTTTTACTCCTTTTATTTTCACTTTTGATCCCGAGCTAATTTCTAAGTCCTTCCATGTTTTGAGTCGATAAATCTTGTCATTTGTTTCAAGTGTATATTCCTTTGTGCTTTCTCCGTTTGAATCAATAACAATGACATCAAATTCGCCTTCAATTTCTACGTTTTCTTCTATATTTTCCCTAACCCCGTCTGGATATTTGTTTCTTTCACTTCCGAGATTAGCATTTTTAAGAAATAATTTAGGGTCCGAATCTAAATATGTTAATAGATTTTGTTTTCTGATGTTAGTTGCATTCTTTAGCTGATTTAGTCTTTCTTCTTTTGTGTTTTCTGAGGAGACTACGTACTCTTCATTTGCTGAATCGATTTGTTGTAATAAAACTTTATTATGCTCTTCTTTTGGATTATTCCCTTGAGAATTTGTTATAGAAAAAAGAAAAAAGGGGAGTATGATAAAAACTATAAGAATTATGGCCGCAGTTTTTAAAGACCTTAAAACTTTTGAGCTAAATAAGGAATTTATTAAGCCTTTAGTATGAGTATCGTAATAATAGTTCATAGCAAGGATTTAGGGCAGCATTATATCCTATAATAAATACAATTGCAAGTAAGAGGAGAAATCTTGAAGAAGTTATAGTACGAGGGAAATATTAGTCACCCGAGACTACGGAGAGTTCTCTTAAGAAGAGGTTATAGTCGTTTGCATTTACATTTCCGTCATCCGAGAGATCTGCTGATGTTTTCTTGGCTGGATCAGCGCAGTTTTAGCTGGAAGAAGATCTGAATAGCAATCAGTTAAGACATTATAGTCAGCTATGGTTAATGCGTTATTGTCATCTATGTCTCCAGTGGTAAGAGAAATTGTTGGAATGTTCGTGACAGTTCCCTTAGTTACATTAATGATTCCGATTACCTGTTTTTTAAGATATTGAGGAGATTTAATCTTAATAAGGTAAGTTCCTGTAGAAACAGATTCAGGTAGAGTTACGTCTCCTGCAAAGTCTCCAGCTACCTCTCCTCTATAAGTAATGTTGCCGGTAACTATTGGAAGCGAGTTTCCTGAACCGTCAATCAGCTCTACGCTGACTTGCCTGGTGGTTCTAAGCGGATTTAGTGTACCTGTTGAGTTGGGGCTTGTGTTGTCTCCGCCTTTACCAATTCCGTGTAGTTTTACGCTCTGGAATCTAAGTACTGTAGCGTTTGGAGCTGTGGTAGGGGATGGTGTATTAGTTGCAGTTGGTGCAGGTGTTGGTGTTTTGCTTGGTGTAGGCGTGGAGCTTGGTGTACTTGTTCCACATGCTTGAGTAGCTGATCCTCCTGCTGTAAATCTACAGATTGATGAAGTTGTAGAATTGCCAGCCTGATCTGCTGAAGTTATTCTATATTCATAAGTAGTGCCATTCGTAAGACCAGAAACAAATTGTATATGATAGTCATATGTGCAGCAGGTCTGGAGTCCTGTTTTTGTCCATGTGCTAGCACCTAGAGGTCTATATTCTACCTGACCTGAGGCAAATTCATCTAATTCCCATCTGAATTTAGCCGTAGTGGCTGTAACTTCCTCAACCCTAGGATTACTTATGACGGGTGGTGTTGTGTCAGTAGGTGATGTGGTTGGTACAGGTGTACTAGTTGGTGAGTTTGTTGGCGAAGGAGCACTCGTTGGTGTATTTGTGGCTGTTGGGCTAGGCGCAGAACTAGAGCATGCTACAGGTGAAGCACCGCCTGCGGTGAACGTACAAATTCCTGATATAGATTCATTTCCTGATGCATCAGTGGATTTTACTCTGTACTCGTAATTAGCTCCGCTTGTTAGGTTTGAAAGTGTTTGGATATGATAGTTATAGGTACAGCATGTTTGAAATCCGGTTTGTTGCCAGGTACTTGATCCAACTACCCTATAATCTACCTGACCTGATGCATATTCATCTAGAGTCCATGTGATTTTGGCTGAGGTGGCAGTAATATCATATGCTGAAATATTAGTTATTACGGGTGCATTTACATCTGTTACTTCAGCGGGACAATTATCTCCTGACATTCCTGTAGGAACACAGGTAGGGTTTTGGGTCATAAGCACCTTGTCAACGCCTACTCCATCTTCATTTCCGATAAGTGTAAGAACATGGTCTCCAGGAGGAAGAGTTACATCAATTTTACTACCTGTATTTCCGTCTTTGTAATCTACCCAAGTCCATGTGTTAGAGGGTATTGAAGAAGAGTCTCCAACTTTAATAGGGCAATCACTGTTAAATTTAATAAAAAAAGAATTGTTGGTAGAGTCAGGTACGAGCATTCTGCTCCAAACTCTATAAGTGCCACCCTGTACGGTTACTGAAAGAGTTACGGTACCTGCACCTGTTGGGGGAGTATACTGACAAGCGGTCTGAGCATTAATTACCTCAGGTTTTATAAAAAAAAGAAGTCCTATGGATAATAAAATAATAAATGCGAATTTTTTCATATTCTGATGTTGTTCAATACAGATTTAGTCTCCGGATTGAACAGACAGCTCTCTTAGGAATAGGTTATAGTCATCTTGATTAACCAATCCATCATCTGAAATATCAGCTGCGGTTTTTTTAGTATTATCAGCACAATTTTTAGCAGGCAGTAGGTCTGAATAACAATCCATAATTATGTCATAGTCTGTAACTCTAAGCTGATTATCTTGATTTACGTCTCCTGCAACCAGAGCTACAGAGGTTACGCTATGCGTAGTGCCCTGAATTAGATTTAAGAATCCAGGTACGAGTTTGGTTAGATAATATGGACTGGTTAATTTAATAGTATAGGTTCCTGAAGTTATAGAGCTAGGTAGGGTTAGGCTTCCGTTGAATAACCCTGTGCTTGGACCGGTATAGATTATTGTTGTATTGCCGGTGTGTACAAGAGCGCCGGATGTATTAAATATTTGAACAACCAAATCTCTGGTAGGTCTAAGCGGATTAAGTGTGCCCCAGCTTGTAGGATTTGGATTGTCTCCGCCAGCTCCAAGTCCGTGTAGTTTTAGTCCATTAAAGTTTAGAACCGTGTTGGCAACTGTTGGAATTGGTGTTGGTGTGTTTGGCGCAGTTGTAGGTGCTGGTGTAACTGTAGGCGTTGCTGTTGGTGTCACGGTAGGTGTTACAGTAGGTGTTACAGTAGGACTTACAGTTGGTGTAGGGGAGACTGTTAATGGGCAAAGTCCTCTGGTGCTAACAACAGGACCATTTGACGCAGGTCCAGGAGATGGTGTCCAGCTGGAATTTGTAGTTAAATGCATTCGATCCAGTCTAACTCCGTCTTCTCGCATATAAACATGGAACGTGTGATACCCAGGGGTTGTTATATTTAAAGTCGCTCTTCCTCCGGTATTTAGATTATCTTTCCACTGCCAATTGGTGTTAGCTCCGCCTTCACCTATCCAGTAAAGTCCCATGGTGCCTTTATAAGCTCCATCCAGACCCATATGGGCAGCATCTGATAAATCGTTATTTCCAGAACTTCTCATCCAGACATAATATGTGCCTGTAGTTTCGAAGCATACGTTATATACAACTTCCGGTGCTTGTAGATATTCACTTGACCCGAAGACTCTAGCATCATTATTTGGTTGAGCTGAAATGTATCCTCGTCCGACATACCCATCGATAAATGTGTTTGCATTTTCAGGAAGTGCTCCGTCCCATTCATATCCGTTTCTTGTAAATCTATTATCATTATCCTCTGCCTCCATTGTTATAAGTCCACCTGATTCCATCCATGCGTTTATGCTATTTGCAGGTGGTGTAGGTTCAGGGGTGGGTGGTGGTGCTGTAGGAGTTGGTTCCTGGGTGGGTGTAGCAGGTGCTGAAATCTCAAGTGTGGCTGGGGTTGTGGTTTGGAGCACGTTTTCAGTTGAGGTATCAGTTGGTGCAATGGATAATAGTTGGGTGTTTGCTGAATTTATAGCTATATCAGTTGTTCCATCTGATGGAGCTATGGATTTCATATTAACTGTTAAAACTTTAGTCTCGGTTTGGATTACTTTTGTTTGATCTGAGCCTACAGATACCACTACCTGGATTTTTCCATCTGAAATGATAGGTCCTTCCACAATTACCGGAAATGCAGTGGAGTTTACGACTACCGGATTATTTACATCAGGCGTCAGCAATGACGAATCGTAATTTATTTCTACCTTTGCAAATGAAATAAGATTTGTTCCGGGATCCATCATAAGATCCAAGCTTACATTCTGGCCAACAGTGGTTTCTATAGGAGTGTTGGAGCTGGA
>Ga0066639_10003046_pt1 | contig 14557 bp, 15 predicted proteins | sample CryGeyCG2114_010_2_FD_59504 | JGI IMG/M metagenome (GOLD analysis project Ga0066639, IMG submission 59504) | Groundwater microbial communities from aquifer - Crystal Geyser CG10_big_fil_rev_8/21/14_0.10 | ecosystem: Environmental > Aquatic > Deep subsurface > Groundwater | place: USA: Utah...
CCTTCTTTTGGCAGGCGCGCGAGCCCCCCCCTGACAGGATTTCCAACAACGGCTATATTGCCCCTTGCGCTTTTAGGAAAATAATTCACCGACTCCGGAAAAGATACGGCTATCCTTTTGGCGAACTTTGAAGCCCATCTGTTGACTCTGCCTGGCACAACATCAGACTCATGAATGATAACCGGGATTCTAAAAAATTTCGCGGCAAAAAGTACCGGAAAGCTGGCATAGCCTCCTTTACCAAAAACAACATCAGGAAAATCAACATAAACGCTCCACAATGTCTTTAAAGTGCCTAAAATAATTTTAATGAAATCTACTACATTTAATAAAGAAAAGTATCGACGAATTTTTCCGGAAATTATTTTCTTAAATTTAATCTCTTTTTCGTCAAGCAATCTCTTGTCATAAGGATCATCAGACATATAAATAAGCTTGGCATTTATAAGCTTTTCTTCGTCTATTATATTGTTCAATTCCTCGGCAATAGCGATAAGCGGATAAAAATGACCGCCAGTCCCGCCGCCAGTAAGAATAATCTTCATTCGATTGGAAATTTATATACTAATAATAACAATCCTCTTTATTATCCCGCTTGAAATATTTTATAACTTCAGGCTGGATTTATATCTTATATGATACCCTATTTTTGATATTTAAAAAAGAGGATTAACGAGAAGAATGCTTTGAGATATTAAGCAATATGCCAACTTCAATCATGGCAAAGATAAAAGCTGAAGATCCTTGAGATACGAAAATCAGAGGCATTCCAGAGAGAGGCAGTACCCCCGCCATCGCACCTATATTCACTAAAGACTGCCCTACTATTAAAACTGCGATTCCGGAAGCAAGAAGTCTTCCAAATAAATCAGGGGCGCGAGAGGCAATCAAAAAGCCTCTGTATAAGAAAAAAAGAAAAGCTCCTATTAAAACAACAGAACCTATGAATCCGAACTCTTCAGCCGCAACCGAAAAAATTGAATCACCAATAGGCTCCGGAAGATATTTAAATTTCTGAATACTCATACCAAACCCCCTTCCATACAGACCGCCTGAACCGATAGCGATAAACGACTGCTTAAGCTGGTATCCGATCCCCTGAACATCATTGGATAATTTTAAAAAAACCATCACCCTGTTCATCAAATAGGGCTTCATAAAAATAAGCGCGACAAAAGAAACAAGCCCCGCGACTGAAAAAATTAAAATTTGTTTTATGCCGGCCCCGGCAATATAAAAAATAGAAACGCTGGAAAGAATGATGACAAGAAAAGTTCCTATGTCAGGTTCAGCGATTAAAAGAAGTCCTATGGCTCCTATCATTAAAAAAAAAGGAATTAATCCGGATCTAAAAGAACCAACCTCTCTTTTGTGGCTGGAAAGCCATGAAGATAAATAAACGACAAAACCAAGTTTTAAAAATTCGGACGGCTGAAAAGAAGTAAAGCCCAAATCAATCCATCTTTTTGCTCCGCCGTGCTTAAAGCCAAGCTCAGGCACAAAAACTAAAAGGGAAAGCAAAAATGAAAATATAAAAATAAAAACGGCAAATTTCTTCCAATTTCTATAATCGATTTTATAAGCCGCAAAAAGAGTCCCGCCGCCAAGCAAAAAACCTGCAACAAATTGTTTTATAAGTATCTTGTAAAAAGAAGCTCCGTCCCTTGAAAGAAGCCCCATTGCCGATGAAGAAAAAATCAAAAAACCGCCTAAAATCAAAAGTAAAAAGGCGGCAAAAAAAATCTTGTCATATTTTCTTCGTGTCATAAAAAATAATTATTTATGTCTTAATACCTTACCCGCCATCTCAAAAGGAGACTTGCCGTTTATAATTACTCGCTCTATGCCAAGAGGAAGACGATATGGCGCATTATACGTGGATTGATCCTCTATTTTCTCAGGATCAAATATAACGATATCCGCATAATTTCCTTTGGCAATAACCCCCCTGTCTTTAATGCCAAGAATTTTAGCAGGCAAAGCCGTCATTTTATAAATAGCCTCTTCCCAACTTACGATGCCTCGCTTTGCAAAAAGATTCAAAAACCGCGGGAAAGTCCCAAAAGACCTAGGGTGCGCCAAGTCTTTTATCGTTTCTGAAGTGTTGCTTGAAACATCGTAACCCACACCATCTGACGCTACAATTGAATATTCTTCCTTTGCCAAAATTTCTATATTTTTCTCGTCAATTACTTGACTGAATATTGATACATGGAGATTATTTATCTCTAAAAGATTAAGGATGACCTCCTCTCCGCTTAAACCTGATTCTTCCGAAAGCTCCTTTATTGTCTTTCCGACACTTGAAAAATCGTGCAATGTTGAAGCAACTGTTATTAATTCATAATGAAGAGTAATGCTTTTCAAATAAGATGATAAATCTTTTCTCTCGCTTGAATTGTGATCACGCAATACTTTTTGGATTTTATCTCTCCCCTCTTTCTTAATCCAAAGAGGAAGAAAGTCAAATAAATTCGAACCTGTGCTTGAATAAGGGAAGAAATCGCATGTTATATCTACGCCGTCTTCTCTTGCGGTTTTTAGCATTTCAAGACTTTGCGGCCAAGCATCCCAAGCGCTCTTGCCCAATGCTTTAAAATGAGAAATTTGCGTTCTCGCTCCTGAAGCTCTCGCCAAATGAAGAACCTTTGAAAGAGAAGGTAAAATATTTTTACCTTCATCTTCCAAATGATGTTTTACAAGCGCGTCCTGCTTTGCCACCTCACTTAATATTTCTATAAAATTATCGTCCCCTGTATAATTAACAGTTTCCGCGCTTAAAGAAGAAGAGAGCCCAAAAGCGCCTTCTTTAATGCTATTTTTTAAAACCAACTTTAACTGCTTTAATATATCGTCATTGATTTCTTTTGCTTCGCCGGCAACGGATTTATACAAAGTGTCAAAACCGACTAAAGTGCAAAAATTAACCCCCAGTCTGTGCTGCTCAAGCTCAGAAAGCATTTCTCCTATTGTACGCCAGTTAATATTAATCCTTGATACATCTATCCATTTAGACAAACCCTCCGTAGCCTCCTTGGATAAAATAGGAGCGATAGATGAACCGCAATTCCCCCCAACAATCGTTGTTATCCCCTGACGAAAAAAACTTTCCTGTCTCGGTGAAGAAAAGATAGTAAAATAAGTGTCTGAGTGAACAGTTGTGTCTATAAAACCCGGGCAAACATATTTTCCATCGGCATTTATAACATCATCAGCCGTGCTACCGGAAAGGTCGCCTAACTTCTTTATCTCATCATCTGAAATACCGACATCCATTTTAACACCAGGCCCCCCTTTTCCGTCAAAAACTGTGCCGTTTTTTATTAAAATAGAATAATGACTCATTATCTTTATTATAACTATTAATTTATTTTCCGACTAGCGCAATAATCATTCCGATAATCGCGCATATTATACCGATAATCCAAAACCGCATTGTCACTTTATATGAAGGCCAGCCCAATGCCTCAAAATGATGATGAATCGGGGCAACCAAGAAAACCTTTTTGCCGTTTCGAAGTTTTTTTGAAGCAACCTGAATTATGACCGAACCGGAAGCGACAAAAAGAGGAAAAGCGATTATAGGCAATACTACGACCGCTTTGGTTAAAAAAGCGACAACAGTAAGAGCTGTAGTAAGCCCCAATATGCCTGTTTCCGTCATATAGAAACGCGCCGGCGGAATATTAAACCAAAGAAAAGCCAAGATTCCACCTGCAACAACAGCGCAAAATACCGCCAAGTCTATCTGGTTTTGAAAAAAAGCTATTCCTGCGTAAGCGGAAAAAATTGTCGCAAAAATTCCCCCTGAAAGACCGTCTATTCCGTCTATTACTCCGCCGGAAAAAAGCGCCAGCATCATAATCATAAAAAACGGAATGAAAAAAAATCCCAAAGAAATCTCGCCGTAAAAAGGAAATAAAATGCTTGAGATGCCGAGTTTTACAAAAAACCACCAAGCGCCGACAGCCCCAATAGCCAAAACTAATAGAATGCGTTCTGAAAGTTTAAGTCCGCCTGCAATATATTTTCCTTTTCCATATATTACTAAAAGATCATCTACCAGCCCCACAATAGAACCGGCAAAAAGAGTAAAAATAGGAAGCCATGTTTGTGATCGACTAAGAAAATCAAGCTTTTCCGTTAACGGATTTGAAGATATTACCGATAGTAAACGAAAGATAACTATAACAATAAGCGCGCTAATCCAGATTAAAATACCGCCCATGCGTGGAGTGCCGACTTCTTTATCTTTATGCAAATTATTAAAAATAGGAGTTCCTCCCCCGCCAAGACCGTCTGTTCGCGCCTTTTTCTTCCACATTTTGTGCTTATAAAGATAATGAGTTAAAATCGGCGCCAAAAGAATCCCTATAAAAAAGGCCGCTGTAGCCGGTACAAAAACCTTAAAAACATTTATAATCATTAAATTAAATATACCACTTTCTTCTCAAATATTCAAAACCCATCCTGTTAAACACCTCTTGTTCTTGTTAAACACCCGGTGTTAAACAAGCGATTAATGTAAATACTTGAAATACTTGTTGGACATCTTACTTGGGTGCCTTGCTCCAAAGTACTCCCAAGTATTTAAATATTGCATAGAAGCAATTTTAAAAAAATACCCTATTTTAAAATAGGGTATTTTTTGACAAAAGATATGCGTTGCCACAGTCTTCCCAAACCAAGTTTTTCGCTCGGAGCGACAATAATAAAGCCAATCATTATTATAAAATTGATAACATGATCATCAATAAGAGGATTATGCTCCGGCGGGATAAATCCTGACGTGTATAACAAAACATACATCATTGCGCCGGCTATGGCGCCAAAACGAACAAAGATACCAAACAAAAGAGTTATACCTATAAAGAGAAGCCCGAGCATAAAAAGCCACATCACCAAATGATTATCAGCCATACTTTGGTAGAATGAAGCAAACGGCCCTTTCGTTCCAAAAGCAAGATAACCATAGGTCGGAGAAATTCCATCAATCCACGCCTTTCCGGCTTGTGTCGCAAAGCCGAGACCAAAAACCTTATCAAGAAACGCCCATAAAAAAGACCAGCCCAAACAGATGCGCAAGAAAGCCCATACCCATTCTTCTTTTTGTTTAATCATATTTTTTATTTATATTTGTTATATATTATAAATTACAATGAAATCGTATATGTATTTATTATATTATAATTACCATTAACGACAAAAATTTTTTTGTGGATAATGGAACACTGTACCCAGTTTCAATAATTTTATACTTTTTATATTACCGCAAACTCTCAAGCGTGGTATTTGTACTCACACTAACTTTATGCGGAAGAATTATTTTTTATTCTTCAAATGTTTAAAAGCTTCCAATATCCAGATATCTATATCCTTATTGTCCTTCCATAATTTTACAAAATACGGTAATATCTTTTTGTGTTGAGGGTAAACAAGATAATTTTTATTACCATGAATCTTTACTAACTCTGTTTTATGCATAACAGCATTAAAGATTTCTGCCAATTCCCAAAATACTCCCTGCTCCGTATTTAGTTTTTTAAATAATTTAGCATGCTTCTTTATAGCATATTCATAAAAAATAAAATGCATCATCTCATGCAGAGACACGGCTAAAACAAATTGTTTTTTTCTTGTTTTGTCGGGAAAACAAAATGTATTATCATTTAGAAATCTTGGGAATGTCCCCCATATCGTTAAGTAACCAACATATTTTCCCTTAGACCATTTTTGTTTTTTAAAAATTCCATTCGTAAGCTTAAAAAATTTATTTTTATTTTTATTCCATTCTTTTTGCGCTTTCTGTGCTTGAAGTTTAAATTCTTTTTCATTTTTAGAATAAAACCCGTTCACAAATTTTTCAATTTCTTTCTTTTGAATTACTTTTGTTTTTCTTTTGTTTTTCTTTAGGAACTTTATTTCTGGATATAAATTATAAAAAAAGCGATCTAAATATTCCCTTAGTTCTTTATAATACTTCGCGCTTTCCCAAAAACCAAGGTAGACTTCCGTATCTTTCTTAGGCTCAACTTTAAATTTTAAATCAGGATATTTTTCCATATTTTATTTAGATATGTAAGTAAAAAGACCTTCCTTAGAAGGTCTTTTTATATTATCTTGCAATAAGTTTATTTGCAAGATCTTTTACTAAAAATGATGTCATTTTTTTAGCGAAAGGACAATATTCCTTATCAATCGCCCATATACTTCCATGTCTGCTATCGGCGTTATAAGGACAACCTCCTCCGCACAATGAAAGAGCAACGCAATCAAGGCACTCTTCCATATTTAAAGGTGATCTCATCCTCCATTCCTGCCAGTTGGGATGAGAAAGAGGATCAACATCGTCTGAAAACGGAACAAAGTATTTTCTCTCTTTTGTGTCTGTATAAGAGTGACAAACACCGATCATGCCCGTTGGGTCAACAACTATTTGCTGTCCGCACGCACCACAATCATAGTAGTGGATTTGACCGTGAGCAAAAGCGGATGCAAGCCTGGCGGTCCTTTCTTCTCTCACACCTATACCCCGACATATCTGAAAAATACGGGTTAGTTTATCCCCAACCTTCTCAGCATAATCCGCATAGTCAAAATCAGGATATTTTATTCCGCCCTCAAGCAAAATGTTAAAACCAAAAATTTTTACGCTAAGTTTTTGGTTGTACCATCTTGCTATATCTTCAAGCGAAGAAAGGTTATGCAGGTCAACAGCACAACTTATTCCCACAGGAACACCAGCCTTCTTAAGAATTGCCAAACCTCTTATTGCATCATCATAACTACCTTTTCCAGCGGTATCTAATCTAGCTGAATCATGGATGTCTTTTGGCCCATCAATCGAAATTGAAGCTGAGACACCGCTCTTCTTTAACAAAACTGCGATGTCTTCACTGATAAGGGTAGCATTGGTATTAAGAGACACTAATAAATTAGAAGGTAATTTATTCCTCTCTTTTAGCCGATTTATATAATCTAAACTAAAAGATAGTGTCTCTAAATTCATGGTAGCCTCTCCACCGTAAAAATTGATGGTTGGCTGTTCCAATCCACTTTTGATACTTTCTGGTAGAACGGAGGAAAATAAATCAATCCCTTTCTTTGCCGTCTCAAGAGACATCATAGAAAATTTGTGGCTAGCCGGAAACCGATGCTCTACAAAACAATATCGGCATTTGAGGTTACAGGCGTCAGTCAGCATAAGACATAAAGTTCCTATAACCTTTTTTTCGAAGAAAGACCTAGCCTTTTCGAGATCCCTGTCATCATCCTTCTCAGTGGCCAGTATTTTATGCTTTATAAGTAAATCAAGTTCATGTCTGGATATCAAATCCAAGTGGCCATCTTTGAGCATGTGGACCACTTCTTCATCTATAACGGCCATGCTCATGGACAAAGAATTAAACATGGCAATATTACTACTCTTATCAATATCTAGAAAATGCACAAATCTAGAAAGTCTAACCATGCGCGCATGCATAATGCCACCTCATTGATTTGGTATGACGGACAGTAAGTTGTTAAACTTACTGTCCGTCAGATTTTACTACTCGAGTGTTTTTGTTCGTGACAAAGGGCTGACCTTGCAATGCACACAAGTGCATATGCAGACCTTATTGAGGTCGTTATTGCTGTCAGTCGTGAGCAAACCCACTAAAACAGCAACATAATCCTCTGTCTTTGGAAAAGCTACCCGAACATTAACCTTGCTTTCCACTCTCTCACCTCCCTTCTTGTTGAATTTAAGTTTTTAAAGACCTAATTTCCATATTGTCAGGATACCAGATATCCGCATTTTATCAACGCACCGTCCTAGATTCTAGCTTGAATTGCAACGTCTCTCATAAACCTCACAAAACGTTTGATAGGAAAGGGATCCCCTTGGCGTATGATGCATTTTTAGGAAATTATTACCGCAAACTCTCAAGCGTGGTTTCCATCAACTTCTTCATATCCTCAAAGCGTCCCGCTTGAGAAGAGCCCAAGACCACCGCCACCACCGGATGCATAAAACCGGCATCAAAGACGACTGCCAGGTTTCCGCCGGCGAGGTCAGTATACCCTGTCTTAGAAGCCACTATCCCTGAGACCGAAGCGGTGAGACTGTCACTATTTACTATGTTATGCGTCACTTCCTTAGAGCTGACTGTAAGTGTCGGATATTGTGTCGCATCGAAAATCCTAGGATTATTCTTCAGTACGTATATAAAGAGCTTAGCCATATCCTCCGCCGAACCATAAGCGCCTGAAATGTTTTTATTCAAATCAAGTCCTGTTTCATTTAGAAAATATGTCTGCTCTAAGCCTATCTCTCCAGCAACTTCATTCATCTTGTCTATAAAATTTTCTTTATCTCCGCCAAAAGAGAAGGCGCTTACCGCGGAAGACACCGCTGAAGCGCCGTCATTTGAAGATTTAACAACGGTAAAATCCAAAATATCAGAAAGTTTCCACCTTTCGCCAACCAATAATTTGTCGTCCCCCTCTTCCATTATCGATTCCGCGCTTATCTCCACAAGAGAACCGGGCGATGCTTCACTTAGAGCAACGGTCGCCGTCATAACCTTCACAATAGAAGCTAAAGGGAGTTGGATATTTTTATTAATTTCAAAGATAGGTTTGTTCTTTGCAATATCAAAAACATAAACCGACTTCGCCTCAAGATTAAGTCCAAGAAATGGATTTTCTTTTTCTATAATACGCGCGCTGCCATCATCTGCTTTACGCGCGGGCAAAAGAAAAAATAACGCAGAAAAAATAAGCGCAACTATGATAATAAAAATTATTATTTTATAAATTTGTTTCATTTTTATCTTTATCCGCGCCACTCAAATCCTCTTCAAGCTCTTTAAATGTTTCGTTGACTTTCTTTTCTTCTTCATTCATAACGGAAACCGACTCTTCCATCTTTTTATTAAATTCTTTATGATTCGGCAAATCACTGATATTCTCAATACCAAGAAACTGAAGGAGTTCAAAACTCGGTCTGTATAAGAAAGCCCTTCGATCTCCCTGGTTAACCACTCTTTCAATGAGCCCTCTTATCAAAAGATTTCTTAAGATAAATCCGGAATTAACTCCCCTTATATAATCTATCTCAGCTTTTATAATAGGTCCCTTGTAAGCAATGATGGCCAGCGTCTCAACAGCAGCCGGAGAAAGCTTGGAGTCATATTCTTCTTTTGCCATTTCTCTTATTATATCCGAAGCCTCCGGGGCTGTGGAAAGCATTACAGAATCATCTTTCTTTAAAAGTCTTATGCCTCTGCCAAGCGATTTCAAATCGTTTGCCAATTTTAATACAGCTTCCTCTGTTTCAGCTTCAGCCACCTTCAAAATGCCAGACAGGCTTTTAATGCTCTGCGGCTCCCCTTTCATAAAAAGTATCGCTTCAATTTTATTTTCTAAATTCATAATCATTTTATTATAATCAAACTTCAAAAGGATAAAAAATTAGAAAGTGTTGCGACCACACGCATCTTACGCCTTTATAATATCAATATTTCCAAAATTATCTCTTTGGTCGGCAAGCACGAGTCCGCGTTTTACAAGCTCAAGCACAGCTAGAAAATTCACTATCACTTCTCCCTTTTCCTGCCCGGCTTTATTAAAATCACTGAAGCTCATCTTTATGCCGGCCTCAATCCTTCCAACTATATCTTTTATCTTCTCCTCCAAACTGATAACCTTCTTAATGGCCGCCTCAGGAACTATCTCTTTAATTGGCAGAGCTGTCAAAACCTTCTTCATCGCTTCAAACAAGGTAACCGTTTCAACTCCGACTGGTTCTATAAACTCCGGCTGTATTCCTGAAAAAGGCTCCCTGCCGCACAAGATATCTTTCCCGAATCTAACTTTTATATTCTGCCCCAACTGCTTTATTCTCCTGTAAACCACGAGCCGGTTCTCCAAATCACTGATACTTTCCTCCTCTTCCTCAGTCAATTTTAAACTCGGCAAAAGAGAGCGGGATTTTATAAGCATAAGCGTTGAAGCGACTGCCAAAAAGCCGGCTGCTTCGTCTATCGGAAAGTCTGACAAATTTTTAATATATTCAAGATACTTGTCGGCAACATCGGAAATTGAAACCTCATTTATAGATAATTTCTTATCCTCTATAAGTTCAAGCAGTAACTCAAAAGGACCCTCAAACTCTCCTGTTTTGACCTTATAAGATTGCTTTGTGGGATTCTCTATATTATCGTCCATACGCCTTAAATAATACCATTTTTAGCCGATTTTACCAACATTTTCCAACGGCTACCGAACTCGGTAGCAGTTGATTATACCGTGTAAGGTGAAGCCTCGCGGTATAACTTTCATTATTCGCAAGGCTCCCGCTCCTATTACGAAAGATTCTTTTTCTTTATCTCTATACCAAGCTCATTAAGCTGACCTTCCGGCACATCGCTTGGCGAACCTGTCATAAGCTCACGCCCATCACCGGTCTTAGGAAAGGCAATCACTTCGCGGATGTTCGGCTCATTTTGGAAAATGGAGAGAAGACGGTCAAAACCAAGCGCTATCCCTCCGTGAGGCGGCGCGCCGGATGAAAGAGCCTTTAACATATGTCCGAAATCCCGAGAAATATTCTCTTCATTTAAGCCTATTATCTCAAGTGTTTTCTTGAGCATTTCACTATTGTGACTCCTTATGCTGCCTCCGCCGATCTCTGAACCGTTTAAGACAATGTCGTATTGATCTGACAATATCTCGCCAATTTTTTCTTTATTAAGAAGCATATCACGATATTGATCCTGCGGAGCAGAAAATGGATTATGGGTAAATGTCCATTTGTCATTATCAGTCTTTTCGAAGAAAGGAAAATCAACCACCCACAAGAACGCCAATAGATTAGGGTCGTCCTTATCTTCTCTTATATCAGGGCGGTCATTGCCGTATCTCTCCATCGCCTCTTTATATGAGATGCGAGGAAACGGCTTTTCTTGAATCTTTTTTTCCGGATATAATCTTTCCACTGTCTCAATCAAGAGATTTTCAATAAGGTCTATTATGTCGCCACTTGAAACAAAGCTCGCTTCAATATCCACCTGAGTAAATTCCGGCTGCCTATCCCCTCTCGTATCTTCATCGCGCAAACATTTTGCAATCTGAAAATATTTTTCAACACCGGACGCCATCAATATCTGCTTATACTGCTGAGGCGCCTGCGGGAGAGCGTAAAATTTTCCCGTCTCTAAACGAGAAGGCACTATATAGTCACGCGCTCCTTCTGGCGTGGATTTGGTAAGAAGCGGGGTTTCCACTTCTATAAAATCTTTCTCTGACAGATAATCGCGGATAAATTTTATAACCTTATGGCGCATCCTTAAATTTTTCCTCATCCTCTCTCGGCGTAAATCAATATAACGATATTCTAAGCGATGTTCCTCGCCTATTTCATATCCATTGCCGCTTATCTCAAAAGGCGGAGTCTCCGCTTCATTTAACACATCAAGCTCTAAAACTTCCACTTCCACCATACCTAAAGGCTGATCGGCGTTTATCATTCTTTCCGGTCTTTTGTTCACAATCCCTTTTATCTTCACTACCCATTCAGGACGCACCTTATCTGCCGCCTTATGAGCCTCCTCATGGTTAGGCAAAACAACCATTTGCACTTTGCCGGACGTATCCCTAAGGTCTATGAAGATTAGCTTGCCGTGGTCGCGTCTTATATCCACCCAACCGGAGAGAAACACCGTCTCCCCCACTTTATCCTTAATGTCTTTAATTAATGTTCGTTGCATAAACTTGATTTTACCATAAATTATCAAAAAAAAACACTTGAATTATATGTCGCAATATGAGATATTCTAAGATAGACAGACTAAACAATTCTTGATCTTTAACAGATTTTCAAATATAAAAACATACTTAAGGAGGGATATTTATGGACAAAAAGAAAGGAGGGGAAAAGAAATTTGACATTTCTCTGCTTGAAGATAATACCATTGTCCTTGTGCCGTTATCGGCAATAAAAAGAAACCAAGAGCAGCCAAGGACATATTTTAGAAAAGAGTCTTTACAAGAGCTTGCCGACTCTTTTGACAGAAAAACAAAAGATGTCGATAATCCAATACAACTGACACCGGCTGTCGATAAATTCGGTCAACAATATCTGATGATTATAGACGGCGAACGTCGTTTCAGAGCGGCAAAGATGGCTGGCTTTAATGAGGTATCTTGCTTGATTAAAAAAACGAAATTAAACGAGGAAGAACTTCTAGAAAAAAGCACTCGCCTAAACTTGTGCAGTGAAAGGATGTCGCCGGTAGAAGAAGCTCGCGCTATCAAAAAATTAATGGTAATGACAGGCGGAAATCAAGCGGAAATTGCAAAACGCCTTGGGTTAAGCCCTTGCGAAGTGACAAACACACTTAAATACCTGAAGCTTCACTCAGAGATACAGGAAGGTGTTGTTAATGAGACAATAGATAAAGGTCTAGCCCTGCGCATCGCTCCATTTTCTCATGATGACCAATTTACCCTCCTCAAAGAGCTTCAAATCGCCACCGAAGAAAAAGGAAGGCCATTAGGATCAAACCATGCAAATAAGCTTGTGGCGAAGATGTCGGAAGCTTATGGAATGAAAAGAGAAAAACCGAAAAGAGGTAAACAGACAATGTCTCACGCTCAACTGATAGCGCTGGAGACTATCAGAAATTGTGAGCGTCTAAGCTTCTCACTCAAAGAGATAACCGGCATCAACAGAAGCGAACTAAATAAACTTCCAGGCAGTCATCTTGCTGAACTTGCCCGCGTGATAAAAGATGCGCATCGCCATCTCTGCGATGCTAAAGAAGGAGTATTGCCATTTTTAATATAAAGGCAAATACTCTTAAATTTACCGAGGAGGCCTTGCAGAGCAAGGCCTCCTTTTTTAATTTAAACAAATAAAAACTCGCTTATCCCGACACGTTAGTTGCAATAACGGCAAGCTGGAGTTATAATTTTCATAGGTCATAGGTAATTTGCGGTAATTTAGTGTAGAATACTAATAATTTAAGAAAAAACGGTCGAAAATCATTTTTTTACTAATTTTTAACAATTTTAACAATATTAATTATGTTTGGTTTAGAAAATATTTTTGGGAACAAAAGACCGGAAGAAGTAAAAAATGAAGCGGAAGAAATGCCGATTGAAGAAACTCCGATTGATAAAACAGAAGAAGTAATAGACAAAAAGGAAGTAGGTTTATCCACTGAAACTAAAGAAAAAATTAGCGCAAAATACGCTATAAATCCGGATGGAACAGTTCACATCCCAACGGATGAAAAATTTGAAAATGACCAAGAACGCGCCGCTTAATAAAAATAATCTTTAATTTAAAAACACATCGCAATATTGCGAGGTGTTTTTAAAGGCTTAACACTAAGCCAAAATCATCATCTTTTGAAAGTTTATTTATTTTTTCATATCCGCACTTTTCGCACTTATGGATGATCCGCCACGCGCCGCTTTTCTGCTCCGCAGAAACAGGCTTCATCATCCCTCCGCAATCCGCCTCCCTATCGCCTGGATTCACATCCACATGTTTGCTCCAAAGGCATTTGGGGCAATGGTTAGTGTAACCATTGCCAGAAACTTCTTCTCCGCAATACCCACACACAAAATCCTCAATATTCCGCTGGAATTTTTTAGTCATTGAGATAATGATAACATAAGAAAAGACCCCTTGATATTATCGCGGGGTCTTTGAGCCTTGTGACATTAGACCAAATTCCAGCCGATTAAGTTACCTCAGCCCTTTCTTGTATTCCCTCCACAAGGGTTGCCAATCTTTTTTGAAGACACCGAGAAGCACTTCGTCATAGTAGCGACCATTCACGAATCTTTGTCTATTGAGAACTCCTTCCACTTTGTATCCGCATTTAAGACTATAAGCGAGACTCCGCTTGTTGAAGCTAAATACAGACGAAGATATCTTCCTAAGGTTCAGCGTATTGAAGGCGTAGTTAAGAAGTATCATCTTCGCATCTGTGCCATACCCCTTACCCCAATGGTCTTTCTCCCCTATCATAGCGCCCGTGGTGGCTGTCCTGTCTTTCCATTTAATCTTATGCAAACCCATCGAGCCTATGTGTCTCCCCTCCAATGTCTCTATAGCGAGGACTATATCTTTGTTTTTAGATACACGGTCAATCCATTCCGCCTCAGCCTCCTTGGTCATCGGCAAGTAACCTTCCACGTACCTGTTCACTTCCGGATCGTTAATCCACCTATAAATTGAATCGAGGTCAGTCTCCTTGCATACAGGTCTGAGGACAACCTTCTTTCCACTGAGGAAAATCACCCGCTTGTTCTCTTCGTTCTTTTCCATTTTCTTTTCTCCTTGCTTAGATTGTTAAAGAGCCATTTTTACTAGACTAGACAAAACCCCAGCTTTCATCCAGCCGGGGTTTTTCTAATTCTTTAAAATAAATTTATTTTATATAAGAGGATTAAAACTATCACGACTAAATAAAAACTGTCCATCGTCATACGACACGACAAATAAACCCCTTTGTGCCACGCAATTTATTAAATTGTCGCATATATTAAGACTTAATTA
>Ga0066639_10003056_pt1 | contig 14532 bp, 17 predicted proteins | sample CryGeyCG2114_010_2_FD_59504 | JGI IMG/M metagenome (GOLD analysis project Ga0066639, IMG submission 59504) | Groundwater microbial communities from aquifer - Crystal Geyser CG10_big_fil_rev_8/21/14_0.10 | ecosystem: Environmental > Aquatic > Deep subsurface > Groundwater | place: USA: Utah...
AGGCATTATTACTAGGGGAGATATTTTCAACGCATTGTATAAAAAAATCCCCAGACCTTAATTAAGACTTTTAAAGATTTCTATCAGCTGGGTATATAATAAGGTAGAGATGGACCAAGTCAACGAAGTAAAGGAAAAAATAGATATTGTCGAGTATATTAATGCTAGAGTATCTCTAAAGAAGTCTGGACGCAATTTTAAAGCTCTATGTCCTTTTCATTCTGAAAAAACTCCTTCATTCTATGTTAACCCCGATCGACAGATTTGGTACTGTTTTGGTGCTTGTGATGAGGGAGGAGATGTTCTTTCTTTTGTACAGAAATATGAAGGCTTAGAGTTTGTAGAGGCACTAAGAGAGTTGGCCCAAGAGGCGGGAGTAAGACTAGATCAAAAAGGATTAGGAAATGAAAAAACACGCATAAAAGACGAAATTTATGCAGTAAATCATTTAGCAAGTGAATATTATCACTATTTATTAATGGGACATAAGGTGGGTAAGCAGGCGTTAGATTACCTAACAAAAAGAGGAATAAAAGCAAAAACCATTAAGACATTTAAGCTAGGATATGCACCTGATGCATGGGAAGGGTTGTTTCGTTTTTTGAGCAAGAAAGGTTATAGAGATAAGCTATTGGAGGAGGCAGGGTTAGTTATTCGTTCAGATAAGAAGCAGGGTTATTACGATCGTTTTCGAGGAAGAGTTATATTTCCACTGCAAGATGTTAGAGGTAATATATTAGGTTTTTCTGGAAGGGTTTTATCTGGTGATGAAGGAGCAAATCTCGCCGACGCAAAAAGCTATGGCGTAGCGAAGTATATTAATACACCAGAGACTGCTGTGTATCATAAGCGGCAGACTTTGTTTAATATTTACTTAACTAAGCAAGCAATTCAGAGGGCAGACGAGGTTATTGTATGTGAAGGAGAATTTGATGTGATCTCTTCTTTTCAGGCGGGAGTTTCAAATATTGTAGCTGTTAAGGGATCGGGATTAGCAGATGAGCAGCTAAAGCTACTTAAAAGATTTGCATCCAAAATTATATTTGCATTAGATAGTGATAAAGCGGGACTAGATGCTGTGCGAAGAGGAGTTCTTCTTGCGGATGAATTTGGTTTTGACGTGCGAGTGGCTGAGCTATTGGAAGGTAAAGACCCAGATGAGTTAATACGCAATGATATTGTCTTATGGAAAAAGACAGTGAGTAAGCCGCGAGTATATTTTGATTTTATTTTAGATCAAGCCGTGAGACGCCATGGCACTAGTAGCGCTAGAGCAAAGCAGACTATAGTTTCAGAGCTTGCACCTTTTTTTGCTAGAACAGATAACGTAATCTTACAAGATCACTATGTGCGAAAATTATCTGACCTTTTGTCGCTTTCTCAAAACGCTATCCAAAAGGAGTTTGCAATGGTTGGTAAGCATAAAGAAGAGTTTAGAAAGAACGAGAAAAACGTTGCTGTATCAAAGCGGGAGCCACGCTGGCAGCTACTAGAAGAGCATATACTAAGTCTAGTATTTCAGCTTAAAGACCAAGCAAAAGCAATAGAAACCATTGAGCAGGTATTGAGTCTGGAAGAAATGCCAGAGTCAGCAGTTACAAAGATTCTTATAAAGCTAAAGTATCGCAGTAAGCAAGGAAAGGTAGATGTGTCTGATTTTATTTCCTCACTGGGCAAAGAGCTGATAGCTATCGCTGATAAATCATATATGAGAGAAATGAATGTTGATAAAAAGATAAGTGAGTTAAAACGATCGACATATGAGCTAAAACTGGTTATGTTGAAGCAAAAAAGAGATAAAATGATAAAAGAAATTAGAGATAAAGAACTAACTGAGCAGAAAACTATGAAGCTAAATAAGCAGATATCTGCTCTGGCTAAGGAAATACAGGCTGCTATTTCAGCTAGAACCCGTTAATAATAGAGCGTTGGTGATATAATATAGCCTTACGATGGCTTCAACTACGTTACGCACCAAGCAGGTTAGAAAACTTATTCAAACTGGTAAACAGGTTGGATTTGTGACTCAAGATCAGATATTAAACATTTTTTCATATCCTGAAAAGAACATAGATGAAATCGATGAGCTGTTTGCAAAGCTAATAGCCTCTGATGTTGATGTTTTTGAGACTCTGTCTTCTGAGGAAGATGTAGCCGTTAAACGAACAGCAACTTCGCTCGAGCGTGAACTTGCAAATCTTACTAAAAAGTCTGGTAAGGAATCGGGTGATCCGGTGCGAATGTACCTGAAGGAAATTGGAAGAATTCCGCTGTTGGATTTTGATGAAGAAGTAGATCTGGCAAAGCGAATTGAGAATGGGGATCAAATAGCAAAACAAAAACTTACAAATTCTAATCTTAGATTAGTTGTTTCCATAGCAAAGAAATATATCGGCAGGGGTTTGTCGTTTTTAGATTTAATCCAAGAGGGGAACCAAGGGCTTATTCGCGCGGTAGAAAAATATGATTGGAGAAAAGGTTATAAGTTTTCAACATATGCAACTTGGTGGATTCGACAGGCAATAACTCGTGCAATTGCTGATCAGGCGCGAACTATCAGAATTCCAGTTCACATGATTGAGACAATTAACCGTTTTGTAAAAATAAGCAGGCAATTAATGCAGGATCTAGGAAGAGAACCAACTCCTGAAGAGGTAGCTAAGGAGATGGAGATAGATATCGATAAAGCTAGACAGATTATTAAAGTGTCACAAGAACCAACCTCTTTGGAAATGCGCGTAGGTGATGATGAAGATTCTCAATTAGGAGATTTTATTGAAGATGAAAACTCACCTTCTCCATATGAGGAGGCATCGCGAAAGTTGTTGAAAGAACATATGGATGAAGTTCTTGGCTCTTTATCTGATCGTGAAAAGAAGGTATTGATTCTACGATTTGGTCTACAAGATGGAAGGCAACGAACCTTAGAAGAAGTGGGTCGTGAGTTTAGTGTAACAAGGGAGCGCATTCGTCAAATTGAGGCTAAAGCCTTGCGCAAGTTACGTCATCCAACTCGAGCTAAAAAACTGCGTGACTATTTAGAGTAACTGCACACTTCTTGTGCTTCTTGAATTACGTCTTCTGCTTTACTATGATCAAATCCAAGTTGGTTTAGCTCGCCCACATTCATTGTTGCGACCTGTTTGCAAAGCACAATGTTGTTTATTAGTAGATGTTGTTTTTGTTTAGTAGATAGTGAACGGAGAGCAGTGATAGGATGAAGACTGGTTTGTTCAATTAGTTCATGGAGGTTTCCTTTGTCTGGATAGCTCCATGAGATGACTTTTATTCCGATGCATTTGGCATAATCGAGAGCCTCAGAAGTAACTTTTGTGTTTGTTACGAGCCACGCATTGCTGAATTGGTTTCCGTTGGGGTTGTGATTTAGATCAGAAAAGCGAGCATAACTATACAGCGCTACTTTAAGATCAGAACGGGCGCCAGGGCGGTTATGAAATTTTACTTCAATCATGAACTGCTCATCTTCTTTTTTGGCAATAACATCTACTTCATGCTTAACACATTTTCCTTGTAAAATTTGGTTAGTTTTAGTATCGTATCCTTGCTTGGTAAGTATATGTGAGACGAATTTTTCAAAAGGGTAGCCCGAGGGGCCTAGCTGCATTAGTGCTTTTTTTAGACTATAGCGTGCCGAAGCGGCTGGGTTGGGAGATTTGTATAAAAATTCAATTATATGATCATAGATTTCTGATGTCGTAATGTTTTTACGAAGAATAGTCTCAACGTGTGCAACTACTTGGTTTGTTAGGTCGTCAGAAATACCGGCGCGTTTGATTGAAGAGCGAACTTTTGCCTCCGAATACTTTTCTATTTCTCCTGTAGCCTTGACGACAAGAACATCTGTATTAGTCATGCATAATTTATACCACAATAAAACAAGGGAATGAATTAGGGTGTCTTGCCTAATTCAATTTAATTCGTTAGAATAAATTGCAATCCCAATAGGGAATTTGAGGGGGTGAAGAAATATCAATAAAAATAATACAATTACTTTAGCCTTAGCAGGATTACTTGCAGTGTCTGCGTTTGTGATTGGATCGCTTTATACACGAGTTACGTACCTTGAGCGTGGGACGTCGACTGTGGCAAAAGCAGCCGAAAATGGGAACGTTGCTGGAGATTCAGCTGGGGAAGCTGGGCAAGGTGAGTTAGCAACTGCGGACAATTTACCTGAAGTTACAAAAGATGATCATGTAAAAGGGAATCTAGACGCCCGCATACTTCTAGTTGAGTATTCAGATCTAGAGTGCCCATTTTGCCAACGGTTTCATCCGACTGCACAACAGGCGGTTGATGAATATGGTGGTCAGGTGGCTTGGGTTTTTAGACATTTTCCACTTTCATTTCATGCTAATGCCCAAAAAATGGCAGAAGCCTCTGAATGTGCAGCTGAGTTAGATGGAGAAGAGGGTTTCTGGAACTTTGTGGACATCGTATTTGAGCGCGGAGCTATGAATGGAACTAGTTTTACAGACGATCAAGTGGTAGGTTTGGCTACCGAGATTGGTTTAAACAAGAATAAATTTACCGAGTGTTATGACAGCGGTAGATATAGTCAATTAGTACAAGATCAAATGGTTGGAGGCCAGAACACTGGTGTAACTGGTACTCCAGGAAACATTCTCTTGGATACTAAGACCGGTGAAACCAGATTGATCCCAGGCGCGGTTCCTTATGAACAGCTAAAGCTAGTAATAGACGAACTATTACAAAACTAGGTCTTTCTTGTTTGGTTTATTATCGAGAGGTTATGCTGAAATAGCTGTCGGGTAGACGGTATTTCTTTATGACCTCTAGGTTTGTTTCGTTGTCTTTTAAGAAGATAATGGAATGTTGGTCTGCATATACAGGAACCCAATTGGGGTCTTTTACGCGTTGGATAAGAAAATTTTGACCCCATGGCGTTGCATCCCTTAGGTAAAAAAAGATGCTATTAAAATCATAGATTTTGCTGTATTTCTCCCATATATCATTATTTTCTTGCATGGGTATGTATACGTCTTGGAAAAATTCAGCTGGATATGCTTCTGGTCGGTTGTCTACAAATACTTTTTCCTGTGGGAAAAGATGGTAGATAAGATAACCACCAATATCGTAGTTGTTAAAAATTGGGCCCTTTAGATTATTATCTTTAAAAAAATTAGCAGCATCGTTGGTCTGGGCATGAATACCTAAGCCAAATAATGGAGTTTTGGGAAAAATAAATAACAGTTTATTATTAATTCCCAGGAGTAAAACAAAACCCACTATTAAAACAACAATGTTAATTGTTTTTTTAGGGAGAGATTTTAGGTAAGAACCAGAGAGATAATGTAAATTATAGGAAAAGATAGGGATAGTTATGTAACCAAATAGAGCAAAATTGCGAATAGCTAACCAACCGGCAACTGAAATGACGATAGCTATAAGTAGATGATCTAATCTTAACCAATTACGGTCCTTTCCTCCGATGTTTAATAGAAAGCTTAAAACTAACACGCCAAAAGCTATTTTGTAGTAACTAAATAGAGGATTATGAATTAGTTTTTCTATAAACCACACTGACTGGTTTTCCAGTAGTCTATAGCCAAAATTATTAAATATGTTTACAGGGATAAATGTTCCTTTTAGTCCAAATGGAGTGATGAATGAAGCAGCTAATACCGTTAATAGTAATAGTAATAATTGTTTAGCATTATTGGTTAATTTCTTATGTTGATAGAATGCATCTAGAGCGTAAATGCCAACTAATCCTGGACCAACAAAGAAAAGAATGTGTGTATTGATCCAGAGAAGTTGAATTAACCCAAGAGTAATAAATATTTGCTTAGATATAGGTTTTCCTCGGTATTTATTAAGGATATAAATAAAGACTGAAGTAAAAAAATAGCTGAACATTTCGGGTCTAATCTCAGTTCGGTAAGCGATTAACGGGAGAGTGAGGAGGGTGGCGACGGTAGCCCAGACATGATTGCTGTTTTTTACAGATGTAAGGTAAATGAAGACGAAAGTAGAAGTGGTAACTAGGATATAAAACAGACTGAGGATATTAAAATTACCAAAATTCCAGACTACATAGAGGAATAGACTACCCAACCAATGATGAGTTATTACCGGAAAATTAGAATGGGTATATGAATACAGATTTGTACGCAATAATTCATGTTTACTAATGAGGAGTTCGCCATTTGTTAGATGGCGACCAAGATCAGCAGTAAAGAGACTCGTTTTGGTTGTTGTAACAAATACAACCAAGATAATCAGCAGTACTAAGTTAACCAACTTTCCGGGATTTTGCTTCCAGGACATATCAAGATTTTACACTTTTTTGGTGGAATTCTTATGTGCAAAATATAAAAACAAGGTGATTAAGGTAAAAGCAGTTAGGGCCATCATCGGGATGGTGATGTATCCATAATCAAGCATGAATATTTTTGAGCATGCTTCGGCATATCCTACCGCTGAACAGGGAGTATCTGATCCGCCAAAGCGCTGAAGGTAATAGTGGTAGCCAGCGAGAGTTGCACCAATTATAGACAGTGTCATTCCATAGCGGATAACTTCGGTACGGTATCTTTTTTCAAGTGCAATGCCCAAGATCACTACTAATGGATACATTAATATGCGCTGAAACCAGCAAAGTTTACAAGGATTATATTGGGCAATTTCTGAATAAAATAAACTGCCTGTTGTAGAGGCAAGTGCAACTAGAAACCCGAGTAAAAGACCATAGCGCTTTAGAAGTTTATCTACTGGCTGTATTTTATAGTTGAAAAATCTATTTGCTAGTTCGTAGGTTACTATAATTACAATCGCTATTCCCCCTAGTAATGTTGAAAACGATATAAGTTCTTTTACAAATGCAACCATGGGTTAATAATAATGTAGATAGAGTTTAATAAAAAAGGCAGTAAGAATTAATCCAACTCCCAATATACCAATGTTGCGCTCATGATGCATCTCAACCAATACCTTTTCGTCAATGCGTTTTTCCTTAAATACACGATGATGAACCATGATTGCAGTAAAAGAAACCATAATTTTTCCAAGAGTGTCAAAAGTTAGAGCAATAATTTCCATTTTTATTTCTGCGGGAGAGCGTTGGCGCAATTAGACTTCTCTGCTAGTTGTGTAAGTGGTATTTCTCCAGTTAAGCGAGCGCCATCTTTAAATTCCCAAGTTGGATAGCTTTCAATTTTCTCGTCGTTGCACTCTTGTGTTTGCCCTTGACCACCGGGTAGTGAGCATTCAATATACTTAATATATTTCCAGGAATTGCCAAACTCTTTCTTTTGATTTAAACAATGGGGGCACCAATAGGCACCAAACATTTTAGTCCCGTTTTGGGTTAAGCACTGGGCAAGATTATCATATTCACCTGGTTTATTTTTACTGTTTATATAGAGATAGCCTAGTACTCCAATGATAGCGATGATTATTGTGAATACGATTAGCTTTTTAATCAACTTAAAGCTCTTGGTTTTTTGTTTTTTCTGTTTCTTTTCAGTCTGGCGCTCTTTTTTAGTCTTTTTCTCTAGCTCTTGTTTGGTGACTTCTTTCATGTAAAGATAATACTACATTTTTTCTCTTGAGGGAAGAAAAAAGTGTTGGTGGTGTCTAGAGTATTGTAAATACACGCTTTTTTCTAATCAGTTATTTTATGAAATCCAGCAACTATCAAATGATATCCATGTTTTAGGCCCAACTATTTTAAAACCGGGTTTTATATATAAAATAAAAATTGGGGCTTGTTTTGGCTCTATTAAAAACTGGGTTTTTAATGGGTTGTTAGTTGGGGCTATGTTTGTTGTAGTCTTTGGGCAAGCTTGGTATAACGCTTTGTGGGTTTATCATTCCCTATGGCTATTCCAATAGCTTTTTTAGATCCTACGAGTATCACAAGACGTTTTGCGCGCGTAATGGCGGTATATATGAGGTTCCTAGCTAGCATGATGTAGTGAGTGGTTAAGATGGGTATTACAACAGCAGGATATTCACTGCCTTGGCTTTTATGAATGCTAATTGCATAGGCATGAGTGAGTTGATTTAATTGGTCTACAGAATAGTTAACGATTTCTTCTTCATATTTAATAGTTATCATGGTTTCGTCCTCAATCTTTCCAATTGATACGATTGTTCCGATCTCTCCGTTATAGACCTTTTTGTCATAGTTGTTAGATGTTTGCATTACTCGGTCTCCGACTCGATAGGTTGTTTGGCCATATTCTATTTGAGAAGAGTGTGGTTTTTTTGGATTCAATTTTAGTTGAAGTTTTTGATTAAGAATACCTACTCCGCAGGCTGTTTTATGCATAGGGGCAAGAACCTGAATATCTGCCATAGCGTTTAAGCCAAATTTCTGAGGTATACGTTGTGAGACAAGATTCACTATCAGGTTAGCTGCGGGTTCTGCTTCTTCACAGCGAAAGAAGTAGAAGTCAGTTGGGTCGTGTGGAAATTCGGGAAAAAAACCCGAGTTGATTTTATGTGCGTTTCTAACAATTGCGCTTTCTTGGGCTTGGCGGAAGATTTCTGTCAGATGAATGACAGGAATGGTGCGGGATTCTATAATATCAGCTAAGACGTTTCCCGCCTGAACAGAAGGAAGCTGGGAGCTATCTCCAACTAGTAATAAGTGGGTATTTTTACCTAGAGCTGCAATAATGCGATAGGCTAGCATAATATCTATCATAGAAGCTTCGTCAACGATTAAAAACTCAGTAGGTAGTGGATTGTCATGCTTGTAGGCTGCTTTACCAAGCTTATCTATTTTAAGCGCACGATGAATGGTTTTAGCTGGAAAACCAGTGATTTCAGCGATGCGTTTGGCCGCGCGCCCGGTAGGCGCAGCCATAATTAGTTTTTTATTTTGCTTTTTTAGTATTAGATGCAGAGCATTTAAAGTGGTGGACTTTCCTGTACCTGGTCCTCCGGTAAGTATGGTGATTGGATTAGTAAGAGTTGTGACCAAAGCTCTTTGTTGATCTTGATTTAGATTAAATTTTTGTTGTTTCTCAATTACAGAGATGACCTTGCTTATATTATTTGGTAGATATTTTTTGCTTGTTCCTATTTTGAGGTGCTTTTGGACTAATTTAGCTACTTGTTCTTCTATTTGAAAATATTGCTTTAGATATATTGCATTGTTGTCATCAATTAGTATTTTGTCTTTTATTAGTTGTCGTAAGACTGTTATAATCTTACTTTCTTCAACTGCTGTTAGTTTCGCTGTGTTGTCGATAATTTCATCCTCTGGTAGAAAGAGATGGCCACGATCAAGGGCTTTAAGAAGCGAATACTGTAGTCCAGCAGCTAAGCGCTGAAAGCTATCGCTTTTGAAGCCAACTTTTTGAGCAATAACATCTGCTTTTGTGAACCCTACCCCCCAGATATCTTCCGCTAGTTTGTAAGGATTAGCCTTAATTGTCTTATATGCCTCATCTTTGTAGTGATTTATAATTTTTAAAGACAGTTTAGGACTTATATCTAAGCTGGCAAACAATACAAGTTGTTGTCGGACAGCTACGTCTTTTTTCCAGGCTGCAGCAATATCTTTTGCTTTACTCTTGGTAATTCCTGGGATTAAAGTAAGTTTATCTGGTTGATTCTCTATTACGTCAGCTGTTGATTCTTTGAACCTAGTAATTATTTTTTCTGCTGTTACCGGACCTATTCCTTTAATATGTGATGCAAGATATACCGCTAATCCAGTTGATGATGTAGGGAGTAGCAGTTGGTAGCTACTTGCCTCAAATTGTCTACCAAACTTTTTGTGATTTCCCCATTTTCCGTGTAATTTAACTTGATCTCCCTGCTCAAGACCAGGCAATATGCCAACTACACTCAAAACACCACCACTGGTAAGTTCTGACTGCTCTGGGACGACTTTAATTACACTATAACCACTTGCACTATCTCTGAAAGTAACTCGTTTTACTTCCGCCTTAACTTCAGTGCTAGATTTATCCATGAAAAGTAATTTTACCACCTATGTTCTGTTAAAATTGTAGATATGAACGTTAAATTTCCCATTTTTTTGCCTGATGCTACTCGAGCCGTTGTGAGGGGTCTAGAGACAGAGGACTTAAAGAAAGTTGGAATTGAGGGGCTAGTTGTAAACACATTTCATTTATTGATTCAGCCGGGTGTTAAAAGATTGAAACTGTTGGGCGGTGTAAAACAGCTTATGAACTGGAAAGGATTAACAGTTTCAGACTCTGGAGGGTTTCAGTTATTTTCTCTTGTTCAGAAAAACCCTGAAATGGGAAAAGTAACAGATGATGGGGTGCAATTTATATATGACGTGGAGGGTAAGCGTGAAAAATTTCTGATTACACCGGAGAAGAGCATAGAAATTCAATTTGCAATAGGATCAGATATAAAAATTTGTTTAGATTATTTTTCTCCTCCAGGTGGCTCTAGATCAGAAACCGCCGAGAGTGTAGAAAAAACTATAAAGTGGGCCAGAAGGTGCAAAACTGAGTTTGATAAACAGCTAAAAATATATGAGTTTACAGGTAAAAAGCGACCAAGACTTTTTTGTGTGGTACAGGGAGGTAAATACCCAAAATTAAGAAAGAGGTGTGCTAAGGAGCTTTTGGAAATAGGCTTTGATGGATATGGACTTGGTGGGTGGCCGAGTAGGGAAGAGGTGGAATTGACGGCTAGATTATTACCAGAGCAATCTGCTAAATTTGCGCTGGGGGTTGGAGATCTTAAGTCGATAGCGCATGCGTGTAGCGTGGGATTTAACTATTTTGATTGTGTTTTACCAACCAGAGACGCTAGGCACAAACGACTATATGTATTAACAAAGGATTTATCTAAGGTAAAAGATTTAGCTAATGATAAGTATCATAAATATCTGTATTTTTCTAAAGCTTCGCTAGCAGATGATAAAAGTCCCATTGATAAGACCTGTGATTGTTTGGTTTGCCGAAGGTATACTCGTGCATATCTCTATCATCTATATAAAATTGAAGACTCTTTAGCTTGGAGATTGGCAACTTTACATAACCTACGAACATACACTAGACTCATTGATGAACTGAGAAAGAGGTAGGTTATAATGGAAAAATGAATTGGATGCACTATGCAGTGTTAACAGCGCTTTTTTATGGTATCTTTGATATCTTTGTTAAGCTTACGGCTGGAAAAATTCACGATGGGCTAGGAGGATTTGTAATCAACTTGGTTGCAACTGTGGTTTTAGCACTATTTCTATTATATAGCTCGATAAACGGTGAAAAAATTAACTACTTTAAAACAGAGGGTGTAGTATATGCCGCAATTGCAGGAATTCTAGTCGGGTTTGCCTCGATCTTTTTTATTAAGATGTTTGCAACTGGAGCTAATCTGTCTATTGGAGCCCCAGTTGTAAGAGTGGGGATGATCTTGGTATCTGTGTTGTTTGGAGTTATCTTTCTAAAAGAAGGATATAATCCTAAGTTTTTATTGGGCTTTCTACTTTCTGCATCTGGACTATATATGCTAGTGACCTCATAATGTGATTATATTTGAATCTACACTTGGTAAAATATACTTACTCGCGGGCCAAAAAGGTCTACAAAAGTTAAGTTACACAAGTTTCCCCGAAACAACAGGTAATAAGGATATTGAACTAAAGGCAGTAGCTCAATTAAGGGAGTATTTTGCCGGGGAAAGGAAAGAGTTTGATATACCTTTGGATCTAGCGGGAACTGAGTTTCAGATGAAGGTTTGGGCCGCTTTACGGGGTATTGAGTACGGGGCAGTCCTAGCATATGCTGATGTTGCCAGCAGGATAAATTGTGCAAAAGCGGTTCGAGCAGTGGGAACAGCTAATGGGAGGAATCCAGTGCCGATTATTATCCCCTGCCACAGAGTTATTGCCAAAAATGGTGGAATTGGTGGATATACTGGAGGACTGGATATAAAGAGAAAGCTACTTGAATTAGAAGGTGTATCTTTGTAGTCCAATTCGGGGGAATTATAGAAAATTTGTGCTATAATTAGAGTATGCCAGATGAGTTATACATCCCAGTTATAGAGGGAACAACTAGGCCTAAGCGCATGTCATTATTGGTGGCTAAATTTCTTGTGGAAATAGGACAAAGTATAGAAGGTGTCAAAACGGAGCTTGTAGATCCTACACATTATAGTCTTCCTGGAGATGGAAATGATGAGGAAAACAAGGACCCAAAGTATAGCAAAATTACTAAAGAGGCAGACGGATTTTTTGTGATTGTTCCAGAATATAATCATGGTTATCCTGGTACACTCAAGCGATTGCTAGATAGTGAGATGAAAAATTATATACATAAACCAGTTTCATTTGCGGGAGTTTCAGCAGGTCCTTGGGGAGGAACTAGAGGAATCGAAAACTTGGTTCCAGTAGTGCGCGAGCTTGGTTTAGTAGCTACTTTTGGTGATGTTCAGTTTCCAGTAGTTCAGAAGTTATTTAATTCAGACGGAATAATAGAAGACGAAGAACAGAGACAGATTTATACAAGGAGAGCAAATAAGGCATGGAATGAACTGATCTGGATGGCCAAAACACTTAAATGGGGACGAGATAACCTTAAATGAGTATCAAAAGTGTCTCATAGTTATTCTTTTACCTAAGACCCCTTGACAACTTGAGCTCAAATGAACTAAGATTGGGCCATGAGCTCAAATGAGCCTAAAGAAAGGGGGTGGAGTATATGGCAGTAATGTTTTATGACGTTAAAAATCGTGAAAAAGTTGATGTTCCAGAAGATAAGATAAAGAAGACTACTTATGAGCGTCAGCTTAAAAACGGTGGCACGCAAGTTCGTTACGCACTTCGTGGTGAACTAGCAGATGGTCGTAAGGTTACAAAGTTCGTAAGTAAAGACGATTGGGATGCAATGAATGCACCTACAGAGTAATTACTTCTAATTTTGTGGGACAACCCGCTCTTTTTTCCGTTTATTGACGGAATTAATACTGTCTAGAAAAGAGCGGGATTGTTGTTTGGTTTTTGGTTTGAAAAGTTTATTATTCAGCGTATTCTGAGAGCTGTTTCCTAATATTCTCTAGAGGCAGACCAATTATTGTATTAAGATCTCCCTCATATTTATTAATTAGCCTGCGACCTGCTCCCTGAATTGCATAAGCTCCGGCTTTGTCCATGGGTTCACCCGAGTTTATATATTCCACTATTTCTTTTGTTGATAAATCTTTAAAATATACATTTGAACAGAGTGATTCGGTATGTTGCGCATTAGATTTGGTATTAAGAATGGTGTAGCCTGTTATTACAAAGTGCTTCTTATTGCTTAGAAGCTTAAGCATTTTTAATGCATGTTTCTTGTTTTTTGGTTTTCCTAAAATAGTTTTTTTTAATGCTACAACGGTATCTGCACCAATAATGATTGAGTTATTATATTTATGTGCCACCGCTTCGGCTTTCTTTAGGGATAGCAATTTCACAAGCTTGTGGGGGTTTGACTCTTTATAGCATTCTTCATCAATATCTGCAGCGTCGACAATATAAGGAATGTTTAGTTTATTCATAAGCATTTTACGGCGAGGCGAGGCGGAAGCTAGAACTATTTGTTGCATGAGAATATTATACAGCTAGAGTGCTACAATATAGCCATGGGTCACCCAATTATGAGTACCAAGCAGATATTATTTTTTTTGGTGGTTATGCTCATTGCTTTAACTGTTTATCAGTACTTGGGTGGTGAAGAGATTATACGATTTCCTGAAGTGTTTAATTTGAAACGACAAGAAGAGACGACCCCTATTGAAACTAATTTTGTTAAGCAGCCTACCTCAGATAAAGAAGCTGCGGTTGTTGGTGAAATGAGTGTTATTGAAACGAAGGATAGCTTTGTCATTCTTAAATTAGATGCTAAGGGAAAATTGGGTGATGTTGTTCAAATGGTTATCTGGACAGATACCAATGCAGTGGCAAATTGGGAGGAGTATAAACAGACAGCTAGAGTAGAACTGAGCACAGATACAGAAACGGCTTATATTAAGTTTCGTGACAATAAGAACTATGAATCAGTTGCTTATTCTGTTTCTGTTAAGTAATCCCAAGCTGGTGCTTAAAGTTTGGTGCGATTAACTAAGTTCCAGCTTCCCCATTGCAAAATATTTACCGCTGCGCCAATGACTGCGGCAACCCAGTATGCAGATATTCCTAGACCGACATACTCGGAGAAACGAGCAGTTGCCCAGATAGTTTCACTATTTATGATCCAGTAGATTAATACCCAGGTACCATCATGTTTAACATGAATGTTTAAGGTATTAAATACTGGTTCAACTAATGCGATTACCATAGCTAAAAGGAAACCAGCAGTAAGAGCCGCATACGATGGAGATAGCAGGACATTACCTAGTTCGAAAAATGAAGGAAAGCTAATGTCTACAATTAGGAAGGCAAAACTGTTGCCAACCCAGTATAGAACAAAGGAAATAAGGCGTTTATACATTTGTTTGTTCAATTATTTCACCTCCTTAGTTTACATCTATTATTATGCAGTACAATAGTACTAGTTAGCAACTATAAAACAT
>Ga0066639_10003057_pt1 | contig 14531 bp, 15 predicted proteins | sample CryGeyCG2114_010_2_FD_59504 | JGI IMG/M metagenome (GOLD analysis project Ga0066639, IMG submission 59504) | Groundwater microbial communities from aquifer - Crystal Geyser CG10_big_fil_rev_8/21/14_0.10 | ecosystem: Environmental > Aquatic > Deep subsurface > Groundwater | place: USA: Utah...
TGTGCCGAGAGAGGGAATCGAACCCTCACGAGGTTGCCCTCATAGGTTTTTGAGACCTAAGCGTCTACCAATTCCGCCATCTCGGCAATAGACTCTAGGTGAGTATTATACCAAGCCGCTTGCCTTTTGAGAGGGGCTAGTGCATAGTTATTAAATAATGGAATTTGGTCGCAGCTTATTTGAAGCCATTTTTTCGGTCAATAGCATTTGGTCTGTTGTCGCCAGAGGTGTACTCTGGTTTGTGATTGCGACTGTTATCATTGTCAGTACCGACTCACCCAATCCACAAAAGTCTTTCAAGAAGATGAAGTCCAATTTAGGTTTTTTGATGATGTTTCTTATTCTCTCAACCGGTCTTGTCTACCTATTGTTTGGATTCGCTCCCACCAGTTAGCGCTTCATTTCCATACCATAAAACTTGACTCTTTCACCTCTAAAGTAGAGATCCACATCACCCATGGCGCCGTTTCTATGTTTGGCAATTTTTAAGTTGATTGATTCCCGAACACCGTCATCTTTACGATACAAAAACATGACCACATCAGCATCTTGTTCGATGGAACCTGATTCCCTCAGATCTGATAATTGGGGGACTCGCTCTCCCCGACTTTCAATCGCTCTGGACAGCTGAGACAGAGCTAAAACAGGAATCTTCAATTCGCGAGCGATATTCTTTAGGCCCTGGGAGATTTCGGCCACTTCCTGAACACGATTGTCTTGAGTTCGTCCATGAGCCAACTGTAAATAATCAACAATCATCAAATCAATTTTTTGTTCTGCCATTAAACGCCGGGCTTTTGTCCGCATATCATAGATCGACATACCTGGGGTGTCATCAATATAAATGTGCGCATCAGCCAAAACACCCATAGCATCAGACAGCTTCAAAAAATCTTGTTGGTCTAATCGGCCAGTTTTTAATCTCCAAGCATCAATATCAGCCTGTGCAACCAACAACCGATCAACTAGCTCCTCTTTACTCATTTCCAGAGAGAAAAAACCCACCTTCTTTTTGGCCGTCACGGCCACATGTTGAGCGATGTTCAAGGCAAATGCGGTTTTACCAATACCTGGTCTAGCTGCCAATATGATGAGGTTAGATGCCTGAAATCCAGCCAGTAGCCTATCCAAATCGGCAAAACCGGATGGGACTCCTCTCAGCTCACTGCCCGATTTTTGTAGCTCGTCCAAACGTTCAAAACTTTCAACCAGAGTGTCTTTGAGTGAAATAAAAGACCTGGGATTGTGGATTTCTGATAAACTAAAAATTCTCTCTTCAGCTAAATCCATCACGTCTGGAGCCTCTTTACTTTCGTCAAACGCCAGCTCACTGACTTCTCCAGACAAAGCAATAAGTTGCCTTTTTGTGTAATAATCGGCCACCATTTGGGCATATTGAGTAATGTTAGCTGCTGTAGATACCGAATTTGAAAGTTGAGCTATATAACTAACTCCACCTGCCTGAGTCATTTGTTTCATTTTTTTTAGTTGACTTGCCAGAGTAACTGCATCAATTGGCTGGCGTTTTTCATACAGCGTCTGCATAGCTTCATAAACAACCTTGTGCTTATTTTCGTAAAAACTTTCGGGCCGAAGTAATTCGGCAACCTTTACAATTGAATCAGCGTCTATCAGGATTGAACCTAAGACTGACCTCTCGACTTCAACGTCTTGTGGTGGCAGTTTGTTGATACTCATATTTAGATTTCCTGCAAAAATAAGAAACAAATTGACTAAGCAGTCTGAGCCGTCAAAAGGTGAAGCTCGGTTTCTTCTGGCAGGGTTGATCTACTAATTTCTATTTTTTCCGTTGAAGCAACTGATCGGCCATAAACCCTCACAAAGTCATCAAGTGTGGACAGTTCACCAAAGACTTTAGCATCATGTTGGGCCGAACGATAGTGCATGGGCAAGACGATACTTGGTTCAAGTGACCTGATAACTTTGACAGCTTGTTCGGGATTGATGGTAAAAACCCCTCCCACCGGACACAGTAGCACATCAACACTACCAATCGCTTCAATCTGTCCCGAACTTAGTTCGTGACCTAAATCACCCAGATGACAGACTCTCAACTCATCAATCAAAATGGTAAAAACAATATTTTCTCCTCTTTCCACCCCTCCATTATCATCATGTTTCGTCTCAACTCCAAACACACTTAAACCGCCCACTTCATACTCACCGGCCTGAGTAATTAGGAATGGATTTTTACGACGGGCTGTGCCACTCACCAGTGAGGCAGCCGAATGATCCGGATGATTATGACTGACTGTGATGATATCCGCACTCACCGAAGGCATATTCATGCCCACATATCCAGAGTAGGGATCGGTGACTACAACTCCCCTTTTACCTTTTAATTTAAAGGCGCTGTGGCCCAGATAAGTTAGAATCATGCAATGCCTTTCGTGTGGTTCATTATAACCTCAAATCCAAAATAACTTCTTGGCAAATTTTACCTTATTTAATGAATTTAGTCATTTTGCTTTTAACCTCAAGGAGGCAATATTAATGCTCAATTTTTTGAATTGGGTTGAGCTCAATAACATTGGTAGAGTATAATGACCCTTTCTGGCATTATGCAAAAAGAAGTCGTTATTTCAGCTGTGATCGGCATTACTTTGGGTCTGGTCGTAACCTATGGAATTTACCAAGTTAAACAATCTGTCACGAACCAAGTTTCAGACAACGAAATGGTTGGTCAAGCAACATCAGAATCAAGCGATCAAGTAGAAGCTGGTTGCTTATCCTTAACATCACCCGCTGATGGTTTGATTCAAGTCTCAGGTAAAATCCAGGTTGCCGGTAGCACAACTCAACCCGGATTATTTGTGATCGTCTTTGCAGATAATAATGAAACTATTTTGGAAAGTGATGCGTCAGGTCATTTTTCTACGCAATTGGAACTTGGCGAAGGCGAACACGTGATTACGGTCATCAGTGTCAATCAGGAGGGTCAAACAGAAACTTCCGAAAGACTAGTTGTTATCAGTAATATATATTCCCCCAGCCAGTCACCCGCAACCGCCACAATTGAAGCTAGTTCAGAAGCGGATATGGCTGAACCGGAAGACACCAAACAAGCTACTACTCAAGCTATCCTCGATCGCATCAACAAAAAACTCACCGAAGAAGAGCAAGCTCAACTCGACAAAACCATTGAACAGCTTGCCATCAAAAGAGGCGCCATGATCGGTCAAGTTGAGCGGGTAACTCAAGAATCAATTACCATTACCACCACTCAAGGAACAGTGATTTTGGCTATCGATGACGAGGTAAAGATCACCAAAGCCAAAAAAGCCATACCGTTAAATCAAGTGAGTGTTGATGACTGGCTGTTGGTCATGGGTATTACAGACGGAACTCAGATTTCCCCCGAATACATTTATGTTTCAGATACCAGCCTTAGACCTAAACCCCAACTGGTAATTTTAGGTACCTTAGATAAAATCAATAAATCAGATCTCTCTGTCGTCAGCAGAGCAGCAGATGGTGAAACCACTAATTTCAGTTTCAGCAGCGCCACAAAATACCAAAACATCGAGGCCAAACCGGCAAAACTGGGTCAATTCACAACCGATCTAACAGTGCTGGCTATTGGTTATAAAGATGTGACTCAAACCAAAACTACTCAAGTTTTGACCACTCTCAGAGCTTTAGCGGCTTTTGAAACCGAATAATTTTTCCACATTCTTCTGGGCTGGTGAGTGAAAGCGACCAACCTGATGTTTCTGAGGTAATTACAGTTTAATTATAATAAACTTGCGAACGTCATTATTTTTCGAAAAGCCAGAAAATTTACGAGAGTGGACCGAAGGGGAATCGAACCCCTGACCTTCCCGCTGCGAGCGGGACGCTCTACCAACTAAGCTATCGGCCCTCGCCAGGCTTTTTTTGTCCTTTTGATTTAAGTTTCTGCCACCGATTATACAATTTGCCACTGGTTAGTGATCCAATTTTCTCCCCCTTTTTCGACACTGGGTATTTAAGTGCATTCTTTTGCATTTTTCGGTTAAAGGCCTCTGCCAGGTCAACATCAAGCTCTGCCCCCATCAGGACCAACCAAAATAAAACATCCGCCATTTCATCGGCAATATGTTCTTTAAATTCTAACTGATACTGCCTAAGTTCATCATTTTCCAAATACTGGAAGTGCTCCGCCAACTCTCCTGCCTCAACCAACAAACCCAATATTAAATCCTTGGCTCCATGAAACTGAGCCCAATCTCGGTCATTTCTAAACTTCAACACTTGGGTTTTCATTTGTTTGAGTGAAGACATAAGTGTATTTTATACTACATTGGCTATCAGCAAATTGCCTCAAGATGATACACTATACATGTCATGAGTAAACAAATACAGCAGACACTCAAAGGATTTCGTGATTTTTTGCCAGACCAAAAGCGCAAGCGGGATTTTATTGTCCAAAAAATGGTGGAAGTTTTTGAGAGATTTGGCTTCGAACCGCTGGAGACTCCAACTTTAGAGTATGCCTCCCTGCTGACGGGTAAATATGGCAGTGAGGCCGATAAACTCCTTTATACATTTGAGGATCGGGGTAAACGCCAAATAGGTTTGCGCTATGATCAAACCGTACCAACAGCCAGAGTACTGGCTCAATATCAAAACCAGCTACCAAAGTTTTTTCGCAGATATCAAATTCAAAATGTCTTTAGAGCCGATAAACCTCAAAAGGGTCGCTACCGTGAGTTTATCCAATCAGATTTAGATATTTTCGGCTCCGCTTCTTCTCTGGCAGACGCCGAAGTTATTGCTTGTACTTACTTTACCCTCAAAAATATTGGCTTTAATCAGACAAAAATATTGATCAACGATCGGCAAATTCTGCTCAAAGCCCTAGAACCCTTTGCCACTGATGCAGTTGATGTTATGTCAATCATCCAAAGTATTGATAAGCTAGACAAACAAACCTCTAACCAAGTCCTTCAAGAACTAGTGGCCAAAGGCTTAACTCAAAGCAATGCCCAACTAGCTTTACAAAGCATTGAAATTGCCCAAATGACAGCTTCTTTACAACAAATCCAGTTTCAAGCTCAAAATTTAGGCGTTCCTCCAGAAGATATGGTCTTCTCTCCCACTCTAGCCAGAGGACTCGATTACTATACGGGTATGATTTTTGAGGTGCAAATTCCAGGGTACTCTGCCGGATCATGTGCGGGAGGTGGTAGATATGACAAATTAATTAAAGCCCTGGGTGGACCGGACATTCCGGCCGTCGGGGTAGCATTTGGTTTTGACCGCGTGGTTGAAGCAGCCAGTCAGCTTGGTCTTTTGCCAAATGACTCTGCCGCGGCTCAAGTTTTGGTGACTATTTTTGATGACGAATCACAACTTGAATCACTTAAAGTTGCCCGCCGACTCCGCCAAGCAGGTATCAAGGTTGAGGTTTATCCGGAAACTCAAAAACTAACCCAACAATTTAAGTTGGCCGACCAGAAAAAAATTCCTTTTACCATAGTTGTCGGCCAAACGGAAATAGAAAAAGAACTCGTAACTCTCAAAAATATGATCAGGCGAACCCAGTCAACTATGACCCTTGAGTCTGCCATTCGCCAAATTCAAAAATAACTAGAAACTGCTCTCTTAACAATCGGCTGGAGCGTGGTACAATATCAGCTCGAACTAACTTGGAAAAAAGTATATGAAACAAGGTATTCACCCGGTTTGGTACGATGACTGTCAAGTCAAGTGTGCTTGCGGAAATCAATTCACTATCGGCTCAACGGTTGAAAATTTGGAAATTGATATTTGCAATCAATGTCACCCCTTCTTTAGTGGAGAAATGAGATTTGTCGACCGTCAGGGCCGAGTCGATAAATTTAATCAAAAGATAGCATTCGCCCAAAAACAACAGGCCAAAAAGCAAAAAGGCAAAGTCATCAAACAAACTGCCCCGGCTAAATCATACCGTCAAATTTTGCGTGACTCGCAGTCCAGTTTACGAGCTTCGAAATCAGCTCCTATTTCTCAAGAACCAAAAAGCCAACTTCAAAGTTAGCTCAAATTATTTATTGATACCAACACCTATTATCAAGTAGGTGCGGTATGATAATTACGGATATGTATAATCCCTACCAAATTCAAATTGATCGGCTCAACCAACAACTTGAGGAAACAAAAGCGATGTTAAGCGATCCTCAGTTCAAGGAACTAGCTCAAAATGAGATTCTTAAATTGGAATCCGAGCTCAAAGTTTTAACAGACGCCGTAGGCGAACTTTCTGCCAGCCAATCTAACAGCAACCAACCGTTGGAGCACACATCTCAAAGTAAAAGTTGTACTTTGGAGTTTAGAGGCGGGGCTGGCGGCGATGAAGCCAAACTCTGGTCAGATGATTTGAAACGCATGTATTTGAGGTTCGCCGAACAACAAAATCTTAAAATTTCCGTTCTGGATGATTCGATTATCAAGTTATCCGGACATATTGAAGTCGAACTCAAAAACCAAGATGGCTTAGTTAGCGGTCAAACCCTTACAGCTTATCAACTGCTCAAGTTTGAATCTGGTGTGCACCGGGTCCAACGCGTTCCCACCACCGAAGCCCAAGGTCGGATTCATACTTCAACTGCTACAATCGCCGTCCTGCCCGAGGTGCCTCAATCTGCCATAAATATCCGGCCGGACGATTTAGAGTGGCAGTTTATGAGATCCTCCGGAGCCGGTGGGCAAAGTGTTAATAAAACAAGTAGCGCTGTTCGTTTAACACACATCCCCAGTCAGCTTGTGGTGACAGCTCACAGTGAAAGATCTCAAGTTCAAAATCGGGAAATTGCCCTAAACCTGCTTAGGTCTCAACTTTGGCAAATTGAGGAAGATGAAAGATTGGCCAAACTTGGTGATGCCAGAAGTGCCATCGGACGGGCGCAAAGATCAGAAAAAATTAGAACGTATAATTACCCCCAAAATAGAATTACGGATCACAGGACCAAACAATCCTGGCATAATTTATCAGTGGTTCTTGAAGGACAACTTTTACCTCTGCTTCAAGATGTCTATTGTGCCTTAAATCAAACTTAATTTTAATTGGCCGGATTTGCCACAGATAATTCGGATATCAATATTACGTTTACCGTCTTTTCTTCGGCCTGTCTGAAGTAACGGATACTAATTTGATCGCCTACTTTTTTTGTATTCAACACTTGAACTAAATCGCTATCTTTCAATCTTTCTCCATCTATCTCAATAATGATGTCTCCCGGCACTAATCCAGCTTTATCAGCCGATAAACCTTTGGTGACTGAAACTAAATAAGCGCCCTGAGGTACGTCATTAAATATGGCTGTTTGCTCGCTGATCATCCGATATGATACACCCAACACGGGTCGGTCAAACCGGCCTGTTGCGTTAAAATTCTCGAGTGAGGTTGTAACCACATTAATGGGAATGGCAAAGCCAATATTTTCCGCAGACTGTGAGACAGCCACATTAACCCCAATAACTTCACCTCGAGAATTAATTAAAGGCCCTCCAGAATTTCCGGGATTTATTGCCGCATCAGTCTGGATGACATTCTCCAAAGCCTCTGCGCTTGATACGCCATCACCAGCTGTTATACCCCGACCCAATCCAGAAATTACACCAGTCGTGACTGTATGGCGAAATTCACCCAAAGCTGTGCCAATGGCAATCACACCCTCCCCTACTCTGAGTTGCCCAGAATCACCCATGGGAAGGGCCTTGGCATTCAAACCTTCAACCTGAATAATTGCCAAATCATTGCTGGGATCACGATAAATATTCGTGACTTGGTATTCATTATCGCTGGCGTCAAATACACGATACTCGGCCTGAGTATCAGACACCACGTGCCGATTAGTCACAACCAATCCAGAGTCGTCAACCACAAAACCGGTCCCTATATCCTGCTGTACTTCCTCGACTTGACCTTGGTTCTCAAGACTAAAACCAAAAGGTCCAAAGTCAAAAAATGACGACGGGTCAATTACTTGTTGCTGCTTTTTGATGGAAACCGTCACAACTGACTCTGAGGCGGCATCAACCACATCAGGAATTGAAAGTTCTCCGCCTTGACTCATCAAATCAAATAACGGTGTGGTTCCATTTTGTGTCAAAGGTGACTCGAGTTGGTTAACTCTTGAACCCATCAGCCAGTTTAGTGGTTTAATCTGAAAAATCCTGTCAGCTATGGCCCCCAAAAAGAATGAAGCCAAGACAATCACCGACACACTCAGGCCCAGGATAAATGATTTGGCAGGTTTATCTATCACAAACAGAGTTTTACATCCATTTTAACTTTGAGTCAAGTCTTGAGCAAATTACGGCAAAACTTTAATGGCCTCCCACAGGACTTCATCTCGCTCTGTTTCGGGATTATCCTGAACAGGTACGTCAACCTCCAGACCGGTTTCATGAATCCAGCTACCTCCTGGCAGAAGCCAACGGGCAATAGTGATGTGCAAACCACCTCCATTGGACAACTGCTGTAAATCTTGAACCGTCCCTTTTCCAAAAGTTTTTTCACCCACTAACTTCGCCCCCAGCCGATCACGCAAAGCCCCCGCCACAATTTCTGAGGCACTGGCACTACCTCTATTAACCAACACTATGACTGGGAAGTGAGCCAACCTGGCTTGACCTTTGGTAGAAAAATCTTGCTGAGTATACTTGCCTTTCTGTGTAACAACCGTTCCAGAACTAATAAATTCACTGGCCACATCGATTGCTCCATCAAAAAACCCACCCGGATTGCTTCTCATATCCAAAACTACTCCATCAAGATCAGGACGCGCTAGAATTTGGTTTACAATACCGTCCCATTCCCCGTTAGTCCTTTCACCAAAGCGATAAAGTTTAATGTGGGCAACCGTTTTACCCAAAGCTTCAACAAATTCAACTTCACTTGATTTAACAACAATTTCTCCTCTGACGATGGAAATTTCAAAAGGTTCGCTTGATTCATCAGGCCGGTACAGTGTCAAAATCACCGTGCTACCCAAAGGTCCTCTAATTTCTTCAACTGCCCGATTTAGTGACCAGTCAGTCGTTTCTTCATCAAAATTTCGAGCTTCATCAGTGACTTTCAAAATTAAATCACCGGCTTTAACACCCGCCAACTCAGCCGGTGAATCTTTGAGAGGCGCCACAACGGCTAAAGTTTGATCGACATACCCCAGTTCAATTCCTATTCCATAAAACGAACCTGCTAGATCTTCGGTAGAACGTTGATTTTCCTTCGGTGGTAAATAAATGGTGTATGGATCTCCCAGAGAAGAGGTTAACCCCTTAATAGCTCCATCAACCATGGTCGTCTGATCAAGCTTTTCTGTTTCTAAAAAATCTTTTTCTAAATAACCCCAAGTTTCCCAAAAGTTGGTCAGATCAGGCTGATTCTCTAATTCACCTGAACTCGATAGAATACCAGACAAAGTCGTTGATTGGTTTTTAGATAAGTTTAAACGATCAGCCAGGTAATTTTCAACTAAGTGGTAACGATACTGACCAAACATACCCACCCCAACCAGAAGTACGCCGATCATTAATCTGAATATAAACGGGGTCCGTGACATGTCACAATTGTACTAGCAAATAGGCTCCAAGCAAGACCTCAAACGCATCAATTATCAAAGTGTTTGTGTGAATGGTAGCAAAGCTAAATGACGAGCCCGTTTGATCTCGGTGGCCAATCGTTTCTGGATCTTTTGAGATAAACCCGTAAAAGTTCTGGGTAAAATTGCCCCTTGTTCGGTCACAAACTGCACCAAAATTTCTGGCTGTTTGTATGAAAATGTGACATTAGTAGGTAGTTTCCTACGTGGATAGCGTTGTTTTTTAATCATATTTGCTCCTTAAAACGGAATGTCGTCAGCAATATCTTCTACTTGAGTCGCTTCATCTTTAGTTTGATCTTCAGATTCTTTCTTTGAAGATTTTTTAGCCTTCTGGCCATCTTTACTTTTAGCATTATCAGCTACAGACGATTCCTGAATCTCCAGTTCGTCATTAGCTGGATAAGACTGACCAGAGGCTGATCGTAAAAGAATCATATTATCAATTACAATTTCTGTGGTCCGACGATCGTTGCCGTCATCACCTTTCCAATCCCGAGTTTGGAGTCTGCCGTCAACATAAACTTTATCACCTTTATGTAGTAGTTGACCGCAAATTTCGGCTAGCTTGGCCCAAGCGACAATATTGTGAAACTCAACTTTTTCCTGTTTATCCCCTCCGTCTGCCGGCACCCAACTGCGATTGGTGGCTAAACCAAATGAGCAAACAGCGGTATTTTTTGGCGTAAAACGCAAATTGGGATCTCTTGTTAAGTTACCAATAATCATTACTTTGTTTAAGGAGCGTGCTGACATATCTTCCTTTCCAGATCTAACGCATTTCTAGAGCTCTTGTTACTAACAAATAGTATATCTTGATTTCTGACATAAAGTGTGATTAGTCTTACGTTCATCCAATCTATTTCTTAACCACTTTTTTTGCGGCCATTTTTTCTGAAGTCTTGGCAGCTGATTTCTTTTTGATTTTTACTTCCTGCTTGATTTCCGGTTTCACTTCCCGCTTGGTTTCCGGTTTCACTTCCTGCTTGGTTTCTGGCGACAATTTAGTCTTTATACCTGTCTTTGCCGCCTGTTTTTGAACAGGTTTCTTTGCTGGTTTTTGAGCAGCTTCATTTTGCTGACGATCCTCACTAAGCACTAATAGATAGCGCATAAGCTCCGGCAAAATTTTGAGGTCCAGGTCAAGCTGTTGAACATTAGCGGCATCTAGTTCAAGTTCCAAATGGGTATAGACGGCCTCATACTGTCTCTCACCGGCATGTTTAATCATGTATGAGAGTTCTTTTTTACCCCAATCAATTGAATTTAAAACCTTACCTTTGGCTTTCTTAATCAGTCCCAAAACCACCTCAGCGGCTTTTTTAGCCTCTTCACTTGTCAGGTCTGCTGGAACCAAATACGTTAGCTCATAGTGACGAACACGAGCATCTTTGATTATTTTCATTTTGCCCTTTCAACCTACTCGGGAGCAATTTGGTTACTATAACACGTCGGTTACGGTACGAGTAGATATTTATTAAATTTTCTTGAGGTCTGATTATATCACAAAAACTATTTGGCTAATTAACCACTATTCCAGTTGAAGAATATTCAAAAGTTTTGACATTGTCTCCCACAAAACATCCACTCACCACACCACATACATAACAATAACTGTCATAGTCAGGATATTTTTCTTTTACCAGCGTTGAGTACTTCCGATCGCCTTCTTCACCTACTTCTTGAGAACAATCAAAAGCATCGGCAAAAGAAAATTCATTTGTTACATCTCTGTACCTAACAACTTTGGTAATAAGCTTGTCAGGCTGGAAATCGTTACTTATACGATTATCTCTATTACTGCTAACATTTACTTGGGTATTAATTTTTGGGGTTTCAGCTGATAAGTCTATAATCCCAACCTGATCACGTCCTTCACAATATTCTGCATTATTCAGAACAAGGAATGGTGACTCTAAACTTCCGTCTAGACTGGGGCCTCCACAGCCAATTGCATCAATATTAAAATCCTCTGTTAAATCATAGGTTGTCATTAAGATAGCCGGAGTAGCTCCAAAGTCAATAATTACTATCTTATTCCCAAATAACAAAGTTGCCTTCATATCTTTAGATAAGGCAATATCATCCGGATAATAGACTTCTGAATATAGAGAGTTGGTATAACCTGTGATAACAACTTCGTCTTCACTGTAATAGAATTGATTATCAAAAATTTCCCAAAATATATCATCTTCTCCTGAGAAGGAGAAATTATAGTCTTTGTTACTAAGGAAATCATGAATGACAACCCCTCCGTTTGGATAATTACATGACGATTTAATTGCATAAACAAAATATGGTCGATCGTTAATCACATGATATCCAGATCTACATGTTGGCAATATATTACTTTCAAAATCATATGGTGGAAGGTAGGTAGGTATTGATTTTCCCACCCTTGAATAATGATCTACATCTGCGCTACTCACTGGCTGAAGGGGTGCCTTAATATCATAACAACCAACCGAATAACCATCTTCGTTTTGACTTAAAAAATGAATTGTCTTGCTTTCGGGACCTGCTTGAACTTCCACAACCTTACCGGCATTCGTAAACAACACTCTCTGAAAATCGCCATAAATCTCTACTATTTCCCCGCTATCTTTATCTAATCTGTATTCTACCGCTTGCTGATTATCTGATAGTTTGTCTAGCCAGTGAAATGTTTGCTCACTAGCATAGTCTTCATCAATCAATGAATATCCTAAATACATTGCAAACATGAATACAGTCAAGAAGATCGCAATACCCACAATAATCTTGATAAAAAGCCATTTTTTCATATTAATATATTTTACTTCCCTTTAGTTATTTAACAATTATCAATCCTGATCCTAACTGCTATTGTTGAAATTAGCTTCCAATCATAAACTCCACCACGTCCCCCTCTTGCATCATGTAGTCGCGCCCCTCTGTTCTCAGTTTCCCCTGCTCTTTTGCTGCTTTGAGGCCGCCTAATTTGACATAATCTGCAAATGACACCACTTTGACAGAAATCATCTTTTTCTCAAAATCAGAATGAATCACCCCTGCCGCTTGACGAGCCATACAGCCTTTTTTGATCGTCCAAGCCCTAACTTCTATCTCTCCGGCAGTCAGGAAACTCTGCAAACCCAAAGTTTGATAAGCACTTTGAATCAGTCGTTCCAAACCACTCTGTTTCAAACCCAAGTCTTCAAGATAAAGTTTGCCATCTTCTTCTGAAAGACTGGATAAGTCACTTTCTATTTGATTGCACATTACAAGGACTTTTTCCGGTGTCTCCTCAAGTTGTTGGGCAAACAACTGGGTCAAGTTATCTACTCCCTGACTCAACCTGCTCTCACTAACATTAACGACAAACAGTTCTGCCTTGGCAGACAAAAGTGATAATTCTTTTGCCACCCGCCCATAATCTTCAAAATCTAAACTATTTGTGTGTTTGGTAATAATTTGACTGGCCGGTAAACTATTTTTAATACCATCAGTCAGCTCAGTCACAATCTGCCACCGCAACCTGGCCTCTTTTTCCACTTTACCTTTGGGTTCAGATTGTTTTTCCAGTGTGACTAAATCGGCTAACATTAACTCCATTCGAACGGTCGCTAAATCTTCTTTGGGACTGATAGCTCCTTCCCGAATCACATTTTCATCCTCAAAATCTCTGAGGACATGACAAATAATTTGAGTTTCTCTGATATGAGCCAGAAACTGATTACCCAACCCCTCACCTTGGCTAGCGCCTTTAACTAAACCGGCAATGTCCACAAACTCAACTGTAGCTGGTTTGATGGGTGGCTTTTTCCCAAGATTTTTCTCAACCACTCGGGCTAATTCTTCCAAACGAACATCTGGTACTGGCACAATGCCTAAGTTTGGTTCAATGGTAGCAAAAGGGTAATTGGCCGCCAACGCTTGCTGCCTTTTAAGCAAGGCATTAAACAAAGTGGACTTTCCTACATTTGGTAAACCAACGATTCCCACAGATAACGACATATTGACTATTTTTCTCTATAATGTTATTATTGTTACCATAAAGAACGAGGGAGAGACCGTAAGGCTCGAGCTCGTTTTTTTACTGTTCCGGTACTACACAAAACGGTTTTATAATATTGTAAAATTTCATTTTTTTGTCTTTGACTCCATCAGGAAATATAAAAAGTTTTTTTTCTAATACTTTGATAAGTCTATCTTCATAACTTCCCACTTTAAATGTAGAACGTTTTGCTGATCGCATAAACTTGCACTTAGCAGCATAAGCCAACAAGTCGGCAAGTTGTTCTTCAATATCCGAATTTTCTTTAGTTACAAAAGACAAAGAAGTTAAAATCGACCTTATTTTTTTATAACCAATAGATAATTCTTTACATCCAGGTGAAAGAAAATATGAAAAATCATTTAAATAGTATCTATCTTTTTCAGCAGTAGCTGATTCAATAGTAATTCTTCCTTTCGAGGAAGATAGACCCATAAGCCATGAAATAAAATGATAATAAAGAATTCTGATAGTATCCCTTATTATTTTTATTTGATTCCATCCTTTATTTTTGGCCACTTTTTTATCACACACAATCACAAAGACAGTAAAATTTGCCCTTTTTAAAAAAGTTAGCAAATCATTTATAAAACAAAGATAATTTTGTTTATTTTTTTTAAAAATTGCAAAATCTTTTTCTCTTCTTCCTATGTCTCTTGAGTGAAAAACTATTTCCGTATGTCCCCAATATTTGAATTTCACTTGATCAGCCAAAATTTTTAATTTTTTCCTGTAGTCAGTATTAACAGCGCATCCACATAGAATATAGACTTCGGAGTTATTATCAAAAAGATTGGCATTTCCAAGCTCGTCCGTGAAAAGATCAAAATACCTCATACCATGTAAATTATATCAGGTTTATCTGCTATTTCTTGAAGGAAAAAAGGTAATTAAAATATCAAAGTTTGACCTTGTTTTTCATAAAT
>Ga0066639_10003058_pt1 | contig 14529 bp, 13 predicted proteins | sample CryGeyCG2114_010_2_FD_59504 | JGI IMG/M metagenome (GOLD analysis project Ga0066639, IMG submission 59504) | Groundwater microbial communities from aquifer - Crystal Geyser CG10_big_fil_rev_8/21/14_0.10 | ecosystem: Environmental > Aquatic > Deep subsurface > Groundwater | place: USA: Utah...
TGGATACGCTTTAATCAACCGCTGTACCGCTACGGCAGCAAAATAACGGGCATCGAGCTTGCGTTCAAGGGGGGACGGGTCGTTACAAGCAAAGCACGCACGAACGAGCGGCTGCTTAAGGAGATGATAGCGACTCCGGGCGCCGACAAGGTCGGGGAGTTTTCGCTTACCGACAAGCGATTCTCGCGCATAACGAAATTCATGGCGGATACGCTTTTTGATGAGAACGTTGGCGGGCCGGAGGGGAATACCCACATTGCCCTCGGTATGGCGTACGAAGATTGCTATGCGGGGGACGTAGCGAAGCTCACGAAGAAAATGTCCGCTGCGCTCGGCTATAACGACTCGTCGGTGCATACGGACATCGTCTCGACGACTCGGCGCACGGTAACGGCTCACCTGAAGGACGGTACGGAGAGAGTCATATACGAGAACGGCGTCTTTACGCTGTAGTGTCAGATGGCCGCGGCAGCGCCAATACCAATCCTTGAAGTGTTGAGGCCCGCGGCGCCATCGCGCCGCGGGCCTATGCCGCCTTCCTGTGCCGGCGTGTAATCCAACGCCACCCATAAAAGGCACGTGCCCAATGGGTATACCGGGCAAGACACACCTTGCTGCAAAAGTAGAGCGCGTCCCCGCACGGCAGCACGATGGTGTGCTTTGAGCCGTCCATGGAGTGTGGCGACGTACATCTCAGATATCCGCATCGGTCCCGTCGTGACCTCATCGCATCCTCCAGTTCCCCGCTAACTCAACCGTAATCCCCTGCGGGGTATGAGTCAACGATATGTACACAGGAGCGCGATGCCTGCGAGTGTCCCGGACGCACGTCATAGCGGCTTCATGCGGACGCACGACAATGGAGGCGGGATAAGGTCGTGTTAGCAGAAACTAAGCGCGAGTAACTTCATATGTTGTGGACGATCGCTGGTATCCTTGTCGTGCTCTGGCTTCTTGGAATGATAACTGCAACGACGTTCGAGGGGTTCTTGCACGTACTTCTCGTACTGGCAGCGGTGGCTATTCTCATACGGCTCATTCAAGGCCGAAACCCAATTCAGTAGTCAGATGCGCAACCGGGAGAAGCAGTTTTGCCGTTTTGTTGATTCTACGAAGTAGACTTTGCGAAAAATTGATATACCGCTGTGCTGTCCGGTCGGACATGACAGCGGTATACGGGGATGCGCCGCTTGTGAGCAGCAATTCCTTCACATGCGCATGGAAGAGCGTCGTGCGGGGGTACCATGCTCATCGGGCCCATCTTTACAGGACAGCCGCTCCTCCGTGCGCTCGCGGGACAGATACCGTTCACGCTTATGCACCTTGCGGGAACAATAGTGTTTGCGACGACTCTCGGCCCCGTACTCTACCGATGGGTCGTTCAGAATGAAGTACTTGAAACACACGTAGCGTGGCAACGCGTACTTGCGTACGCGCGGCGGATCTAGCGCCTCTCGCGAGGCGTAAAACGCGGCAGCTGCAAAACAAAGACCACCAAGGCGGTGCAGGGCGGGGGTGACCGCAACACGCCTTGGTGGTCTAGCCGCGCTAACGGGGGGTCGCGCGGAATTTGCTGACGCTAGCATACTACAGGGTCGCGCTTTGTAAAGGGGCCGATGAATTGCCTGCCATGTCCGTCGGGATGCTATTATGAACGGCACATATGTCGTTGGAAGCGGAAATACGCGCGGAGAGGGAGAAAAAGCTCGCGCTGTTGCGCTCCGCGGGCATGGAGCCATACCCGGTATCGACCGAGCGCGACAGCACCATAGCGGAGCTGCTTGAGGAGTTTGACGCGTTGGAGCAGAGCGGCACGACCCGGACGATCGCGGGGCGCATCGCTTCCATACGCGGACAGGGCGGCATAACATTCGTCGACGTTATCGACGGCACGGCGCGAGTACAGCTCGTATTGAACAGGAAGGAGATGGATGCCGCCCGTTTCGATCTGTTCCAAGAAGCAGTGGACCAGAGTGACTTCATTCAAGCCACGGGTGCCGCATTCAGGACCAAGCGCGGCGAGCGCTCGCTGAGTGTAATCAAGTGGAAGATGCTGGCCAAGTCGCTTCGTCCGGTGCCCGACGAGTGGTACGGCGTGAAGGACGAGGAGCTGCGGCTTCGCGAACGCTACCTCGACATACTGCTCAATGAGGACGTGCGAGCGATGTTCGAGCGCCGTGCGGCGTTTTGGCAGGTTATCCGCACGTTTTATCTTCAGCGCGGTTTTCTGGAGGTCGAGACGCCGGTCTTCGAGAATTCGCCGGGAGGCGCCGACGCGCGTCCCTTTATAACGCATCACAATGCACTCGACATGGATGTGTATTTGCGGATCTCTCTTGAGCTGTGGCACAAGCGGCTGCTTGTCGCCGGCTACCCCAAGGTGTTTGAAATAGGGCGCGTATTCCGAAACGAGGGTCAATCGCGCGAGCATCTGCAGGACTACACGATGCTCGAATCGTATGAAGCATACATGGACATGCAGCGCGGTATGCACATGGTGCAGGAGCTGTATCGAGCTATCGCCTCGGAAGTGTACGGTACGCACTCATTTTCGATGCGCGGGCATGCGGTCGACCTGGCCGGACAGTGGAATACCATTGATTATTCCAGTGCCATCCGCGACGCCTACGGGATCGACCCGCTCGAGTGTACTGAGGCGGAGGCGATCTCGAGCGCACAGAGCGCCGGCGTCCTTGCGGAAAATACGGGCCGAAACAAGGCTCGAGCGATAGACAACTTGTGGAAGCGGCTGCGCAAGGACATAGCCGGTCCCGCATTCCTCATCGGGACGCCGGTGTACCTCGAACCCTTGGCAAAGCGCAGTGCGAGCGATGAGCGGGTGGTCGAGCGCATGCAGGTTATCATCGCAGGGTCCGAGGTTGGAAAGGGGTTTAGCGAATTGAACGACCCGCTCGACCAGCGCGCGCGCTTCGAGGAGCAGCAAAAACTTCGAGAGGGAGGCGATGAGGAAGCGCAACGCCTGGACCTCGAGTACATACGCGCTATGGAATACGGAATGCCGCCGGCATTCGGTTTCGGCGTCTCCGAGCGCCTGTTTGCTTTTTTTGAAGATACGCCTGCGCATGAATCCCAGCTCTTCCCGTTGCTTAAGCCGCGGCAGTAGTGCTACGATGCGGCCACTCGCCTATGGGCGAGCGGTATCAACCGAGCCGAGCTTTTGCTCGGCCAAATAGAAAGGAGTGCCCCGGGTCTTTTTTTGGCAGGGCGCGCCGCTCCCGCGGCGCGCCCAATTCTTTTAGTAGTACACTACGTGTATGGACATGCGCGAATTCGAGCGGCTTGTGGCTGAAGGGTACGAGCGGCTTCCCGAATGGGTGAGGGAGAACATACGCAATGTGGCGCTGCTAGTGGAGGATGAACCATCGGAGGAGGATAGGGAAGCGGAAGGCCTACAGCGCGAGGAGACGCTGCTCGGGCTCTACAAGGGGGTGCCGCTTTCCGAGCGTGGAAGCGACTACGGCGTCGGTGCGACGCTTCCCGACACCATCACGCTGTACCGACACCCTATCCTCGAGCTGGCGCATGAATCCGTTGACGAGCGCGCATCCGAAGAGGATGTGAGGGAGAAGGTGAGAGAGATCGTCGCGGACACGGTATGGCACGAATTTGCCCACCATTTCGGCATGAATGAGCAAGAAGTGCGCCAGCGCGAGGGCGAGCGGGGTATCGGGGATTACCGTGCTCAAAATGGCCGAACATGACGCTCCGTTGCAGGGTGCAGCGCGGCGCTTCCTCACGTCGGCTGCAAGCCGCGCCCGGCCGTTTTTTTGGTGGTATAGTACGCGCATGAAGCTGTCAGAGGTGCTGCGCGAGCGCGGGTATGTGTATCAACACTCCTCGGAAACTCTTGAGGAAATTACGGACGGCAAAAAGCGCACCGTGTACCTCGGCATAGACCCGTCCGCCGATTCGCTCCACGTTGGGAACCTTGTGGTTCTTCTTGCACTCCGGCGTTTTCTGGAGGACGGGCATAGCGTTATTCTTCTCACCGGCGGCGGCACGGGCATGATAGGCGATCCGGGCGGAAGAAGCGGCGAACGTGCGCTGCTTGACGAAGAAACGATAGCGCACAATAGCGCGCGTGTTCGTGCGCAAATGGAGAAAGTGTTCGGCACGGCCGATTTCAATAGCGTTAACAATGCGGATTGGCTGTATGACCTGAAGCTTCTGGACTTTCTGCGCGATGTGGGCAAGCATTTCACCGTCAATGCGATGATTAAAAAGGAGATGGTACGCGAGCGGCTCGATGCCGAGTCGCCCATCTCGTTCACCGAGTTCTCGTACTCGCTGCTGCAGGGTTACGATTTCATGCATCTCAATGCGATGCATGGGTGCGATGTTCAGATAGGCGGCTCGGATCAGTGGGGCAATATTCTCGCCGGAGTGGAATACGTGCGCCGTGCAAGCGGCAGGACGGTATACGGTCTGACGGTTCCGCTTCTCATCAATAAGGCAACGGGAAGAAAGTTCGGCAAGAGTGAAGAGGGCGCGATATGGCTAGACTCCGCCAAGACGACGCCATTCATGCTGTACCAATTTTTTCTTAATACGGACGACGACGCCGTGGAAGAATACCTCTTGAAGCTTACGCTTCTTCCCAAAAGCGAGATAGATGAAATGATGCAAAAGCACGCTTCTGCGCCTGGTGAGAGACAGGCGCAGCGGCTCCTTGCGAACACCGTGACCGAGCTTGTCCATGGCGCGGACGCTGCCCATTCGGCGGAAAAAATGTCGGAAACACTGTTCGGCAGATCTGATGCTGCCGCGCTCTCAAAGGATGAAGTTACGGCCTTGCTAGAGGGCGTTCCGTCGCTGCAAACACGGGTGGGGGAACCGCTCGCCGACGTGCTAGTCCAGGCGGCACTTGCCGCCTCCAAGCGCGAGGCGCGGCAGTTCATGGCCGACGGCGCCGTCGCGCTCAACGGTGCGAAGGTCACGGATCCGTCGCGGGTTCTTATGAAGGAGGACTTTCAAAATGCGCCCGTCGCCATCGTGCGGCGCGGGCGGCGGAATGCGGCCGTGCTCACGCTCGGTTCATAGACCTTCTGCTATCTTGTAGTGCCATGAAATCAAAAGGAAGGGACCCGCGCGGCGAGTTCAGGACGGTGCATCCGCCGCGTGTCGCGCCGCGCATGGAAGGCGCGGTTAAGAATACGGGCATTAAGCCGAAGAAGAAAAGCAGGAAGGCGTAGGTAGGCCAGCTGGCCGGCAGCGTGTTACGGGCAACACTTCCGCATTTGCTGCGGTCGCGGGCCTCGGCGCGAGCTGCCAGTCGTAAGAAACCTGGTACAGTAGTGTGTTATGCGCCAGAAATTCATGCTCCGGGCCCCATATGAGCCCGCGGGGGACCAGCCGCGCGCCATCGAGGCGCTTTTGAAGGGCCTTCACGCGGGAAAGCTGCATCAAACGTTGCTCGGTGTCACAGGCAGCGGCAAGACGTTCACGGTAGCGAACACCATTGCGGCACATGGAAAGCCGACGCTCGTTATTGCGCACAACAAGACGCTTGCGGCGCAGCTCGCTGCGGAGTATCGAGAATTCTTTCCGGAGAATGCCGTACACTACTTCGTGTCGTACTATGATTTTTACCAGCCGGAGGCGTATGTTCCCGTCAGCGATACGTATATCGAGAAGGAAGCGCAGATCAACGAAGACATAGAGCGGCTGCGCCATGCAGCGACGCAAGCGCTCTTGACGCGACGAGACGTAATAGTCGTCGCATCCGTCTCGTGCATCTACGGGCTTGGAAGCCCTATTGAATACGAGAAAGTGAATCTTAAGCTGAGCGCAGGCGAGCCGATGACGCGCTCGGCGCTCGCAAAGCGATTGGTCGGTATGCACTTTGAGCGTACGACGGCGGATCTCTCGCCCGGCACGTTCCGCGCACTCGGTGCGACAGTTGAGATCATGCCTGCCAATGAGCGCACTATCTATCGCGTGGATACGGCGGGAGGGGCCATCGCGCGGATCGAGGAACTGGACCCTGTTTCGCGCGTGATACGCGGCTCGCCAGAGGCCGTATTCGTCTTCCCTGCACGCCACTACGTCACACCTAAGGAAACTATCGATGCTGCGCTTGCGGACATCGAGGCGGAACTCGAGCTTCAGCTAAAACGTTTCGCGGACAGTGGGAAGATACTTGAGGCGGAGCGCCTGAAACGCCGTACGCGGCAAGACATCGCAATGATACGAGAATTCGGGTATTGCAACGGCATCGAGAATTACTCGCGGCACTTCGACAGGCGCAAGCCGGGCGAGCCGCCTCACACGCTGCTCACGTATTTCCCTCATGCGGATGACGGTACGCCGGAGTTCGTTACCGTTATTGACGAATCCCATGTGACCGTGCCGCAGATCGGGGCGATGTACGCGGGTGATCGCTCGCGGAAGGAGACGCTTATCGAGCACGGTTTTCGCCTCCCCAGCGCGGTCGATAATCGCCCCCTTACGTTCGAGGAGTTTAACGAGCGGGTGGGGCAGGTCATATACACGTCCGCGACACCGGCGCCGTACGAGCTCGGCCTCTCGGGCACGCCCGTGCAGCAGATAATCCGTCCGACGGGGCTTGTCGACCCTGAAATAGACGTGCGGCCGATCATTGCGCGGGGCGCGTATGCGGGCCAGGTCAAGGATTTTATCGACGAGGCTGCGACGGTGACTGCGCGCGGCGCGCGCTCCCTCGTGACGGTGCTCACCAAGAAAATGGCCGAAGACCTCTCGCAGTTTCTCGTCGAGCGTGGCATACGCGCACGCTACATACACAGCGATATTAAGACCATTGAGCGTATAGAGATACTGACTGATTTTCGAAAGGGCGAATTCGACGTTCTGGTTGGCGTGAACCTGCTTCGTGAGGGGCTCGATCTGCCGGAAGTTGAATTGGTGGGGATACTGGATGCGGATAAAGAAGGATTCCTGCGCTCTGAGACATCGCTCATACAAACGATCGGTCGCGCAGCCCGCAATGTACGTGGGCGTGTCATTCTCTATGCTGAGAACGTGACTGGATCCATGGAACGAGCTATTGGGGAAACGAACAGGCGCCGCGCGCTTCAAAGAGCGTACAATGAGAAGCATGGCATTACGCCAAAAACGGTCGAGAAGCGCATACGGAACATCATGGGAGACATTACGCGCGTGCGCGAGCGAGCGATACGGCGGCTTGCCGAGGACGACGTTGCCGCCTTCGGCGGGGATGTGAAAAAGGCCGTGGCGGAGAAGCGGCGCCAGATGCACGAGGCCGCAGACCGGCTTGATTTCGAGACGGCGGCCCTGCTGCGCGATGAGATACGGCAGCTTGAGTCCGCCAAAAAGTAGTATGCTCGACGTTCGTGAACAGGTTCCGCTTGCTCCGCTGACAACGTTCGGCATCGGCGGCCCCGCACGGTATTTTGTCGACGTCACGTCTGAGAAAGAGATAATGCAGGCGCTGCACTGGGCAACGCGCAAAAATGTCCGCGCGGTGCTCTTGGCGGGCGGGAGTAATGTCTTGGTACCGGATGAAGGGCTTGAGGCGCTCGTGATACGCATCGCACAGAGTGCGTACGATATCAGCGGGGCAACGCTTATCGCGGACGCGGGATGCAACTTGTGCGAGCTCATTGGAAAGACCGCGGCGGCGGGACTCGGCGGGTGGGAGAGACTCGCCGGCATACCCGGTACTATCGGCGGCGCTGTACGCGGGAATGCCGGTGCCTTCGGCACCGAAATGAGAGATATCGTGGTGTGGGTACGGGCCGTAGATATGGAGAGCGGAGAGGTGCGCGAATACACGAATGAGGAGTGCCACTTTTCGTATCGTATGAGCTATTTCAAACGAAATCCTGCATTGTTCGTTACCAAAGTGTGCGTGGCGCTGGAAGAAGTGCCTCCTGTTGAGGCACAACGGATAATAGAAGAGACCGTCGCAGAGAGAGAGCGTCGGCACATACAAGATGTGCGCGCAGCCGGTTCGTACTTCATGAATCCTGTAGCGCCGAAAGCGATACAGTCTCGTTTTGAAAAAGAGAAGGGCGTTGCTGCTCGCGGAGGGCGCGTGCCCGCCGGCTGGCTCATAGAAAAGGCGGGCCTAAAAGGAGCGCGCGTTGGCGGAGCGCAGGCAAGCGAGCAGCATCCAAACTATCTTGTCAACACGGGTACTGCGACAGCCGCGGACGTACGCGCTTTGGCGGAGCGTATACGCGAGGCGGTGCAGGACGCCTTTGGCGTCGAGCTGCAAGAGGAAGCCGTCGTGCTCGGGAGGGATGGGCGCACCGTCCGCTAGCCGGGTTTTTTGGTGTCGAATACCCACACTAATACGAGTATCCAGCCCACGACCGTCCAACCGATCATAAAGTTAGTGAAAAATATCGCGCGGGGATTAACATGCCGCAGAATATAGGCGAGGAACGTCGGAAAGAAGTAGACGTACAGAAAGCCGAGTATAACTACGAATTCGGTCATGCGATGATGGCCGAGTATACCCGACTTCATCCACTGGACAAAATTACGCACTCGCGGGGTCGGAGCCGTCTTTACACGCTCTTCTTTGCCGCCTCACCCGTCGAGTGTCCCCGTCCCTCGCCGCGCGGCGTGTCTAGCGCCCAGATGAGTGACAGGAACCAGCCGACCACGCTCCACGCGAGCAGCAGGTTGACGAAGAATACGCCCCCGGGATTCGCGTGGCGAAGATAGACGGCAAGGATGGTCGGAAAAAAGTATACATAGACGACCGCGATCGCAATAAGGAGTTCTCTCATAGGGTTCAGCGGCAGTCTTTACCGCGCAATGTGCTATAGTGCCCGTGCCTTGCCCTAGGGACAGCCCTCGGGGCACACTGGATTGTTATGCCAGTGTGCTTGTGCATGCATGAATGGCTGGTGAAGGCGCGGGCGGGCAAACAGAGCTATGCAGGACAAAATAACCATAAAAGGCGCGCGTACGCACAACCTCAAAAACATTACGGTTGAGATGCCGCGCAACAAGATGATCGTATTCACCGGTCTGTCGGGCTCGGGTAAGTCGTCGCTCGCATTCGATACGATATTCGCCGAGGGACAGCGCAAGTATGTGGAGTCGCTGTCGGCCTATGCGCGTCAATTCTTGCGCCAGATGCAGAAACCGGACGTCGATGAGATATCTGGTCTTTCACCGGCAATATCGATCGATCAAAAAAGCCGCTCGAATAATCCTCGCTCGACAGTGGCAACTATCACGGAAGTATATGATTACCTGCGCGTACTCTACGCGAGGATCGGGCACCCGCACTGTCCCGTTTGCAGCAGGGAAGTGAAGAAGTTGACCAATGAGGAGATACTGGACGCGGTACTGAAAAGCGTAACAGCATCGTCGCGCACAGCTCGCGCAGGGCGTGCCCTCACTGCAGGCGTGTCAACCGCGACCATACGCATCGCGGCGCCTGTCGTCGTCGGCAGAAAGGGCGAATACTATCAACTGCTGTACGATCTTTTGAACAAAGGGTATGAGCGCGCGGTGATCGATGGCGCAGAAAAAAGCCTGCGCCAGCGCATAGTGCTCGAGAAAAACAAGAAGCACGACATCGATATCGTCGTGGACGATATATTCGTAAGCGAGTTCGCCGACGATAAAAAAGCGGCTCTTGAGCGGGCGTCGGAAGCTATCGAACGCGCGCTGCACGAGGCGGACGGTTTGGTACGCATCACGGAGCCGAACGGGGAAGCCCGCATTATATCCGCCAAGTTCATGTGTCCGTACGACGGGTTCTCATTTCCAGAGGTGGAACCGCGTCTATTTTCCTTTAACTCCCCGTACGGTGCGTGCCCTGAGTGCAACGGGCTAGGGACAAAGCATCTTTTTGGCAACGAGGAGTGCGAAGCGTGCAAAGGTGCGCGCCTGCGGCCGGAGGCGCTGCACGTCATGCTCGAGAGCGGCGGAAAGGGCGCCGCGCGAAGAAATATCGTCGAGATAGCCGGGATGTCTATCGCTGAGGCAGCAGATTTCTTCTCAGGGCTGAAGCTGTCAAAAAGCGAACAGGAGATATCGCGCACCGTTATCAAAGAGATTTCGAGCCGGCTGCAGTTTATGATAAATGTCGGTATCGAGTACCTGACGCTGGATCGGCGCGCCAATACGCTCTCCGGAGGAGAAGCGCAGCGCATACGGCTGGCATCGCAGCTTGGCAGCGGACTTGTTGGTGCGCTCTATGTGCTGGACGAACCCACAATAGGCCTCCATCAGCGCGATAATGACCGACTTATCCGCACGCTGCAACACTTGCGGGAGCTCGGAAATACCGTGCTTGTGGTCGAACATGATGAGGACACCATTTATGCGGCGGACTATATTATCGACCTTGGACCGGGAGCCGGCGTGCACGGCGGGGAGATAGTGGCCGCAGGGTACGTGGAGGATTTGATAGGGGCGAAGTCAAACCCTTCCGGCTCCCGCACGCTCGCATATCTGCGCGGGGAGGATGAGATTGAGATACCGTCAAAGCGCCGGGACGAGAATCGAGGCACGTTAAAGGTGCGCGGCGCAACAAAGTTCAATGTAAAGAAGGTCAATGCGGACATTCCTCTTGGGAAGTTCGTCGTTATTTCGGGCGTTTCCGGAAGCGGCAAATCGACCTTCTTGTACGAGATACTGCACAGGAACCTGCGTGCGCGCTTTGATCCGCGCTACCGAACCGCTACGAAGTATAATGTTGATGATTTTAGCGGCACAGAGTACGTGGGGCGCGCGATACTGATAGACCAGAGCCCTATCGGAAGAACGCCGCGCTCCAATCCGGCTACCTATACTGGTGCATTCACGCACATCAGGGATCTTTTTGCCATGACGGAAGAGGCGCGGACGCGTGGCTGGGGGCCGGGGCGCTTTTCATTCAACGTCAAAGGTGGGCGCTGTGAAGCATGCCAGGGGAACGGCTTGATCGCAGTTGAAATGCACTTTCTTCCTACTGTGTATGTCACGTGCGATATCTGCCGAGGCAAGCGGTACATGAAAGAAACACTCGAGGTGAAATATAAAAAGAAGAGCATACACGATGTGCTCTCCATGACAGTCGAGGAAGCGTTACTCTTTTTCGAGGACATACCTGCCGTATCCGATCGCCTGCGTACGCTCATGGACGTGGGGCTTGGGTATCTGGAGCTCGGGCAGAGTGCGACGACGCTCTCAGGCGGCGAGGCGCAGCGCGTCAAGATAGCGTCAGAGCTGTACCGGCCACATCTTACGAAAACGGTGTATCTCTTGGACGAGCCGACGGTCGGCCTGCATTTCGACGACGTTAAGAAGCTTATCGAAATACTGCAGCGTTTGGTTGACCGCGGCAACACCGTCGTTGTCATCGAGCACAACTTGGATGTTCTTAAGTCCGCGGATTACATTCTCGACATGGGGCCTGAAGGCGGCGCGGGAGGCGGAAAGATCGTCGCTCGGGGCACTCCTGAACAAGTCGCCGCAAGCGAGGGTTCGCACACTGCGCCGTACTTGAGACGTGCCTTAAAGCGCAAGCGCTAGCGGCAGCATATGGAACGAAAAGCATTGCGCACGCTTTCTCTGCCCGATGCCCCCGGCGTCTACTTTTTTCGCGGTCCAAGGCGCTCGATACTCTATATCGGGAAAGCGGCTTCTCTATCCGACAGGGTACGGAGCTATTTCTCGGGCGATCTCGCGGCGTCTCGCTCACCCGCCATCGCGGGCATGGTCGCGCGCGCAAAAGACATCACATGGGAAGAGACGGATTCGGTGCTCGAGGCACTCATTCTGGAGGCGAACTACATTAAAAAGTATCAGCCCCCGTACAACGTTGAGCAGAAGGACAACAAGAGCTGGAATTACCTCTGCGTAACGCGCGAGAAGTTCCCGCAGGTGTTGGTGGTGCGCGGAAGAGAGCTGTTCGGGACGCAAGGAACGCGCAGGGATATGAAGGCGATATTCGGTCCATACCCGCACGGCGGCTCACTGCGCGAAGCACTGAGAATAGTGCGCAAGATCTTTCCGTTCAGAGATGCATCGTGCACGCCATGCGACGAACAGATGTTGGCAATGCATACACGGCGCCCCAGCAAGCGCAAAACTCTTCCCACAAAGGTTAAACCTTTGGCAAAGGTTAAACCTTTGGGAGGGCGGGCGGATGAATGTAGACCCTGCTTTAATAGACACATCGGGCTGTGCCCCGGCGTGTGCACGGGGGAAGTGACTGCGGCAGAATATGCCGGCACCATAAAGAATATTCGCGAGCTCTTTGCTGGCAAGAAGCGCTCGCTTGTGCGGCGCCTGCAACGGGAAATGCGTGCGGCGGCAAAGAGCGAGGACTACGAGCATGCGGCAACCTTGCGCACACAAGTAGAGGCGCTGGAGCACATTCGCGACGTGTCGCTGATCAAAAACGACGCAGGCATTTCAACAGGAGGATCTTTCCGCGTGGAAGCGTACGATGTCGCTCACACGAGCGGCGCGGAGACCGTAGGTGTTATGACTGTCGTCTCCGGCGGCGAGGCCATGAAAAGCGCCTACAGAATGTTTAAGGTTCGCGGCGTCAAGAACGACGATGCGGCCGCACTGCGGGAAATATTATCAAGGCGGCTCGTCCACACGGAGTGGCAGCTTCCGCGCGTCGTTGTCGTAGACGGCGGCAAGGCGCAGCTACGCTCTGCCGAGCGGCTCTTTCGCGAGGTCGGCGTATCAATTCCCGTTGTAGCGGTCGTAAAGGATGAGCGCCACAGGCAATCGCGCATTATTGGTGATGAGGGTGCGATACGCGCCTCGGAGCGTGATATTCTGCTGGCAAACCGGGAGGCGCATCGCTTCGCGCTTTCGTACCATCGAAAAAGGCGCGCGCACCAAGGTAGATGATTTTGCAGGCACGTATTGTATCCATCGGCCGTGGGGTTGCTATACTGTATCTATGCCTGAAGGTCCGGAGAAGGGCAATATCATCAAATTTCCTCGGAAGCGCAAGGAGAACGCCACACCTGCGTCGGAGGGTGACGCGTTGGGTACCGTGGGCGAGGATGCGCCTCGCCTCTCTAGAGACGAGGCGCGTGACATGGCAAGGAGCATAGCAAAACAACTCAGCAGTGATAAGACGGCACTTTTGGATGCGGAAAAGGAATGGCGTGAGAGGAATTGGGGACAGATTGACGCCACGGAAGAAACTCAGGCACAGTGGTTGGAGAAATGGAGAAAGGAGTCACGGGCAGCTTCCGAACCGATATTCCTGGAGTTGTTCGAACGATATACGAAGGACGCCTCTTACTATCCACCACTGAAAATTCTGGCATACGCGTCGGAGTACCTCCGTCGCTTTGGTGAACGGTCTGATCTGGCGCTTTCAGAAGATGAGGACGACTGGGGGTTGTAGGTATCGCGTTCTTACGCATCCCAACGCACTAGAACTAACGCCGCGCTCGCGAGCGCAGTATGAGGGGCACTGCGTGCGGATGTGCACATCACGGCGCTCGGTGAGATTTGTGCTGCTATACTTTGCGCATGGCTCGCTTGGTGGTCGCAGTGCTGCGAGGAGGCACCTCCGATGAATATACTTTGTCACTACGGACGGGTGCACAACTGCTGAGAGCGTTGCCTGAAGAGGAATACGACGTTCGCGACATTTTGATTGATGCGCAGGGCGTATGGCATTCCCGTGGACTGCCGCTTCCTCCTGCCCGCGCACTCACCGGCGTCGATGCCGTCCTTAACGGCCTGCACGGGGGCATCGGCGAGGACGGCACTCTCGCGCGGCTTTTGCGCCAATTGTCGGTTGCACACGCGACAGCAAGCGCGCACGCCTCCGCGCTTTCCCTGCACAAAGCGCGCGCCTCAGCTGTCATGCGAGAGGCGGGCATACACGTTCCTCGTGGCGTATTGTTCAGCGTTTCCAATGAGGTCCCGAGCACCACTATGGCACGAGCGGTTTTCGAGCAGTTCGGCCCGCCGTATATCGTAAAGCCGACATCAACCGGCGCGTCCCATGGCGTCGTGTATGTGGCATCGTATCCGGAACTACCTGAGGCAATTGCCCGCGTACTGGAGACATATGGCGCCGCGCTCGTGGAAGAGTACATTATCGGCGAGGAGACGACGGCCGCCGTGATGGACGATTTCCGCGGCGAAGAGCTCTACGCATTTCCGCCGGCGCGCGTCGTCCGGCCCGAGCGCGCGCGACATCTTGCGCACACGCATCACCTTGATGGAGCTATTCGATACAATACGCCATCCGATTTCTCGCACGCTGAAAAAGAAGCAATTGTCGAGGCGGCGCGCAAGGCCCACCGCGCGCTCGGGCTCTCTTTTGTTTCGCGCGCGGATATCATCCTCTCGCGGCGCGGCCCGTACGTACTCGAGGTGAATGCCGTGCCCGGGTTGTATGAAGGGGCGGCGCTCCCACCCATGCTTGAATCCGTCGGCTCATCAGTGGGAGAGTACGCCCGCCATCAGCTCCAACTCGCGCGTGAGCGCAATTAATTGTATTCTTGCTGCGTTAGGGCCAGTAGTTCAGTGGTAGAATGCCTCATTTGCAATGAGGAGGTCCGGGGTTCGATC
>Ga0066639_10003063_pt1 | contig 14520 bp, 18 predicted proteins | sample CryGeyCG2114_010_2_FD_59504 | JGI IMG/M metagenome (GOLD analysis project Ga0066639, IMG submission 59504) | Groundwater microbial communities from aquifer - Crystal Geyser CG10_big_fil_rev_8/21/14_0.10 | ecosystem: Environmental > Aquatic > Deep subsurface > Groundwater | place: USA: Utah...
CTCAAAAACCTTAAGAGACCTAAGCCTGCCAAGAGTCTTTTCATCTATTTGAATAGTAGTTTTAGCCATATTATACAAATACTATAGCTACTATATAAATATATCTATCATAAATGAAACTAAATCTTCCTAGAATCGTAAGCCCAGTGCAGTAAAGCCTGTCTTTGTTTAGGCCTGCAATTAATATCTCCCTTCTTACAATTCTTCTTCACCTGGGAGACACGTCTTTTCATAGCCTTCCATCTTTTTATCTGCCTTAAATCATCCTTACAACGCCTTCCCATATAATATCTGCAATACCACTGAAACCACCCTCTAGGATCTTCCTTGTAAATCCAACCTTTCTTTTTCCACATACTCAGAGGCTGAGATGCACCAACTTTAAAATAATTCAAACTAACATCTTTCCCTTTAGGAGATAATTTAGCTTTAGTAAACCAGGATTTAGGAAATTCCTTTTTACAATCAGTCATATACTTCCCTCCAAAGACTCCCAATTTCAGCATTTCCTTAGGGCTCAAATCAGGCTTAAATCCTCTATCAAAATTCCTCCCAACAGGCTCAGTTAAATTATAACTATAATTTTTCTGCATTTTATCACTAACAACTATCTTCATTTTCTTACGATCAGATTAACAACAACAGGACTCAATATAGTTGTAACAATAGATATCAGAATTATAGAAGTGACAAGCAAGGAATCTAAAATTCCCAAAGATGCAGCTGCATAAGTTGTAGCCAGAGTAGTAGTAAGCTGAGTCATTGAAATAGTTCCATAAACTTTCGCAGCCTTATTCTTAAAACCTACAATTTTAGCAGCTATAAATCCGCTGACAACTTTAGAAACAATCAATCCAAAAACAAGAAGAATAGTGATTAAACCTCTTGCATCTGAGCCAAAAAACAAACTAAAGTCCATCTCTGTTCCAATAATAAAGAAGAATATTGGGATAAATATTCCATATCCCAGAGTGTGAATACTCTGGCGCAAATCTTTCTGTTTGAGATGATGAACCGCACTTGAAAACACTAACCCTGCAAGAAAAGCTCCTAAAATAGGATGCACTCCCAGAGCGGCAAAATAGAGCAAAATAGCCAAAGTTAAAACAAAAATAAATCTTACTCTTGCCTCATAAGTATCCTCTGTGAAATACAGCTTTATTCCTTTATCTGCAAGTTTAGGAATAATAAAAAACAAAGCAAAAATCGAAATAAGCAATAGAGGGATATAAATGAAAAAAGGCAGATGAGTTATAGGCTGAACTTTCTGCAGGATTATTCCGAGAGAAATCAGACTGACAACATCAGTGACAAGAACAGCAGATAAAATCAATTGCCCCTCTCTTTTCCCAAAAGCACCAACATTCTGTAATGTAGGGACAATAACCGCAACCGAAGACGAGATAAAAACTATTCCGATAAGAAAACTTGCAAGAATGGAATATCCAAAAGAGTAAGTAATAAAGAAACCAACCATAAAAGGAACTCCTCCATTTAACAAAGCCATAATCAAAACTCTTCCCTTATTTTTCATTAATAAACCAGTCCTGGTTTCAAGACCTGCCATTAACATAAGAAAAGTCATGCCTAAAAACCCAAAAAACGCAAGAATATCATTATTCTGGACATATCCTAATCCATGAGGTCCAAATAAAGCTCCTGCAAGAATAAGAACACTAATAAAAGGCAGATGAAGCCCTTTCAAAACTTTCGGAGCAACTAATCCAAAAGCAAGAACAATAAGCAAAGTAAGCAAACTTGATTCCACCCCTATTAACATATCACAAAGTCGTAAATACTATTTATATTACTTTTTATTAAAAGCCCTAATTCTAACAAGCGCATAACTCGTTGCTCCAATCATCACAAAATAAGCAGTAAACCATAAGAAGATATAGGGCAAAGCAGGAATACTAAAAGGTAAACAATTGCTAAACACACAATTAACATTGCTCTCACTATCTCCTAAAAATCTTATAACAATATAAAATAAAACAATCTGAATAATGCTTATCAAAAAGAAATCCTTCCTTTTCAATTTAATCAAATATAAAGCAAAAAAAGCAACAGGAATAATAAACACATGCTGCAAAGTTATAATTTGTGCAATCAAAGCTCTGCCTGTAAAAAAGTAATCAGTTATTCCCCATAAACTAATGCCGGTAATAAGCTGATAAAAAAAATCAATATTCCATATAATATAAGGTATAAAGATGATATTAACCTGACTTGCAACAAGCTCAGCATTTCTGATCAAAATACCTATCCCAATAAGCAAAAGAGCAATGTAAGAAAACCATAACACTTCAGAAAAAGAAACATAAAGCAATGCCCTAATTAAAGCAATAAGACCAATAGAAAAAAGAATAATCCCAAACAAAAATAATATCCTGTTTTTACCTCTCTCTTTCATAATAAATAAAACAAAACAAACTTTATAAAAACAACACTGAGGGCATAATAACCCTGCAGGCAATTATTCTTTAGCGACTTTGACAGCCTTAGGTCCTCTGTCGCCTTCTTCAACTTCAAAGACTACAGAATCGCCTTCTTTAATAGAAACGTCATCATTCAAACCGCTAACATGGACAAAATATTCTTTTCCATCTTCTCCGATTATAAAACCAAATTCTTTCGCTTCACTAAAAAACTTTACTTTTCCTTTCATATAGAATTCCTCCATTCACTTATGAACAAATACAGAAAAGAACTCATTTAAATCTTTGCTTTATAGGATTTTGGCACTAATTATCTTAACTTCCCTAAGAGGTCTATCATTTCCATCGGTATCTACCTTAGCTATCTTATCAACAACGTCCATTCCTTCAACTACCTCTCCAAAAGCAGGATGTTTTGAATCAAGAAAATTATTATCAACTAAATTAATAAAAAACTGACTTCCGCCAGTATTAGGTCCCGCATTTGCCATAGAGATAGTTCCCCTGTTATTTCTATTACCTCCAGAATGGGTAAATTCATCCTTTATAGCATAACCAGGACCGCCAGTTCCGGTACCTGTAGGATCTCCTCCCTGTATCATAAAACCATCTATAACTCTGTGGAAAATTACTCCATCATAAAATCCTTTCTCGACCAAACTCTTGAAGTTGCCAGCCGTAATTGGCATATCATCATACAATTCAATAACTATTTTTCCTTCAGTAGTCTCCAAAACAACTCTATCATTCTTATCCTCTGCCATTACAAAATACCCTCCTAAGAGTACAACGATAGCAATTCCCAACCATATAAATATCTTAGTATTCATAACAATCTTAATTTATCAGATATTAAATTACTTTCTATTTTTCTTAAAATTTATAAATTTAATAATTTAGATGTGTTCAATATGTGGAGGAGGTGTTTGTTTTGGAACGAACGGTTGTCAAATAGTTGCTCAAACATCAAAAATTATAGTCCAAAACCCCCAAAATGCAGTACAAATTGCTTATTCCTACTCACAGGTATTTTTAGGATGGATTAATTATTTTTTTGCGAGTCTATTCACAATAGCCAATGATTTTGTAAGAGACGCAAAATTCCTCATATCTTCACCTCTTACTAAAACTCATTAGAAAAGCTACTTACTAAGGACTAGGTTAGTTGCCCTAAAAAATTTTATTTATTATAAGCGCCCGGACCAGGATTCGAACCTGGGAATCCAGAAGGAAACACGCTCTCCAAGCGTGCGCGTTAACCGCTCCGCCATCCGGGCATAACCTTCATTTGATAAAATTACTTTATAAGCCTGTTGCTAAAAATCACTTTGGTAAATCTCTATGATTTGGATGGACCTCCCCAGTATCCAAAAAGTGTCTATAAATTGCGACAGACTGAGTTCTTGAAGATTCTACTGATATTCCTGCGTCAAGATAAGCAACTTTAGTTCCATGATTCTCAAAGATATTCTTAAGCCATTCACTTTCATACAATCCCTTTAATCTTCCTTGGAACTCAATATTCTCAAATATAGAATTATCGTCTTTCTGAGATTCAGCCCTTTTATGAAGCCTTTCCATTAACTCTTTAATATCTCCAATTGTTGGAATTATAAGTAAATCTGGAGCCCATTCCAATTGATACCTATTTCCATCATGTGCAAGAATTCTCTCTCTAATTTTCTCAGTATTCTTCTCTTCATCCTCAGCTTTAAGAGATTGATAACAGAGGGTTGACGCAACACATCTTGATCTTAAATCAGTCAAACCATTCTCTCGAGCAGACCTACTAACTCTTTTTTCAAGAACTTCTCTATCAAGTGAGAAAGCCTGAATCTGATCTTCTGAAGAATAAGTTCTTCCATTCTTAGCAGTCAGTTCTTCCCTTATAACTTTTCCAATTCCTGCATAAGTCGGTTCTGCTGTAATGATAGTATGATAATGAATATCCGGAGGGCTCCAAAAATCGCTCAACTCAGGCAATCCCTTACTATGGGCCTTACTAAAAGAAATACTATCAAAAACCGCCTTCCCAAGTTTCTGCTCAAATTCAATTAAAGCTCTTTCAACAACACCCTTTCCAACACCATCAAGTCCATCAACGACAATAAGCTTCCCTCTCTCCATCAGAAAATTTTAATTTAAGGCTTATAAAGAATTGTTATACTCAAGACAATATATTATCATAGAGTTATCTTTAAATATGATGGACAAAAGATTATAACATGTCAGAAAGCCCTTTTGGAATAAACAGAACTAAAAGATATACCTCGGAAGGAGCGGAAAGAGAGTTATTTGTTGATTACCCTATCGGAGATTTAGGAACAGTAAAATTAGTTTCATATATGGGCGGAGATTCGACAGTTGAAAGAGTTGCGACAGCAGGACATGGTGCAGGAATGATTAGAGAAAATCCATCTAACTCTCAACTATTTAGATACCTCGCTTCAAGAAGAATCGCCGAACCTTTTAAATCAGTCCAATTAAAACTAGAAATTCAAGCTCCGATAGAGACTGCTCTAACCTTAGTTTATGATCCAACTGCAAATGTTAACGAATATTCAGGAAGATATTCCATAATGATCAATGAGGCTGAAAAGCCAAGTATTGATAGGATCATCGAAGGAATGCGCAATAGAGAAGGTAAAATTGAAGAGAGAGCTCAGCAGATAAGAAGTCTATTTATAGAGAACCGAAGGAATTCTAGAATAGCCTACGACCGACTAATAGAACTTGATATGGCCAGAGAATTAGCAAGGTCAGTCCTAGGAACAGATAACGCTACAAGATTTTACTGGAAAAACGATCTTAACTCAATAGCAGAGCTTGTTAAGACTGGCCGTGCAAGATTAGAGAAGCATGATCCAACAAGAGATTACATAGAACAAATAGCAGAAATCGCGGCAAATGTAGCTCCAGAAGCATGGAGGACCTTAATAAATGGAGCATGGAATACTGCAAACACCCCTGAAATGCAATTCCCAAGAGATAATGAGATAGTAGACAAACCTTTAAACCCTTCAGAGTGGGGAGAAACCGAGACAAAAAGAAAAGTTGTTCCTGAACTAGAAAAGGTGTTATTCTCTCCTACTGAAGTTATAGGCGATGGACAAATACAAGCAGTTGATTACATGGATGGGTATGAAGCAATTCCGCAAGCAGCAAGGACAAGTTACGGAAAAGGAACAAAAACTCTGCAAGATGATATAAATCTTATAAGATCCCTAGTAAGAGACAGACACAGTACTCCTCTTGAGATGGTTGAGTTGGCAGTAGAATCAAAAGTCCCTGTATTTGTAGATCCAAGACAGGCAGGAAGACATAGAACTTTAGACAAACATGGATTTATGGGCTTCTATCCTGTAGGAGACGTTCCTTACATACCAACACTTAGTGAATTCAAATATCAAGATAGATTAAACAGACAAGGAAGGGGGAAAGAAATGGATCCTGAAGATGCTAAAAAAGCTTATGAAATTATTACAAGCACAACTAAGGATCAAAAAGAAATGGCTCAACAATTAAGAGAATTAGGGGCTCCTGAATCAATAGTAAGACAGACTAAAGGAGTAGGCTTCTTCACAAGAACCTGGAGAACTGGAGATTTAAGTAATTGGTGTAAATATCTCGGACTAAGGCTTGACTCTCATGCTCAAATGGAAATAAGAGAATTCGCTAAACCTGTGGCAGAATTTCTTAAATTGCAAGCAAGACCTGCAATGGAGGCAATGAGAGATTATGTATTTGATGCGATGAGCTTCAGCGCAGAAGAACAGAAATTCCTAAGAGAAAATCCAAATCTTAGCGCAATAGATTTAGAAACCCCGGACTCTTTCAAAGGGCACGGATGGGTTATACCTTTAGACAGAGAAGACCCGACAAAAGGAAAGAAATTAACAAGAGAAGGAGATGCGTTCAGAAGAAAGTTAAGAGGCTTAATCGTTGAATAATATTAATCTTTTTTTAATTCGTTACCTAAAAATTCAGATATTTTTGGCTCGGGCTTCCAGTAATTAGGACCTTTCATTATTTTTCCTCTTTCATCAATAATTGGTTTTCCATCTTCTCCTAGCTTGCTAAAATTACTCTCCATGATAATATGTAAAATTTTTTCCATATCAACTCCAAACCTCCTTGCTTCACTCGTAGAATAAACAACTAAATCACCCAGCCAATCTGAAATACTTGTTAGAATTTCAACTTTTTTCTCATGAGACAAATCCTTACCTTCAGAAATAGCATTCTTATAAGAGCCTATAATCTCATCGACCTCGTGGACCTCTTCCAACAAAATTTTCTTAAAATTCTCCAACCTTTCAACCTCTAAAAGAGTAGGCCTATCATTATTGTCAACCCTATACATCTCATTAAACTTTTTTATCTTAGAGAAAAAATCGGCTTCTTCCATAAATCAAAAAAACTAAACTACTATAAAAATATTTAGGTATAATTATTCCTTCATCTCAATCTTAATCTGTACGCTTCTTGGAATTTTAAGCATCATTATAGGATGTAAAACTCTGTCTTCTGCAGGTAAATCAATTATTCTTTTATGAACTCTCATCTCAAATCTGTCAAAAGTAGCAGTTCCCTGCCCTCCAGGAGACTTTCTCGTAGTAACTTTCATAGTCCTAGTAGGTAAAGGAATAGGTCCTCTCATTATAACCCCAGTTCTTTTAGCGATATCTCTAATCATCTCTATTACTTCATTCAAATTGTCAATTTCAATGCTGCTTAACTTTATTCTGACTTTACCCATAGCGTTTTTAGATAAAGTTGGTTTTTAAAGTTATTGTTGAAATATGTCCTATGAAGACATAAAAGATAAATAGGTTAAAAATATAAAAGAACAATGGAAGAAGAGAACATAAGAGTGATATCCTCAATAATAATCCCTTCCCCTTTTGATAAAAAGAAATTTTTACTTGTAAAAACTGCCAAAGATGGAAAATGGGGCCTAGTTGGTGGGAAAGTAAGTCCCTTTGAAAACTATAAGAGAGCAATAGCCAGAGAGGCAAAAGAAGAAATAGACATCGAAATAGTGACTGATTATTTAGTGGGAATTTACTGGACAAAAAGTGCTAGAGGGCATGCAATAATAAACCACGTATTTACAGGAAGAATATATGAAAGAGAACCTAAGATAAATGAAAAAAATAAAATATTGGAAATAGCCTATCTAACTCTTGGAGAAATAAGAAGACTTGATGAAACAAATCAGCTAAGATCAAAATCAAACCTTCCGTCAATAGAAGATTATCTCGCAGGAGAAAAACTAGAAGAAAGCAGCATAGTTAAAGAATATTAAAAGTGGACCCCACTCGCCGCGTGAGTGAGGCCCTCTCACCTCAGCCAAAGCGAGATGAGTATGATTAAAATTAAACTAAAATCTGCTTAAAAAACTTACTGATTATCTCTAGCCTCTCTTCTGATTCTCTTCACAACATGATTAACAGCACAAGAAGTTCTAACCTCCCTTCCAGAATGATATTCCTTATTAATCAAGTCCGCAATATCCTCAACATCATAACCTAAACTAAACAACTCTCCAACTCTCCTACCTTCCTCCTTAGTCCATAAAACCTTTCCCTGTGAATCCAATCCCCTTAGTCCTACTTCTCTTCTTTCTTCTTCCGTTTGAGAGTGTATTCCAACACCTCTTTCCAAAGTAATTCTTCCACCCTTCCAGGAACCCCTGAGACTTCCCAGCCTTCTCCCTCTTGCTAGATTCTCAGAAGCAATCTTATCAGCCTCTTCCCCAGACAAAAGACCCTTGTAGCTTTGAACCCTACCCCCCTTAGCAGAATATCCCCTTATAGCATAATATACAGCAGTCTTTGCTATATTTGACTCAACACCATATCTAGAAGCAATATCAAATCTCCAAGCTATCTCAGATAAAGTATTTCTTTCTATATAAGCAGATCTTACATCATCACCTAACTCCCTCTGAATCTCACTACCTAAAATCGCAGCTCTCTTAATTGCAATAATACTCTTAGGAGTAGCAGATTTAACCATACAAAACCAACAAATTAAACAAATTTAAAACTAACTAAAGAAGCAACTCTCCTTCCTGATCGCTCTCTTTAGCCTTCTTAACCCAGTAAATTCCCAAAGGAATAATAAGAACAGATAATACAATATGAACCCAAGATTGTTGTACAATCCCAAGAATCAAAGTAAGAACACCTAAGGAGGTATAAAGTATCGCGTTATAAAGAGGTCTCATATAAACTATAAAATTCTAAAATTTATAAATCTTAGGTTACATAACATATATAAAATTACTTTATCTCATATAAAAAAAGAGGATGGCATCACTAGTACTTGAGTTAGGTCTGATTGTAGGAATAGCTGCAGTTCTGGCACTAATAGGAAGACTGATAAAACAACCTCCCCTAATAGCATATCTATTAACAGGCTTAATCATAGGCCCCTTATTTCTCAACCTACTAACCTCCGCAGAATTAGTAGAATCACTAGCCCACATAGGAGTAGCACTATTTCTATTCATAGTAGGTCTAGAATTAGACTTCAGAGTCCTAAAAGATATAGGAAAAGTAGCAGCCATAGCAGGAATAGGACAGGTAATAATAACATTCACACTAGGATTCATAGTATCAAGCCTATTAGGATTCGATGCAATCTCAACTCTATACATCGCAACAGCACTAGCCTTCTCATCAACAGCAGTTATCTCCCTATTCGCAAAAAACGAACTAAACATAGAAACATTACACGGAAAAATTGCAATAGGAATTCTTATCTTCCAAGACCTCATTGCCGCATTCCTGCTAATAATACTTCCAGTTATAGGCACAGGAGAGCCATTCCTACTCGCAGACGTAATGCTCCAGATGTGGAAAGGATTAATTGCAATAATCGCAGTCCTTTTACTATCCGTGTTTGTAGTATCTGCATTTCTTAAAATAGCCGTAAAAAACCAAGAGATACTCTTCCTATTCAGTCTTGGCTGGGCGCTTCTGGTGGCAATCTTCTTTGATTACCTCGGATTAACCCTGGAAGTTGGAGCACTAATTGCAGGAATGGCTTTGGCCTCCTCAAAATACAGCATAGAAATGACAAGCAAGATGAAAGGAATAAGAGATTTCTTCGTATTAATGTTCTTTGTATTCTTTGGAAGTTTGGTCACAGGACCTATAACTACCAGCCTCATAATAAACGCAGTAATTCTCTCAGCCGTAGTCCTTATAGGAAATCCAATTATAGTAATGACTCTAATGAAATTCACAGGATATAAGAAGAAAACAAACTTTTACACAGGACTGACTATAGCACAGATAAGCGAATTCTCTCTGATATTATTATTCATAGGATTTGGAATGGGTGCTGTAACTCAGGAAGTCTTATCACTGATAATTCTGACAGGATTAATCACTTTTGCAATAAGCAGCTACAGCCTGCACCATCTGGAAAAAATATACAGATTGTTTGAACCCTTCCTGGGAATGTTTGACAACAAAAATTCTGAAATCGGACAGCCCCTAAAAGGAGAGACTTATGATATAATCCTATTTGGATACAATAGAATCGGTTACAACCTGGTAAAAGCTTTCAATAAAACAAACAAGAAATTCCTTATAGTTGACTTTAATCCAAAAACAATTAAAAATCTAACAGAGAAAAAAATTCCTTGTGTGTACGGAGACGCAAATGATCTGGCACTACTCGAAGAATTAAAGCTTAGTCAGGCATCAATGGTAATATCAACAATACCTTATTACGACACAAATATGCAAATATTGCAGTTTCTTGAAGACAAGAAAGTTCCTTTCATCCCAACAGCACACTCTATAGATGATGCAAAAAAACTATACAATTTGGGAGCTCCTTATGTAATAATGCCTCACTTCCTCGGAGGAGAATATATGCAAAACCTTCTTCTGAACACAAACTTCGACAAGAAAGCTATAAAGAAAAAAGGGGATGAACACAGACACGATCTATTCGAAAGAATGAAGCTAGGACACGATCATCCTAAGAAAGACTATCACGGATTGTAAAATCTTACTTATAAGCATTTTTTTAATGACTTATTAATCTTATAATCAGTAGATCCTTTTCTGGTTAATAGTCTGCAGTTTCAAGGTAACGTTTCTTAAAAAATATCTTGCCTTTTTATCCCAGCTAATAGAAGTCATTATCCAAATATCTTTCTACTTTTATTATTCCTCTTTTACCTGATCTTCTTCCTCAGTCCTGAATATTTCCATTATCAAATCAAGAACTCTCAAGACCATCTCAATAACCGCAATAAACACAAGGAAATAGAGAATATGATTCAAAAACGGAGGAATTTCAGTTAATCTCTCTATAACTCTGTCTATCTGGAAGAAATTAGGGTTCAAAGCAAAAATAGAAAGTATTGTAAATGGAAATATCTTAGCCAAATCAGCAGACAAATCTTCCTCATAATAAGCCAGTATTCTTATAGCTGCGATAATTGCAGCTGCAACAACAATAATCTGTTGAGACGCCTGCTCCTCTGCAAGAACCGTTATAATTAAACCCAAAACCCCAAACCAGATAAAAATAAGGATTGGCATTATAATTATGTTTTCAAACAAGTAAAAGAATCCGGCAATAAACTTCTTTAACATAGGATGAGATGTCCTGTTATATTGAGACAAATTCAAAGAAATTACATTCTTTTTTGAGATATTTCTGTAAAACTTCCACGTGAAAATAGAATAAATAGAAATCAAAATAGCAAAAATAAACACATTAATAATTAAGGAATACTCTCCAGGAACTGATGAAGTAAAGTAACCATAACTCTCTCCAAACCCGCTAAAAAAGTCTTCTCCTATCGCCATCTTTTTTATTCAGTAGTATAATAAGTTTATAAAGCTTTATTGAGGTATAAAGTTTAAATATACTCTTTAATTATTCCTTACATGATAGATATTAAACTAATAAGAGAAAATCCCGATTTAGTAAAAGAAAACATAAAGAAAAAGTTTCAGAATGAAAAGATAAAATTAGTAGATGAGATTCTAAAAAAAGATGAACAATGGAGAACTTATAAAAAAGAAGTTGACTCTCTAAGAGCAGAAAGAAACAAAGTCTCAAAAGAAGTTGCTGAAGCCAAAAAACAAGGCAAAAACCCTGAGTCTATAATGAAAAAAGCTAAATTAATTCCTGATAAAATATCTAAGATAGAATCAAAATCTAAAAAATTAGAAGAAGAAATAAACCAAATACTGCTACAGATACCTAATATAATCCATAAATCTGTGCCAATAGGAAAAGATTCTTCGGAAAATATTGTAAAAGAAACAATTGGAAAACCTCCAAAATTTGATTTTGAAATAAAAAATCATGCAGAATTAGGTGAAAATCTAAAAGTTCTAGATTTTGAAACTTCAGCAGATATTTCAGGAAACGGATTCTATTTTATGAGGGGAGATTTAGCACTACTAAACCAAGCACTAATTAATTATGCGAGAGATTTTATGACAGAAAAAGGCTACGAATACATAGAACCACCACTAATGATTAGAGAGGACGTTCTAAAAGGAGTTTATTCTAAAGCAGAAATAGATGCAATGTCTTACAAAATAAATAACGAGGATCTATATCTAATTGCAACTTCAGAACATCCTGTAATCGGAATGTTCATAAATAAAACACTAACTCATAAAGATCTTCCCCTAAAACTAACAGCCTACTCTATGTGTTTCAGAAAAGAAATAGGCTCCCACGGAATAGATGAAAAAGGAATATACAGAACTCATCAATTCAATAAGCAAGAGATGGTAGTAATTTGTTCACCTGAAGATTCCTACAAATATTACGATGAATTGCTGTCTCTATCTAAAGAATTATTCAAAAAATTAAAACTCCCAATAAGAGAAGTAGAATCATGTTCAGGAGATTTAGCAGATTTGAAAGCAAAAGGAGCGGATTTAGAAGCCTGGTCTCCAAGACAGGAAAAATACTTCGAAATAACTTCAATAACAAACATGGAAGAAGCCCAGGCAAGAAGATTAAACATTAAATTCTTTGATAAAGATGGGGAAAGAAAATTCGTTCATACCCTAAATAATACCGCAATAGCCACTTCAAGAGCATTAGTTGCAATTATGGAAAACTACCAGCAAAAAGACGGAACAATAAAAATCCCTGAAGTCTTAGTTCCATATATGAAAGGCAGAAAATATATCGGAAAGTAATTTGTCCTAATTGATAAAGTAATGACCATAAACTATAAATAAAGCTAATCCTATTTTAATAATATGAAACTAGGTTCTGAAATAAGAAAGGCAGATTATCCAATTGATAAATTGTTCTTAGACAGATGGAGTTCAAGAGCATTCTCAGCTGAATCAATGACAGAAGAAGAACTTCTACCTCTATTTGAAGCAGCAAGATGGGCTCCTTCCTCAAACAATGAACAACCCTGGAGATTTATTTACTCACACAGAGAAACTCCAAACTGGAATAAATTCTTCGAATGCTTAAATGATTTCAATAAAATATGGTGTAAAAACGCATCAGTACTAGTCTGCCTGATAGCAAAGAGAACATTTACAAAAGACAACAAACCAAACAGAAACCATATGTCCGACGCAGGGGCAGCCTGGGAAAATTTAGCATTACAAGCTAACCTATCGGGATACATAGCTCACGGAATGGCTGGTTATAACATAGAAAAAACAAGAAAAAACCTAAACATACCTGAAGACTATGAAATAGTTCATATGATAGCAATTGGAAAACCAGGAGAATTAGAAATGATCCCAGAAAGAATGCAAAAATCAGAAAATCCAAATAATAGAAATCCTGTTAAGGGCTTTGTCTTTAAGGGAGAATTCAAAGATAGCCTTTCATAGATTTCCATTCAACAAAATTCTTAAGTATAGAAGTTAAATAACCCTTTAAAATAAAGTTCCTCGTCTCCAAGATACCATCCCTTTTACCAAGACTTATTATCAAAGGTCGTCGTTTATGAAAATATTTCCTTAAAGGTCTTTGACTCTCAATAGCATTTATATTATAAACTATGACCTCTGCATGCCTTTCTGCAGCCTGGGCAGTCTTTTCCTCTCTAAGACCCACAACATCCCCTCCAACAAAAATATTCTCTCTACCACTAAGCTGAAGAAAATCATTAACCCTAAAACACCCTATATCATCAATATCTTGAGAGAAATTAGCATCTGCACATTCTGAATTCGGCTTAATTCCAACTGCACTAAATATCAAATCAGCTTTAATCTTCTTATCAGAATTCTTTAACAAAACCTCCTTCTTTCTAACAATTCCTCTTTCATTCAAGATAATATTAACCCCTCTTTTCTCAAGAAATTTCCTACAATATTCAGAAGATGCGACCCTATTTCTCTCTATAAGTCTATCCTTAGAATGTATTAAAAATAATTTCTTTTTGGGAAATCTCTCACATATCTCCGCAGCTAGCTCAACGCCTACTAAACCTCCTCCAATTATCGCAACACTATCAGATTCAACAAGCCTATGATGATAATCCCTAAGTTCCTCAGCCCTCTGGGCAGACAATACATCTTCTTCCTTTATAGGACTTCCATATTCGGAACCAACAGCAATAACTAGATAATCAAACCTAATATTTTCTTTAGAAGTTTTGATATAATTTCCTCCAAGCTCATGAGCATGATCATTAATTATATTAGCCTTTTTAAGATAATCTTTATGTTTAACCTGAATTTTCTTAATATGCCCCGGTTCAACCAAGGTTCTTAAAATAGAAGGAGTGAACTCAAAATAATCTTTTGTATCTACTAAAGTCAAATCAAATTTATTTTCAAGAGCCTTAGAAACCCTTGATCCCACAAATCCTCCTCCTACCACAACAACTTTCTTCATTTTAAATAAAAAATAAAAAAAACAAAAATAACCTTACTTCTTTTTAGCCGATTTTTTAACCGGTTTCATAGTATCCATAGGTTTATTCATAGGCTTGGACATTGTGTCAGCAGGCTTCATTAAATCCATAGATTTGTTAGGTCTGCAACAACCCTTAGCCAACAAAAGATAGCTAGATGCTAAAGCAAGATGAACTAGTATCTGTGATACA
>Ga0066639_10003064_pt1 | contig 14520 bp, 23 predicted proteins | sample CryGeyCG2114_010_2_FD_59504 | JGI IMG/M metagenome (GOLD analysis project Ga0066639, IMG submission 59504) | Groundwater microbial communities from aquifer - Crystal Geyser CG10_big_fil_rev_8/21/14_0.10 | ecosystem: Environmental > Aquatic > Deep subsurface > Groundwater | place: USA: Utah...
CGAATTTTAAAAATGTATGCTGCAGAACGCGAAGAGGTAACTGAAATTTTCGCTGGAGATATTGCTGCTACCGTCGGACTAAAAAATACCTCTACCGGTCACACTTTATGCGATGAAAATCATCCAATTATTTTAGAAAAAATTACTTTCCCTGAACCAGTTATCTCAATTAGAATTGAACCTAAAACTAAAGCTGACCAAGAAAAAATGGGCTTAGCTTTAAAAAGATTAACAGAGGAAGACCCAACTTTTAAAATGAAAAGTGATTTAGAAACTGGAGAAATGATTATCTCTGGAATGGGAGAACTTCACCTTGAAGTTATTGTAGATAGAATGAAAAGAGAATTTAAAGTTGAAGCTTCGGTAGGAAAACCCCAAGTTGCTTATAAAGAAACAATTAAAAATCAAGCCGAAGCAGAAGGAAAATATATCAGACAGTCTGGTGGTCGAGGTCAATATGGTCACGTTTGGTTAAAGGTTGAGCCGAAGGAGAGAGGACAGGGATTTGAATTTGTTGACGAAATTAAGGGTGGAATTATTCCAAAAGAGTTTATTCCGGCAGTTGGGAAAGGAGTGAAAGAAGCTGTAGAAAAAGGAGTTGTGGCGGGTTATCCAATGATAGATGTAAAAGCGACTTTATATGATGGGTCTTTCCATGAAGTAGATTCTTCAGAGATGGCTTTCAAAATTGCAGGCTCTATAGCTTTCCAAGAATCAGCGAAAAGAGCCAATCCAATAATTTTAGAACCAATAATGAGGTTAGAGGTTGTTTCTCCTCAAGATTTTTTTGGTGACATTATTGGAGATTTATCAGCTAGAAGAGGAAAGATTGAAGAGACGAAAGATAGGATTAATATGAAAGTTGTTGAGGCTAAAGTACCCTTAGCTGAAATGTTTGGTTATGCTACGAGTTTGCGGTCCTTGACAGAAGGCAGAGGAACTTTTACAATGGAATTTAGCCATTACGAAGAAGTGCCCAAAAATATTGCTCAAGAAATTATTGAGGGTAAGAGAAGATAAAGTTCAATAATCCACAACTTAATCTATTGACCCCGTTAGAAATTTTTGGTTCAATGGGATTATAGTAAAATAAAACAGTGTAAAATTTCTAAACGGGGTTGACTATTTCCTTCAATTAAATAAAATAGTAATATGTAATTTAAAAAACAGGGAGTGGAACAGGAAACAAAATTTTAATTCTGTTACTTGTTATTTCACTACCTGTTATCTATAAAATATATGGCAGAAAAAGAAAAATTTGTAAGAGGAAAACCACATGTCAATATAGGCACCATTGGTCATGTTGACCATGGAAAAACCACTTTGGTTTCAGCAATTTTGCATGTTTTAAGTCTCAAAGGTTTAAAGGCGGTTGAAAAATCGGTTGACGAAATTGATTCAGCGCCTGAAGAAAAAGCTCGAGGCTTAACGATTTCAATTTCTCATCTCGAATACGAAACAGAAAAAAGACACTACGCCCACATTGATTGTCCAGGTCATGCTGACTATATTAAAAACATGATTACCGGGGCAGCCCAAATGGATGGAGCTATTTTAGTTGTTTCTGCTCCAGATGGACCAATGCCCCAAACTAGAGAGCATATTCTTTTAGCAAGACAGGTGGGCTTGCCAGCTTTGGTTGTATTTTTAAACAAATGCGACGCCGTTGACGATCCAGAAATTATTAATTTAGTTGAAGGCGAAATAAGAGAGTTATTAAAGAAATATGATTTTCCGGGCGATGAAATTCCGATAATTCAAGGCTCTGCCTTAAAGGCTTTGGGAGTAAAATCAGCCGATGAAGAAGTTGCTAAACCAATTTTGGATTTGATGAAAGCAGTAGATGATTATATTCCAGAACCAGTTAGAGAAGTTGATAAGCCATTTTTAATGGCAATTGAGGATGTCTTTTCAATTGCTGGTCGAGGAACAGTGGCTACAGGTAGAATTGAAAGGGGAATAATTAAACCAAATGAAGAAGTAGAATTAGTTGGTATTCGTCCTACAAATAAAACTACAGCTGTTAGTGTTGAAATGTTCCAAAAGACTCTTGATGAAGGAAGAGCCGGTGATAATGTTGGAATACTTTTACGAGGATTAAAAAAAGAAGATGTGGAAAGAGGTCAGGTTTTGGCAAAGCCAGGTTCAATTACTCCTCACACTGAATTTGAGGGTGAAGTTTATATTCTAACCAAAGAGGAAGGCGGTAGACATACCCCTTTCTTTACTGGCTATAAACCTCAATTTTATTTCAGAACTACTGATGTTACTGGAGATGTAACATTGTCAGAGGGAACAGAAATGGTTATGCCAGGAGACACCGTTAATTTAAAAATTAAATTAATCGTTCCTATTGCCATGGAAGAAAAACAAAGATTCGCTATTAGAGAAGGTGGAAAGACAGTGGGAGCAGGAGTAGTAACAAAAATCATAAAATAATCGCAAATATAATTGAATTTGGAAGCGAATTTTACGAATAAGTTCGCTTAAATTTAACGAGTAGAGTTCTTTTAAGATGTCAAGGAAAAAAGTTGAAATAGCAGTTAAAGGTGAAATAAAGCCGAAGCTTCGAATAAAACTTCGGGCTTATGATTATAAAGTTATTGATAATTCGGCTCGACAGATTGTTGAGACAGTTTTTCGTTATGGAGCCGAAGTTTCAGGTCCAGTTCCTTTGCCAACTGAAACCCACAAATATACGGTAAATAGATCAAGCTTTATTCACAAAGACGCAAGGGAGCAGTTTGAAATAAGAGTTCATAAAAGATTGATTGATATTTTAAATCCAAACCCAAAGATTATTGATGCTTTAATGAACTTGACACTACCTGCTGGAGTTGATATTGAGATAAAGGTGTAGATAGAATTTACATAAATAAATTTTTAAGCTATACTTAAAATGTTAAAAGTAGATTTTAAAAAATCATAAAAAATAATTTTCAAATAGCCAAAAGGTTCGAAGCCGGGCTACGCCCGGTTTTCAATTAGCGATAATTATATGAAATTTATTTTAGGAGAAAAACTTGGGATGAGTCAGGTCTTTGATGAGAAAGGGAATCAAATTCCAGTAACCATAATTGAAGCCGGACCTTGTTTTGTTACTCAGATTAAAACTAAAGATAAAGATAAATATACAGCTATCCAAATCGGTTTTAAAAAAATTGAAAAGTCAAAAAAAATAAAAAAGCCTCAGGTCCAAAAGCCATATAGATATTTAAGAGAATTTAGAAATCCGCCAGCTGGCGGAGGAGAATCCAAGGTTGGCGATGAAATAGATGTTTCAATTTTTAAAGAGGGAGATGTTGTTAAAGTTTCAGGCGTTTCAAAAGGAAAGGGGTTTGCAGGAGTTGTTAAAAGGTGGGGATTTCACGGAAGACCGGCCACTCGCGGAACAAAACACGAACTCAGAACCTTAGGGTCTGTTGGAAGTTCTTTTCCAGAAAGAGTTATAAAAGGAAGAAAAATGCCGGGAAGAATGGGATATGCCCGAGTAACAGTTAGAAATTTAAAAATTGTAAAAATTGATCCCGAAAATAACCTTTTAGCTATAAAAGGAGCGGTTCCGGGGGAAAAAGGAATGCTTTTAGAAATTAGAAGTACTGAATAAAATTTTTAATTTTTTTATGAAATATGTTGTTTACAATCAACCCCATATCCCGATAAATCGGGATATGGGGCAGGGAAGGAAAAATATGTCAAAGATCGATGTATACAACCAAGAAGGTAAAATAGTTAGTACAACTTTGCTACCAAAAGAGATTTTTGACGTAAAAGTAAATCCTGATTTACTTCATCAAGTTTTGGTTTCTCAGATGGCAAATCGGAGACAGGTAATAGCTCATACAAAAGACAGGGCGGAAGTTAGAGGTGGTGGTAGAAAGCCTTGGCGGCAAAAAGGAACAGGTAGAGCTAGACACGGTTCAATCAGATCGCCTTTATGGCGAGGCGGAGGAGTAACTTTCGGGCCAACTAAAGAAAGAATTTTTAAGAAAAAAATTCCAAAGAAAATACAAAGATTAGCTCTTTTTATGGCATTATCAGCAAAGGTAAAAAATAATTTATTAATATTATTAGATAAATTAAAGATAGAAAAGGTGAAAACAAAATTGATAGCAGAAATTTTTAAAAAACTTCCTTGTAAAGGAGAAAACAGCTTAATTACTTTGCCAGGAATGGATAAAAATTTAATTTTAGCTACAAGAAATCTTCCCGACGTTGAAACAATTCAAGCAAAAGATTTAAATGTTCTCGATCTACTTTCTTTTAAATATTTGATTATGCCCAAAGAATCAGTGAAAGTAATTAAAGAAACATTCTCCAAAAAACAGTAAACAGTGAACAGTAAACAGTGAACAAAATCTGTTATCTGTTAACTGTTAATCGAAGTCATGGCTTTACTAAATATTTTCAAAAAAAAGAAATCTACTATAGAGGAGAAAAAAACAGAAAAAAAAGAGGAAAAGAAAAAAGAGGTTAAAACTGAAAAACCTTCTCCAATTTCACCTCCAAAAATAAAAGAAAAAAAGGCGGGTTTAGCATGGGAAATATTAAAAACCCCACATGTTACAGAAAAATCTGCTAGTTTGGCTGAAAAAAATCAATATGTTTTCAAAGTTTTCCCCAAAGCTAATAAAGTTCAAATAAAAAAGGCAGTTGAAGATCTTTTTGGAGTAGATGCAGTATCTGTTAAGATTATTAATATTTTACCAAAAAAAAGAAGACTGGGAAAAATTTCTGGTTATAGATCGGGATATAAAAAAGCAATTGTAAAAATAAAAGAGGGACAAAAAATAGAAATAATGCCAAGATAAAATATGAAACATGAAACCAACTAAATTATTAACCAAAAAAAAGCCAGAGAAAAAACTACTTTTACCCTTAAAAAAAATGGGGGGGCGAGCTTCGAGTGGTAGAATTACTGTTCGTCATCGGGGAGGAGGAGCAAAACGACTTTATAGAATTACTGATTTTGGACAAGAGAAATTGGGGATACCCGGTAAAATTATTGCTTTAGAATATGACCCTAATCGAACAGCATTCCTAGTTTTAGTAGAGTACCAAGATAAAGAAAAAAGGTACATTTTAGCTCCAAAAGATTTAAAAATTGGGGATGAGATAATTTGTGCAGAGAAAACAGAAATTAAACCTGGTAATAGAATGAAGCTTAAAAATATTCCAGTGGGAACCCAAGTTTATAATGTAGAGTTGGAGCCTGGAAAAGGAGGAAGGTTGGCTAGAGGAGCAGGAACATCGGTTGCAGTAATAGCCCAGGAAGAAAAATTTACTCATTTAGAAATGCCTTCTAAAGAAATTAGAAAAATTTATGGTGACTGTTTTGCTTCAATCGGTCAAGTTTCTAATCCTGAACATCGTTTTGAAGAAATTGGAAAAGCAGGAAGAGTTAGATTAAAAGGAAAAAGACCGACCGTTCGAGGAACGGCAATGAACCCGTGCGACCACCCTCACGGCGGAGGAGAAGGAAGAACGCCAAGAGGAATGAAATACCCAAAAACTCCTTGGGGCAAGCACGCTTTGGGAGTTAAAACAAGAAAGAAAAAGTGGACAGATAAATTAATAATATCGCGCAGGCCGCGATAATCATCGAAATAATATGGCTAGATCGCTTAAAAAAGGTCCTTATGTGGACGAAAAACTATTAAAGAAAATTAAGAATTTAAAATCTGGAGCAAAAGAAATTATAAAAACCTGGGCTAGGAGTTGCACCATAACTCCAGAGATGGTCGGATTTACCTTTGGAGTTCACAATGGAAGGGAATTTATTCCAGTTAAAGTAACTGAAGAAATGGTTGGTCATCGTTTAGGAGAGTTTTCTCCAACTACAAAATTTATCCGCCATGGTGGAAAAATACAAAGGGAATTAGAAGCAAAGGAAACTGAAAAAGAAGCTGAAAAAATACAAGCAGTAAAAGCGGAAGAAAAGAAATAATATGCAGATTTCAGTTAAACTAAATTATCTTCGAATAGCCCCGAGAAAAGTTCGTTTAGTTGCTGATTTAATTCGGGGAAAAACAGTTGAGGAAGCTCAAACAATTTTGAATTTTACCGTTAAAAAATCAGTAAAAGATTTACTGAAACTTTTAAAATCAGCCATCGCCAATGCTAAAAATAATTTTCAATTAGAAGAATCAAACTTATACATTTCAAAAATTTTAGTTGATGAAGGACCAAAATACAAAAGATGGATGCCAAGAGCTAGAGGTCAGGCTTCAGAAATTCAGAAAAAGACCTCTCATGTAACAATTATTCTTGACGAGATTGAAAAGACTACAACCCGCCCACCGCATCCTCCCACCAAAAGGTGGGCCCCTCCAAAAAAGAAGAAGAAAATTAAAGAAGTAAAACCAGCTGAGAAAGCTGAAAAGGTATCAGAGATTGAAAAGCCAACAGAGAAAGGTAAGCCTTCTGCAGAGAAAGCAAAATTTAAACCGAAAGTAGAAATAACTAAGCCAAAAATTGAAAAAGGTATTAAAAGAATATTTAGACGTAAAGCGTTTTAAATGATTATATGGCCCATAAGGTTCACCCAAAAATCTATCGAATAAAAAAAATAACCGATTGGGATTCCCAAGGATTTTATGAAAAAAATTTTTCAGAATATCTGAAAGAAGACTTTAGAATTAGAGAATTTTTAAAAAAGAAATTAGGAAAAATTGGAGTAGAGAGAATTGTAATTGAGAGATCTTCAGGGAAAATAAATATTGTCATTTCAACAGCCAGACCAGGACTTATTATTGGTCGAGGGGGAGGAGGAGTTGAGGAATTAAAAAAAGAATTAGAAAAAAAATTAAAAGAAAAAGAAGTAAGAATTGAAATCAGAGAAATTAGAGATCCTTGGTTATCTGCTGAATTATCTGCCCAATATATTGCTCAGCAAATTGAAAAGAGGATACGTTACCGAAGAGTATTAAAACAGGCTCTGGATAAAATTATAGCCCACAAAGAAGTAAAGGGAGCTAGGGTAGAGGTGGCAGGAAGGTTGGATGGAAAGGAGATTGCTAGAACTCAATGGTTAAAAGAAGGTAGATTGCCCCGACAAACCATTCGGGCTGATATTGATTATGCCCAAGTTAGAGCTTATTGCACCTACGGAGTAGTCGGAGTAAAGGTTTGGATTTACAAAGGTGAAAAATTTGAATAATTAATATGATTCTTTATCCAAAAAAAGTTAAACATCGAAAATGGCGAAAAGGTAGAAGTAAAGGCATTGAGACTCGAGGAACCAAACTTTCTTTTGGCTCTTTTGGGTTAAAATCAATAGAGACATGCTGGATTACTTCGCGTCAAATTGAAGCTGCTAGAAGAACTATTCTTAGATATTTTAAAAAAGGTGGTAAGCTTTGGATAAGAATTTTTCCAGATAAACCAGTAACCAAAAAGGGAACCGAAGTTCCAATGGGCGGTGGGAAGGGAAACGTTGATCATTATGTTTTTCCAATAAAACCTGGTAGAATTATTTTTGAATTAGATGGGATAAAAGAAGAGCTTGCCAGAGAAGCGCTGCAAAAAGCCACTGATAAATTACCAATAAAAACGAAGTTTGTTCAAAGATGAATCCCGTTAGAAATTTATTGGAAATACCAATAAATTTAGCGGGGTCATCGAAATTTCTAACGGGATGAAATTAGACGAACTAAAAAGAAAAACTAAATCAGAATTACAAAAATTACTTCAAGATTCGCGTGAAAAATTGCGTCAACTTCGATTTGATCTTGCTTCTGGAAAAGTTAAAAACGTCAGAGAAATTCGAACGATAAAAAAAGATATAGCCAGAATACTTACAATAATAAGAAATTATTAATAAATTAGTAAAGAAATATGGCTAAAAATCAACTAATAGGAAAAATTATTTCTGATAAAATGCAAAAAACAGTTGTGGTTGAAGTGGAAAGAATTAAAGAGCACCCAAAGTATAAAAGGAGATATAAAGTTTCAAAAAAATATAAAGCCCATGATGAAGAAGGAGAATATAAAATTGGGGATAGAGTAATAATTGAAGAATGTAGGCCGATAAGTAAGGAGAAAAGGTGGAGAGTGATAAAAAAGATGTAAGATGTAAGGTATAAAGTGTAAACATTTTGTTCGGAACTTATATCTTTTACCTTACATCTAATACCTATCGTATGATTCAGCCAAGGACAATGTTAAAAGTAGCCGATAATACTGGAGCAAAAATTATCCAGTGTATTCGAGTTTTGGTTGGTTCGAAAAGAAAGTGGGGGCAAATTAGTGATGTTATTGTTGGCGCAGTAAAAGAAGCAGAGCCAAGAAGATTAGTTAAATTACACGATATAGTAAGAGCAGTAATAATTCGTCAAAAAAAATCTTACCGCAGGCCCGACGGTTCTTATATTCGATTTGATGATAATGCAGTGGTAGTTTTAGAAGGAAAAACAAAAGAACCGAAAGGAAATAGAATTATCGGTCCAGTCCCAAGAGAGATTAAAGAAAAGGGATTTGAAAGAGTTGCTGCTTTAGCTGAAGAACTTATATAAAATAATCTATAAAAATGAGAACTTCGCCTAAAGCGATAACCTTGATTTCTATGAGAATTAAAAAAGGTGATACAGTTTTAATAATTTCTGGCAAAGATAGAGGAAGAAAGGGTAAGATTTTAAAAGTCTTTCCAAAGGAAGGAAAGATTTTAGTAGAAGGGATTAATTTAAGGAAAAAACATCAAAAACCAAAGAGAACAGGCGAGAAAGGCCAGATTATAGAAATGCCTGTTCCTATAAATGTTTCAAATGCAAAATTGATTTGCTCAAAATGTGGTAAATCAACCCGAATAGGTTACAAATTTATAGAAAAAAAGAAATATAGAATTTGTAAAAAATGCAATCAAGAAATATAATTTAATAAAAAAATGATCAATCTTAAAGAAAAATACAAAAAGGAAGTAATTCCCCAGATGATGGAAAAGTTTGGCTATAACGCCAAGGGCGATATATCGGGCAAAGTCCGCTATAAAAACGCTATGGCTGTTCCCAAAATAGAGAAGGTGGTAGTAAATACTGGTTTTGGAAAATCAACTACCGGGAAAACTTCGGATGAACAAAAAAAGATTGCCGAAGCCATTTTAAATGATCTAGCTTTAATTTGCGGACAAAAACCAATTTTAACCAAAGCTAAAAAATCAATTTCTGGTTTTAAAATTCGTGAAGGGCTTCCAATCGGAGCTCAGGTGACTCTAAGAGGAAAGAAAATGTATGATTTCCTAGAGAGATTAATTAATATAGCCCTTCCCAGATCTCGTGATTTTCAAGGAATTGATCTAAAGGCAGTTGATAAACAAGGTAATTTAACCATTGGGATAAGAGAACATATTTGTTTTCCAGAGATATTGCCAGAGAAAATAAAAAGCATTTTTGGTTTTGAAATTACAGTTGTTACTACAACAAAAAACAGAGAAGAAGGTCTTGAGTTACTAAAATTATTAGGATTCCCCATTAAATCATAATCTATGGCAACAAAAGCTCAAATTGCCAAATCCCTTAAAAAACCAAAGTTTAAAACTCGCCTTAGCCGACGTTGCTTTAGGTGTGGAAGAAAACGAGGATATATGAGAAAATTTGGGCTATGTCGAATATGTTTTAGAGAATTAGCGAATCAAGGATTAATTCCAGGTGTTAAAAAAAGTAGTTGGTAAAAACTATGACTGACCCAATTAGTGACATGTTAAATAGAATAAGAAATGCTCAAGCCATGTTAAAAGAACGGGTGGACATTCCATTTTCTAATTTAAAATATGAAATTGCTAAAATTTTAGAAAGAGAAGGATTTATTGAAAAAGTTGAGAAAAAAGGCAAGAAAGCAAAAAGAATTATTGAAATTATTTTAAAATACCAAGATAAAATTCCAAAAATTACTGGATTAAAAAGAATTTCCAAACCTGGTCAGAGAATTTATTTACCAGTAAAAAAAATTAAAAAAGTAAGAGAAGGTTATGGAATAACTATAATTTCTACCTCAAAAGGACTAATGGCAAATAAAGAAGCGAGAAAACATAAATTAGGAGGAGAAGTAATTTGCGAAATTTGGTAAAAATTATGTCCAGAATAGGTAAAAAACCAATTTTAATACCAGAAGATGTGGAAGTAAAAATCGAAGGAAAGACGGTCATAATTAAAGGCCCAAAGGGCGAGTTATCAAAAGAGATTCGGCCTGAAATTAAAATTGAAATAAAAGAAAACAAAATTTTCATTAGTCTCCAAACTGAAACCAAACAGAATAGAGCCTTATGGGGTTTAACCAGGAGTCTTCTGGCGAATATAATAAAAGGAGTAAAGGAAGGATTTGAAAAAAAATTAGAAATTGAAGGCATAGGCTACCGGGCTATTCTTTCTGGTGAAAACCTTGAACTATTTGTTGGTTTCACTCACCCCGTTAAAATAAAAACTCCAAAAGATATAAAATTTTCTGTAGAAAAGAATGTTATTACCGTTTCTGGAGTCGATAAGGAATTGGTTGGTCAAATTGCAGCTCAAATAAGAAAAGTTAGACCCCCCGAACCCTATAAAGGAAAGGGGATTAGATATCAAGGAGAGCAAATTCGAAGAAAGGTAGGGAAAAAGGTAGTCACTACCACAAAGTAAAATTAAATGCTAAATTCTAAACTAAAACGAGAAAAAAGATTTAGACGCCAAAAAAGAGTGAGAGTAAAAATTTCAGGTAATTCTAAGGTGCCTCGGCTTTGTGTTTTTCGTTCAAACAAACATATTTACGCTCAATTGATTGATGATGAAAAAGGAAAAACTATTGTTATTGCGAGCGACAAAGAGTTAAAAAAGCAAAAAACTAAAAATCGAAAAGAAAAAGTTAAAAAGACTACAACCCGCCCACCGCATCCTCCCACCAAAGGTGGGCCCCTAAAAATTGGAGAAGCGCAAAAACCATTAACAGGAAAGGCAGTTATTGCTTATGAGGTTGGAAAACTGATTGCTAAAAAAGCTTTGGATAAAAAAATTGAAAAAGTTGTATTTGACAGAGGAAGTTATCAATACCACGGCAGAGTGAAAGCATTAGCTGAGGGAGCAAGAGAAGGAGGTTTAAAATTTTAAAACACGGATTTATACTGATATTGCGGATTTATGCGAATATTTATTAGTATTAATCTGTTTAAATCCGTATCAATCAGTGTTTTCATATGCCAAAAGAAAAACTCATAGAGAAAGAAAAACTAAAAGAGGAATTTGAATCAAAACTTTTAGATTTAGCCAGAATTGCCCACATGAAAGCAGGAGGTCGGCGTTTCAGGTTTCGAGCAGTAGTGATTATAGGAAATAAAATTGGAAAAGTTGGATTAGGAGTAGCTAAAGGTGCGGATGTTGCCCAGGCAGTAAAGAAAGCAACTAGATTAGCTAAAAAAGATATAATCGAAATTCCGATTATTAATGAAACCATTCCTCACCAAGTTTACGCTAAATTTGGATCAGCTGAAGTTTTACTTAAACCCCAAAGAAAAGGAAGAGGAGTAGTGGCTGGCGGAACAGTTAGAGTAATTTGTAATTTGGCTGGAATAAAAAATATTTCTTCAAAGATTTTAGGAAGAACAAGCAATAAGCTAAACAATGCCAAAGCAACAATATTAGCTTTAAAAAAAATAAAATATGCAACTACACGAAATTCGTCCAATCCATAAATTAAAAAAGAAAAAACGCGTTGGTCGTGGAGGAAAAAGAGGTACTTATTCTGGTCGAGGATTAAAAGGACAAAAAGCTCGATCCGGCAGAAGATTGAAACCGGCGATTCGAGAATTAATAAAAAGATACCCCAAACTAAGAGGTTATAAATTTAAAAAGGTAGGATTAATACCGGTGATTTTAAATATTGAAACTTTAGAAAAAGAATTTAAAACCGATGAAAAAGTATATCCTAAAATCTTGATAGAAAAAAGATTAATTCGTAAAATAAAGGGGAAAATACCAAAAGTTAAAATTTTAGGAAAAGGAGAAATAACCAAGGCTTTAATTATTGAGGGTTGTGATGTTTCAAAGTCTGCCAAAGAAAAAATAGAGAAAGTAGGTGGTAAAATAAAAAGCAAATAGTTAATACTTTATGTGGTACCAAAAACTTATTCAAATTTTTAAACTAAGAGATTTGAGAAATAAAATTTTATTTGTTTTAGCTGTTTTTGTTGTTTTTAGAATAATGGCTAATACTCCTATTCCAGGAATTAATGCCGAAAACCTAAGAGATTTTTTTAATCAATTTCAAATGTTTGGCCTTCTGAATGTCTTTACTGGTGGAGCTTTAGACAACCTCTCGATTGTTATGTTGGGATTAGGTCCTTATATTACTGCCGTCATTATTTTCCAGTTATTAACAATGATTTTTCCTCAACTTGAAAAAATGTATAAAGAAGAAGGTGAGGCTGGCCGTAAAAAATTTAATCAATATTGCAGAATCGCTACTGTTCCTTTTGCCGCTCTTCAGGGATATGGAATGTTGATTTTATTTCAACGCCAAGAAGTAATTTCTCAACTTTCTCCATTTTTACTTTTTACCTCTATTTTAACTATTATTGCTGGCTCTGTTTTTTTAATGTGGTTAGGAGAATTAATTTCTGAAAAGGGAATCGGTAATGGCGTTTCTCTCTTGATTTTAGCTGGAATTATTGCTGGTTTCCCAAACGATATCCGTCAGATGATTCTTCAAACTCAGACAGCGGGAGCAGCTAGGATTCCCAGTCTTATTCTCTTTTTTGTAATGGCTTTAGTAATTATCACTGGAGTAGTTTTGGTGAATGAAGCCAGGAGAAACATACCAGTTTCTTATGCTAAAAGAGTCAGAGGAATGAAAATGTATGGAGGAGTTTCAACTTATTTACCACTAAATATCAATCCAGCCGGAGTAATTCCAATAATTTTTGCTCTATCAGTCATGCTTTTCCCTTCAATGATTGCTAATTTTTTGGCCGGAGCCGGTGGCACAGTTGGTTCTATTGCTCAGAGTGTAGGGGTAGCTTTTCAAAACCCCTGGGTTTATGGAGTTTTATATTTTATTTTAGTTTGTCTTTTTACCTACTTTTATACTGCCGTTACCTTTGATCCAAAAGCAATATCTACAAATTTGCAAAAGATGGGAGGATTTATTCCTGGCATTAGGCCCGGACAATCCACAGCCAATTTTATGTATTATATTTTAAATCGAGTATTACTCATTGGAGCCTTATTTCTGGGGACTATTGCTGTTTTGCCTTCAATTGTTCAAGGGGTTACAGCAGTCCAACAATTTCAATTTTTAATCGGTGGAACTTCTTTACTTATTGTTGTTTCAGTAGCTTTGGAAACCCTCCGTCAAATTAAAGCCCAGCTCCAAATGCACGAATATGAAACCTTCTAATCAATGAACAATGAACAATAAACAAAATAAAAAAGTAATTATTGTGTTAGGACCACCCGGTTCTGGTAAAGGAACTCAAGCTAAACTCCTATCTGAGAAATTTGATTTCTATCATTGGGACACTAGTAAAATTATTGGAAAAATAATAGAAGAAGCTAAAAAGGGAGAATTTGTTAAAATAGAAGGAAAAAAATATTATTTCGAAGAAGAAAGAAGAAAGCGAAAAAAGGGATTATTATGGAGTCCACCATTTATAGTTTATTTTACCAAAGAAAAAATTAAGAAATTAGCCAAAGAAGGGGAAGGGTTTGTTATGACTGGTTCTCCTCGAACTTTATACGAAGGGCGAAGAATCACACCTCTTCTTAAGAAATTATACGGAGCCAAAAATATTACCGTAATTGTACTTAAGTTAAGCGCCAAAGAATCAATTTGGAGAAATTCTCACCGCTGGGAATGTGAATTAATCCGACACCCAATTTTATATACAAAAGAGAATACTAAATTAACTCAATGTCCCTTAGATGGTTCGAAATTAGTATCTCGTATAGATGACACTCCAGAAATCATAAAAATCAGATTAAAAGAATTTGAAGAAAAGACATTTCCTTTAATTAAATTATTTAAAAAGCAGGAATTGAAAGTAAAAATAGTAAATGGCGAACAATCAGTCGCCAATGTTTTTAAAGACATTTTAAAACCCTAAAGTAAGCCCGCAGAGACCCGCTCTCTGTTAAATGCTTATTCGCATATAATTCGTATACAATTTACGTAGAAATTCGCATGATTTCAATTAAGTCACCAGCTGAAATTGAAATAATGGCTGAAGGTGGAAAAATTCTGGCAAGAATTATGAAAGAATTAGAAAAGAAGGTAAGGCCAGGAATTACCACCAAAGAATTAGACAGGCTCGCAGAGAGCCTGATTTTAAAATTCGGAGGTAAATGCTCTTTTAAAGGTTATGAAGAATTTCCCGCTTGCCTTTGCACTTCAATAGATGAAGAAATTGTTCACGCTGCCCCTTCCGATAGAAAATTGAAAGAAGGAAATATAATTTCCCTTGATTTAGGAATTTTCTACAAGGGATTTCATACCGATATGGCAATTACTTTGCCAGTTGGCAAAGTTAATCTCGAAGTTCAAAGACTAATTCGAGTTACC
>Ga0066639_10003066_pt1 | contig 14510 bp, 13 predicted proteins | sample CryGeyCG2114_010_2_FD_59504 | JGI IMG/M metagenome (GOLD analysis project Ga0066639, IMG submission 59504) | Groundwater microbial communities from aquifer - Crystal Geyser CG10_big_fil_rev_8/21/14_0.10 | ecosystem: Environmental > Aquatic > Deep subsurface > Groundwater | place: USA: Utah...
CCGCCTTTATAGTAGCACCATTTGCTCCATAAGGCAATGACTTATCCACATAAAGCCATGGGACTGAAAAAATGCTCTTTCTTGCAGGTTTACGAATACAATAGATTCCGCTATAATAAGAACATTATTTTGCATCAATTTTTTCCCTATGGCATTGTACCACACATACCGACCACAGACATTTTCAGAAGTAGCGGGACAATATCCCATTGTTACCTCATTAAAAAATCAGGTCATCCACAATACCGTAGCACACGCCTATATTTTTTCAGGACCTCGAGGGGTAGGGAAAACAACGTGTGCCCGCATCCTTGCCAAAGCAATAAACTGTGAACAGCGAAAACCTGAAGAATCAGACCCATGCAATGTTTGTACCTCTTGCGTAGAGATCAGTGGCTTCCGATCCATTGATGTCATTGAAATCGATGCCGCGAGCCATACCGGAGTGGACAATGTGCGGGAGAATATTATTGACAATGCCCAATTTCATCCAACTCGCGCAAAAAAGAAGATTTTTATTATCGATGAAGTCCACATGTTGAGCATGAGCGCATTCAACGCCCTGCTCAAGACTCTGGAAGAGCCTCCTGCTCACATTCACTTCATACTCGCCACCACAGAGCTTGCAAAGCTTCCTGACACGATTTTGTCGCGCTGTCAACAATTCAACTTTCAGCGAATCCCTTACGATCAGATGATTACTGCACTCAACGATATTGTAAAGGCGGAAAAAGTCAAAATTGATAGAGAGGTGATTGATCGCGTGGTGAGGAAAAGTGATGGCTGTTTGCGTGATGCCGTGAGTTTGATTGATCAACTACTCTCGTCTGGTGAAAAGCATATTACAGAAAAGCAAAGTCTCCTCATCCTTCCCACCTCTGATGTATCAACGGTGGTCTCATTTCTCTCAGCAATTTTGAACCGTAATACATCAAACGCACTCCAACACCTATCAGACTGTGCGTTGTCTGGTGTGAATTTTTTTGCATTTGCGTCGCACGTCATTGAACTACTCCGAGTGATGCTCTTGCAACAATTCAATCCAAACGCAGAGACAACGGCCATTGATCTAAGCCCAAGCGTTCACAAAGAATTGATTGAGTTGGGAAAGAATATTACACCCATGGACATTGTGCACCTTCTTGATTTGTTTATTGAGCGACGATTTGAAATAAAATCCGCCCCTATCCCCCAGCTCCCTATAGAATTGGCAACAGTGGAATGGTGTGTTGATGGCACTCTATCAAAAAAAACAACGGAAACCGCGACATCAACGACAGATTCAACCACACAGGGAGGACGTACAACACCTGAACAGAAGCATGATGAGACACCGGCGCATGATCAACCCGTTCATGAAAAAAAAATAAAAAACACTATGATGGAAAAAGTAAAACAAATGGTACACAAACAGCCTGATGTTTCCGAGGAGCAGGTGAAGCAGGCGTGGGATCAGTGGATGAAGCGTATTGAATCTGACTCACCATCACTTTCCTTTATCATGAAAATGGCAAAGATAGATTCTGTGATTGGCCATGTCGTCCATGTATCAGTCCATCATCGCTTTCACAAGGACAAACTTACTGAACCAAGTACGCACAACAAGGTAACAAGCTTTTTGTCAGAAATCTTGGAACAACCAGTTGAAATCGACTTTCTCATCGCAGACGCAAGCGCGTCCGTCGACGCACCAAACAAAGAACTCCAAGAACTCGCATCTGCTTTTGGCGGAGAAGTCGTTACCTAATTTCCCTATGTATTATAGAAGCCTGTCACTTCTCTGCCTCCCATCACTTGTATTTCTTTTTATTTCTCAACCCGTTTTCTCTGTAACCAATCTACCCGTGCCATTTACCACACAAGCTCCTTTGAACAAATGGGTAGAGCCATGGGAAAATGCTTGTGAAGAAACAAGTATCGTCATGGTCAATCAATTTTTTACAGGAACAACTGACACGCTCATTTTGCCTGAACTGGCAACAGAACAAATTTTAAACATTTTTTCCCTCAAGGAAGAAACCCTTGGTTGGAGCCTTGATGAAAGTGCAAAAGATATGGCGACGATCATCAATGGGTATTTGTCATGGGAAGTACGGTTGGTTGAAAATCCAACCATTGAACAAATTCAAAACCAAATTAATACAGGATTTCCAATTATCGTACCCGCATATGGCAAAGCACTATTTAATCCCAATTTCCGACAAGGAGGTCCAGAGTATCACGTATTTGTCATTTCTGGATATGATGACGTACAGCGTGAGTTTATTGTCCAAGAACCTGGAACCCGTCGTGGTCAAAATTACCGGTATCCCTATGATCGGGTGATGACGGCAAATCATGATTATCTTTTTAGAAATACAAGGTCAGGAAAATGCGTCATGTTGTTTGCATCGCCTGACCTCTCGTTGTCAAAGGATTCTGATGCAGATGCTGATGGATTAACAAAAGAAAATGAGATACTTTACAGGACCTCACTCACAGATTCTGACACAGATAGAGATGGATTTACTGATGGTCAAGAAGTGTCCAACGGCTTTTCTCCAACGGTGAATGAAAGTGTAATCGAAGGTGGTGACTTGGTAAAAGTAGCTGATAGTCCAAAGGTGTATGTCCTTTGGGCAGGGCAAAAACGGCACATTCTCACCGCGTCTTCGTTTGTACGACACGGATGGGATTGGAAAAAAATCCAAACCGTCAGTCAAAAGTTTTTAGATCAATATTCTTCGGCGTTGCCGATACTGTAGTATTATATGAGAGATGAGATGTCAAGCAAATTTGCGCCCGAACCCAAAGGTAATGAACCAACAATCAGTAGAAGAAACTGGCTCAAATTTACTACCGGTGTGCTTCTTTCTACAATGTTACCATCAGACAGTGAGGTACCAGTGCAAGAAAAGGAAAAAGCAACCAAACCAGTTTTTCCAAAAAAAGAGATAAGGAGACCAGATTCAAGAGAGTTTAGACCTCCCGTCGACCACACCTTTGACCTAGAAATAGTATTTGCAAAAGGAATCAATGTACTTCCAGCTCATCTTGAAATGATTTCACAGGCAATACAACAAAAAACAGATACAGCGCTTTCTGTTTTGGAAACGAATAACCCAAATCTTCCAACGAACATTCGACAAGTTGTAAACATACCAACATTTCAGTACGAGGTTGATCCGCCACGAGAAGGCACACGGACTGACGAGCTTATTGTGAAAGCGAATGATGCAATTGAAGAAGCACTTTCTTTTTGGCAACATCCAAATTTGACTACTCCTCATTATAAATTTCATGTTGTCAATGAAAATGACGTTCAATCACAAATGCGAGAAACGCATAGCACATTCCCAAAAGATAAGAATGTAACCATCAACATTGGAAGTGGCGCATTTATAAGATACTCAGGAACAATGGAATTTCCTAACGAGAAACAGTCTTTTGCACTCGATGTTCGGCTTGGAATTGCAGGAAAGGAAGCAGGAGTTGTTGGGAAGGGCGACCATGCTGGTGTGCAAGTATATTACGATGGGGACACTGATGACTTTACCCGCACAGATGTCCGCTGGGTTCTTGACACGACTGACCAAGACAATGTCGAGACAGCAACTGGACCCGCACAAGAATTTCTTCATCTACAGCTCGGAGAGTTTACCCAAGCGCATATACGCGAACTATGGGCCAGAGAAAAAGCACTCGATATGAAAAAGAAACGCGATTTGATGGCGCTTCATCTTATGGTTGAAGAAGCGGTCGTCCATGCGATTACGGAAATGTGGGAAATGGAATATCTTCCAAAAAAAGGAAAAAATCTTTCTGAATCCGAAATTCAACAACGTCTCAAAAAACAGTACACTGGTGTGGAGTTTATCGCAAAACTCTATCGTCCATGGGGAAGAGAGTCTGCGAGAAAACTTATTACTGATTACACAGAACATCATGAAGAGCTTTTCAAAAAACTTCATGTACCGGGATATTAAAAATGTTGAAGAATTGGAATGAAATCATGGCCTCACTCACATCAATTGCATGAACAGAGTAGCCGAGCCTGGCAAATGAAGCAGTAGCTTGTCCTGTACCACATCCAACATCTAAAATAACACCGTCGGGGGCTATTTCTGAATATACAATAATATCATTTGTCATCTACGTGGGATACGCTACCCTTGCCCTGTCGTAAAGTTCATTGATTTTCCCAAACATTCTTCCATCGTCCATATTTATGTTCAATTTTTTCATACGATCATTTTTAAAAAAAACTAACTGTATAACAATAATTCCATGGTTAGGATCTTTTTTAAATTTTGCTCGGGAGCAGGGATTCGAACCCCGATAGTCATGACCAGAACCTGAAGTCTCCGCCTAATTGGGCGGAACGACTCCCGAAATATGTCTGTAATTTCTTTTTTAGTGTATCTCTCCCAAATCCTGTTTTATAATATTTCTCCTGCGCCATTGCATCCTCTTTGTGTAGGTATGCTTCATAATATATCAACTTCCAAGGACCATTGTGAGATGTAAAATCACCACCCATTCCATCATTGTGGTCAAATAATCTTTTTTTTAAATTGCTCGTACTACCAATATACAATTTTGCATTTTGAAGACTTTCAATGCAGTAGGTATAATACATAGCTCGGGAGCAGGGATTCGAACCCCGATAGTCAGGACCAGAACCTGAAGTCCTACCGTTAGACGACTCCCGAATATTGTCATAAAGAATACCTATTTCTGTTCGTAAAGTCAATACACGAGCACTATCACGAGCACTATCACGTGAGGCTTTTGTTTTTTTTCAACATCTGCTACAATACAATCGTTCAAAATCAATATCCTCTCTTTCTCAGCGGGGTGCGGGAGGAGAACTGCCTGCCGGTAGGCAGGGTTTCAACAAATACATGGGAAACCTCATTGACGGAAAATCAATTGCGAAGGCCATTCACGAAAAAACCGCTCAAAAAGTGGCTGATTTGAAAGAGGCAGGAATAACCACCACATTGGCGGTTGTTTTAGTTGGTGTGGACAAACCATCGCAGACATATGTCAGAAAAAAGGGTGAGGCAGCCAAAAAAGCAGGAATGGAATTTATCCTTGCAGAACTGCCGGCAGATATTTCAAAACAAGGCATTATCGACAAAATCCACGAATTACAGGCAAATCCAGACTTGTCTGGTATCATTGTTCAGATCCCCCTGCCTGAACCGCTCTACACCACAGAAGTATTGAACGCGATCGACCCAACGCTCGACGTGGACTGTCTCACTGATGTCAATCTTGGAAAACTGGTCATGATGACCAATACCATTGTCCCACCGACTCCGGGAGCAGTGATGTCTATTCTTCATGATCTTGATGTAGATTTGGTGGGAAAGAACGTGGTCATTATTGGCGCAGGAGCGCTTGTTGGCAAGCCACTCGCCATCATGATGATGAATGAACGGGCAAGCGTCACCACCTGCAACAGCAAAACGAAGGATGTCAATGAAAAATGTTTGAATGCGGATGTGATTGTGACTGGTGTTGGACGAAAAGATATTTTACGTGGAGATATGGTAAAAGAAGGTGCTATTGTCATTGATACCGGTGTTTGTTTTGAAGACGGAAAAATGTACGGCGACGTGAATGTGGAGGAAGTGCTTGAAAAAGCAAGCTATGTCACACCAACCCCATGTGGTGTAGGTCCAATAACCGTTGCGAGACTCCTTTGGAATACTGTCCTCTGTGCAGAAAAAAACAATGATTCAGATATACAAATAATTCCAAATCTACAAAATGACGAATCACCAGATAAACTGATCTACAAAGAACTTTCATATAAGATAAATGGTCTTTTGTTCAATGTTCATAATGAACTGGGTAAATTTTGTAATGAAAAACAAATCTGCGATCGTATAGAGTTTTATCTCAAAGAGGAACATCTCTCGTACGAGCGTGAAAAGATTGTTCCAAAAAGTTTTGAGGGAGAACTCACAGGAAGAAATAGAGTGGATTTTGTTATTGAAGAAAAAATTATTTTGGAGGTAAAATGTATTCGATTTATTGGGAAGGAGGAGTATTACCAAGTACAAAGATATCTCCATGCATACAACAAACAACTTGGAATCCTCGTGAACTTCAGAGATGAACGTATAGTGCCAAGACGCATTTTGAATTCAGACTACACCAAATCAATAAAAAAAATTGGTAAGTCTGTTTTTTTGTAGATTCGGAATCATTTGTATATTCGTATCATATTATTATGAACAACCAACTCACCACAATCGTCGGCGCGCAATGGGGCGATGAAGGAAAAGGAAAAATTACTGATTATTTTGCAGAACATGTGGACTATGTCGTCCGTTTTCATGGGGGAAACAACGCTGGCCACACGGTCATTGTGGGTGATGAAGTGTACAAGCTTCATCTGATTCCATCGGGCGTACTCTATCCAAATGTCGTCTCTATCATCGGAAATGGTGTTGTCGTTGATCCAGGAGTTCTTCTTCAAGAAATTCAACAACTCAAAGATCGTGGAATACAGCCAAATCTCAAAATTAGTGAGCGCGCACACGTCATACTCCCCTACCATATTGCAATGGATGAAGCGCTTTCTGGTCATCAAGGTGCGCTTGGTGCAGGAAGTACCAAACGTGGTATTGCGCCCGTTGTCGCCGACAAGATGTATCGCCACGGTATTCGTATTGGTGACTTGCTCGAACCAGAACTGTTTCGAGAAAAATTAGAAAAAGCATACAAATTTAATGTTGATATTATCACGAAAGTTTTCAACATTCCTTTCCCACAAACAATGGAAGAAATATTTACTGCGTATTGTGAATTTGGAAAACAACTTGCTCCATATATTTCTGACACGGCTCTGTTGCTTCATTCTGCATACAAAGACGGAAAGAAAATACTGTTTGAAGGAGCACAGGGTATGTCACTTGATCCAGACCATGGTATGTATCCACACACGACAAGTACCAACAACGTCGCTGGCTATGCATCAGTGGGTTCAGGACTTGGGCACAATCATGAAGCAAAAATTATTGGCGTGGTCAAAGCCTATGTCAGCCGTGTCGGTGTATCACCATTCATTTCTGAATTGACCGATGACCTTGGCAATCAAATCCGTGAAAAAGGCCATGAATATGGGACCACCACTGGACGGCCTCGTCGGGTTGGTTGGACCGACATGGTGCAGATACGACAAGCAGTACGCACAAGTGGACTCACGGATATTGCCATGACCAAGCTTGATATTCTTGGCGGTTTTTCGGAAATCAAATTGTGTGTTGCGTATGATATTGACGGCACTCGCGTGGAAGAAATGCCTGCGAGTCTGACAAAAATTCGAAAAGCAGAGCCAATCTATGAGAGCTTTGCAGGATGGAAAGATTATTCTGATGACGAATATGACCAAATGGTCGCCGATGGATTTGATGCACTCCCAGAGACCATGAAGACCTACATTGCTCGTATTGAACAGCTGGCAGACTGCAACGTTTCTATTGTGTCCCTCGGTCCAAAACGAACGCAAACGATTGTACGATAATATCCAATGTATGAACAAAAAATCACCAGATGGAAAATTGCCGTATGAAGCCCCTGATGCGATTGAACAGGATTTAAATTTTACACCAATCGATAACGGAATGGGCACACTGTACAGAGCCCATCGCTCACCTCTAAATAATGAATCTGTTGCAGAAGATATTTTTTTAAAGAAAGGGGCTATTCGTGGGATGACCGTTGCCAATGAAAAAGACATTCTGCGCAAATTGATTGATGCAGGTGTTTCAGTGGAAGTACCATTTGAAGGTGGAGAAGAAGATAAAATGGTGGTACTCGGATCTGGAGTGGTATTATGGGATAACATCATCTCTTTCAGTCAAGAGCAGAAAAAAAATATTTTTCGCCAACTGGGTGAACAAATTGCAAGAGTTCATAACGCGTCAATAGCGCATGGTGATTTTCATCTCAAAAACGTCGTTGTTGAACCACAATCTACAAAAGTCACACTTATAGATTTCGGAAACGCAAAAATTATTGAATCTGAAACAGAACGAATTATGGAAACCGATCTTGATTTGGATAACATCTTGGTCCATATCCAACATGTCATTGACAAAAGAGAAAGTTCAGCTTTGGTCACTGAATTTATCAATTCATATCTCGCACATATAAACCTAAATAATAAGAAAAAGAAAAGGTTAGAGATTGAATTGAGTCACTATTTAGAGGATAAAACATTATGACAAGAATATGCATCAAATGAAACCTGTCACGATCAATTTCACTGACATGACCGATACACAAATCAGGGAGACGTTACAGCTGTACCGTCTTTCTTTGACAACAGAGGAAGCACACACAATCCAAAACAACATTCTCAAACGACCACCGACGATCGCTGAACTCGTCCTTTGGTCTATACAGGGTTCAGAACACTGCTCCTATCGAAGCAGTCGCCAATTTCTCAAACAATTTGTTGTCGACAGTCATGATGTCATCCTCGGACCTGGGGAAGATGCCGGCATTGTCTCTGTTGCTGTTGATAATTATGGAAAGCGCTACGGGGTGGTCATGAGTCATGAATCGCATAATCATCCCAGCCAAATCGTTCCCTACGAAGGCGCAGCCACAGGTATTGGTGGCAATGTTCGCGATGTCTCCTGCATGGGGGCAAAAGTGATCGCCGTCGCTGACCCACTCCGCTTCGGAGAAATTTCCAGAAACAAAACGAAATGGATTCACGAAGGGGTAGTTTCTGGGATAGCTGGCTATGGAAATCCGATTGGTGTGCCGAATATTGCTGGTGATGTGTATTATGATGCGAGATACAATGAGAATTGTCTGGTGAATGTGGTCACACTTGGTGTGGTAAGAGAAGAAGATGTGATTCATTCAAAAGCGCCGATTGATGCGGTTGGGTATGATTTGATTCTTGTAGGAAAGCCGACAGACAACAGTGGATTTGGTGGCGCAAGTATGGCATCGGTCTCACTGGAAAAAGATGATACAACGGCAAACAAAGGTGCGGTGCAAGAACCAAATGCTTTTCTCAAACGTCATTTGTTGAAAGCAACATATACGCTTTTTGATATATTGAAAAAACAAAACTTCATCAATCGTGTCGGGTTCAAAGATCTTGGTGCTGGAGGAATTGCCTGCGCGAGCGTGGAAATAGCGGATGCTGGCGGATATGGTGCTGATATTTTTCTTGACGCAGTACCAACGAGTGTCTCAGATCTCCCCCCACAAGTGATTCTCTGTGCTGAAACACAAGAACGATATCTTTGGGCAGTCCACAAAGACATCTCCCCACTTATTCTTGAACATTACAACAAGACATTCAATCTCCCAAGTATTGCCACAGGTGCGCAAGCCACGATCATTGGAAAAATTACTGATACAGGACTATTTATTGTTTCCTACAACAATGAATCCTATGTGCATGCGCGTGCATGCGACGTGACCAAAGGAATTTTGTATGATCGACCATACACAAAGCCTGATCAAACCTACACCGAACCAGACATAAGTGTCGATGATTCGAATCTACAAATTATTCTGAATCAACCGAACAATAATCCAAATTTACAAGTTATTTCAAATCAACCAATCAACAAATATCCAAATATACCGAGCATTCGTAATTCCGTAGATTTGGAATCATTCGTTGATTCGCATCATCACTTCACATTTCAAGATATTTTCCTTCAACTCCTTTCACACCCAAATATCGCCGACCGTTCCCCTATTTTTGAAAAGTATGACAAGCAGGTTCAGGGTATTACCGTCATTGAGCGAGGCGATGCTGATGCAGGGGTGATGCAACCATTTGTTGATGATACATATCCCGAAGAAATAAGAAACACAGGAATCGCGCTCAGTGTCGCGCAAAATCCCCGCATCAGTACGATTGATCCATACTGGGGTGGTGCACACGCAGTGGTCAGCGCAATGCGAAAGGTAGTTGCTGTCGGAGCGATACCTGTCGCGCTCACTGATTGTCTCAATTTTGGCAATCCGGAAAAACCCGAACAGATGTGGGAATTTGTGGAAGCAGTTCGCGGTGTTGCTGATGCACAAAAACATCTTCATCTCAAAAAATACCCAGACACACCGACGCCTATCATTTCCGGTAATGTTTCCTTTTACAATGAATCGGGCAATCACGCAATCGCCCCCTCCCCAATTATTTCGTGCCTCGGACAGATGAATGATGTATCAAAGGCAATCACCATGCATTTCAAAAAAACAAATTCCATTCTCTTAATGATTGCAAAAAGAACTGATACGTGTGGCGGAAGTGTCTATTACCAACTCTTTGATACGTACGGCGCGAATGTGCCAACACAACATTTTGAAGAAATACAACGCGAACTGTTCGCGCTTACAGACGCAATTCAACAGGAATTAATTTTGTCTGCACACGTGATCGCCGAAGGTGGTGTTGCCATTGCCCTTGCGCAAATGAGCTTTCAGAATGAAATAGGGTGTGAGGTGAATATTCCATGTACACTCAGAGAAGACAAAAAATTGTTTGGCGAGGCTGGGGGGTTTGTGATTGAAGTTGATGAAACGAATGTAACAAAATTGAATAAAATTTTACAGAATTACAACATTGAATTATGTTCTATTGGAAAGACAACTGATAACGTAAAATTGAAGATTGAAGGGTGTATTGACGTTGATTTGATGGTTGCGAAAGAGAGGTGGATGAATGGGTTGAGGGAAAAATTGTAAACAAAAAAGAACCACTCAATAGTAGCTCTTTTCATTTGTTCTTTGCACATGACAGGACTGTGACAGTCCGCCTTGGGCGGACTGTCACAGTCCTCGTCATGTGCACCTCCTTGTTGGTTGTGACGGCGAGGTGGTGATGTTACTTGTCGCGAAGTTCATCGAACGCGGGCACGGCCGTTGTAACGGCGACCCGACTGCGAGATCCACGAGTTACGAGCAGCTCGCCGATCGCCTTGGCCGTGAGAACGAGATCTCCATCAGTGACTGATAACATCTCGTCGCAGGGGAACTCCTGAACAGTGCTGTTGCCAGTCACTACTCGGAGTCCCGTGTTGTCAAAAAATATGTGAACCTCATGAGATTCTAGCATTCTGACTCCTTGGCGCACCGCGCCATAAAGGGATTTAAAACCACTATCAAACGATACACTAAGAAAACGCCCTATGTCAAACACCTATGCCTCTGCCGGCGTCAATATCGACGCTGGAGAGCAAGCAGTACACAAAATCACGCGTGCGGTCAAAAGCACACACTCCCCTGCTGTCCTCACTGATATCGGTGGCTTTGGTGGTGCATTTTCTCTTTGCGATATTCTCAAATCCTATACTGATCCCGTCTTGGTACAAAGCACCGATAGTGTCGGGACAAAAGTGATGATTGCTGGTATGATGAACAAGTACGATACGATTGGACGAGATCTAGTCGGCAATGTTGTGGGTGATATTCTCGTCATGGGCGCTACACCACTCACATTTCTGGACTATCTTGCATACAATCAGATTGACCCAGACCGAATTGAACAGATTGTCAAAGGGATTGCTGAGGAATGTGTGGAAAGTGGTATGGCACTGATTGGTGGTGAAATGGCGGAATTGCCAGGGGTGTATCAAAAAAACGAGACCGACATTGTGGGATTTGTAACTGGCGTTGTAGAGCGAGAAAAAATGATTACGGGGAAGACTATTGTTCCTGGTGATGTAGTATTCGGTCTTGCATCCAGTGGCATCCATACCAATGGACTCTCTCTTGCAAGAAAAATATTTTTTGACATTGGGCAGTATACGTGCGACGATGATATCCCAGAGCTTGAGAAATCGGTTGGGAAAACGCTTTTAGAGACCCATTGCAACTACACCAAACCAATCCGAGCCATTCTCGATGCTGGCATTGATGTCAAAGGAATGGCACATATTACCGGAGGTGGTTTGATTGAAAACATTCCCCGTATCTTACCTACCGGGTGTGCTGTTGAATTACGAAAAGGCTCATGGCCCGTTCATTCTGTATTTGACGTCATGCAACGCATTGGCGATGTAACAGATGCTGAAATGTATCGAACATTCAACATGGGGATTGGGTTGGTCTTGATTGTGGACAAAGATCAAAGAACAAAGATCAAAGAACAACTTAGCAAACACCCAAATTTTTCCTTATTCGAAATAGGCACTGTTACAAGTGGTAAAAAATCTGTTCAAATCTGTTAAATCCGCGTATCTATCATATCATACTATGCGTATAGCCATCATCCAATTTCCTGGAAGCAACTGTGAAAGCGAATCCATTCGTGCGGTTCGTCGTGCAGGCATGAATCCCGTAGAGTATTTGTGGAACGAGGACTATCAAATACTCGAAGGCATGGATGGCTATTTTATTGTGGGTGGATTTTCATATGAAGATCGATCGCGTTCTGGTATTATTTCTGCGATGGATCCAGTCATACGCGTGATTTCGAATGAAAGTCAAAAAGGAAAGCCAGTGCTTGGAATTTGTAATGGTGCACAAATTCTTGTGGAGACAGGGCTTGTTCCTGGTCTTATGGGCAATGCCGTGGGAATGGCACTTGCAGTCAATAAACGGGTCAAGGACGGACAGGTACTTGGTACAGGATTTTATAATACATGGGTACAGATGATGCTCGATGTACCAAACCAATCAAACGCTTTCAGTCGTCATCTCGAAAAAGGTCAGTCAATTCGCGTGCCTATTGCTCATGGCGAAGGACGTTTTTTGATTCCAGACGAATTATTGAAGGAGATGATCGATCGCAATATGACGGCGTTTCGGTATGCGAATGATCAGGGTGAAATAGTAGACGAATTTCCAATCAATCCAAATGGTGCAGTATACAATCTTTCTGCAGTGACAAACAAAGAAGGCAATGTGATGGCAATGATGCCACATCCAGAACGAACACCTGCCGGTGACCCGATTTTTTCATCGATGAGAGAATATATAGAAGAAGCAGGGCACAAGATCACGGTCTCCCCTCTCTCGTACACACCACCAGCAATCTCGCTTCACAAATATGAAAAACCAGAATCAGCTGAAGAATTGATTGTCGAGCAGATTATTACTGACAATGTAGCAGGGACGGTTGGGCAGACATTAAAACAGCTTGGCATCGACGTATCAATCAAAAGATATATTCACTGGGAACTACAAAGGAGAGCCCGAGACACATCCCAAATTCCAGATTTCCTATTTCAGATTTCTGGGACTGGCGAGTTATTCAATAGCAACAAAGAACGCCTTGTAGACCTTGAAAACCTCGACAACTTTAAGACCACCATCCGCCTCCTCGTCCGCTACAAAGACGATTTTGAGGGACAGAATAAATGTGATACACTACACACTCGTTTTGGCCTTGATACGATAGTCAACATTACCAAGGGAATTCTTTGGGAAATCACTCCTGCTGGCAATATTGATGAGGCATACCAAACGATTATGGATAGTCATATTCTCTTCAATCAATACTCACAACTGTGCTTACTCTATGACCCACGCTGATTTCATTTCCGCGCATCTCGACTATGTGTTGACCAAAACAAATTTTGATATTGGAAAAAAAATGGAGGGAAAAGTTCGAGATGTCTATGAGCTTCATGATGCGATGGTTCTTATCACCACAGATCGACAAAGCGCGTTTGACCGCGTGCTTGCTGCTATTCCTTTCAAAGGGCAGGTTTTGAATCAGACGAGCGCATGGTGGTTTGAACAAACCAAACATATTGTGGACAATCATGTCCTGTCCGTTCCTGATCCAAATGTAACCATAGGAAAAAAATGCACCGTTTTTCCTGTAGAATTTGTTGTACGTGGATATTTGACGGGAAGTACTGGCACGAGCGCGTGGGTCAATTACCAAAACGGAGTCAGAAATTTGTGCGGAAATCCGATGCCAGATGGAATGAAGAAAAATCAACAATTTGCTTCACTCATGGTTACACCAAGCACCAAATTTGAATCCCATGACCGAAATCTCTCACCAGACGAGATTGTATCCGAAGGATTGATGACTCGCGAAGACTATGACTTTGTTGCGGACAAAGCATTGCAACTGTTTGCGTTTGGACAAAAGACCGCGAAAGAACATGGAATGATTCTCGTGGATACCAAATTTGAATTTGGAAAAGATAAAGATGGAAATATTATTGTCATTGATGAAATGATGACCCCTGATTCCAGCCGATACTGGATTGCCGACACGTACGAGGCAAAAATTGCAAACGGTGAAGAGCCAGACAACATTGACAAAGAATTTCTGCGCCTTTGGTTCAAAGACCATTGCGACCCATACAATGACGCGGAACTCCCCCCAGCGCCAGATGAGTTGGTCATTGAACTATCAAAACGATATATTCAACTTTATGAAACGATTACTGGGGAAACATTCGAATTTCCTGATACGATGACATCGGTTGAAGAACGAATAAAAGAAAATTTGACGAAATTAAACTAGGTAATTAGTGGGATTCGTAACCAAGCATATGGTATAATATTGCTAGGTTATG
>Ga0066639_10003067_pt1 | contig 14510 bp, 11 predicted proteins | sample CryGeyCG2114_010_2_FD_59504 | JGI IMG/M metagenome (GOLD analysis project Ga0066639, IMG submission 59504) | Groundwater microbial communities from aquifer - Crystal Geyser CG10_big_fil_rev_8/21/14_0.10 | ecosystem: Environmental > Aquatic > Deep subsurface > Groundwater | place: USA: Utah...
GTTGCAAGGGCTTTGCAGCCGAGGGTTAAAAACCCTCGGATAGCCGCTCCGTTATTATAATCAAAAAAATAGTATTTTTAATAATCCCAAACTCAACAATCTTCTTCCAATTGCTATCTTATTGTCGGGAATATTATTAATTGGATTCATTTTTATAAAGGTTTTTCATGCAATGCCTGGATTTGGAGACGAAATGAATTACTTAATTCAGGCAAAAATATTTGCAAACGGAAAAATATATACTGGCGAGCCATCCTTGCCAGAATTTTTTAAAGTAGGCTGGATGGATATTTTCAGCAACGATGGCAAGCTTTGGAATTTTCATCCTCCGGGAAACAGCATTATTCTTGCAATTGGCTGGCTTGTTGGAACATATTGGATCACAGTGCCCATTGTTGGCGGTTTTATTTTAGCTACACAATTCCTCATAGCAAAGACTTTGCTTAATAAAAATAGCTTTGCATTTTTGCATGTACTTATTATCGCTACCTCTCATTATTTTCTATCTCTCACAAGCTCTTTTATGGCGCATGCGCCAAGCCTACTCTTCATTTCCCTATTTTACTTAATGATAATTAAAGTAATAAAAAAAAATAATCAAAAATTACTCATATACGCAGGCATTTTTCTAGGGTTCGCTTTTATAATTCGCCCGCTTAGCGCAGTGTTGTCCGCAATTATTCCATTAGTATTTCTTTTTGTTTTTTTTGTAAAAAATAAATTAATGCAAACTAAATATGTCTTGATATCGGTCTTCCTGTGCTGTTGTGTTTCATCTCTAATTTTTTTCTATACTTATTTCATAACTGGAAATTTTACACTCCCATATCTTGTGAAGGGGCCTGAGATTGGACAGACTCTTCTTGTTAGATTAGAAAAACCTTGGAAATTACCAAATCTCTATCGCAACATTAATGAATTTCAACATAGAATATATAGTTTTGGATATATTTTAAACACAACCTTTTTTTTCATCCCATTATTAATTATATTTATAGATAAAAAGCGCTGGTGGATATTCGCTGGGTATACATCTCTCATTTTATATTTTCTACTCCATAGCTTCCTACATTGGTATGGCTGGAAATGGGAACCAAGAATGATGTACGATATTTCCTTTATATTTTTTCTTCTGACCTCTTATGGACTGTGGATACTATATGAAAAGATTAATATATTTAAGTTTACTAAATACCTGGGAGTAGCTCTTCTTATTTTATCTCTGAGTTATGTTGCTTTTATTGATCTTCCGAAACGATTTACAACAGAATATTTAAATTATAATTTTTCCCCCTCAGGAGTTAAGGAAACAATATCTAAGCAAAAGATCACAGATGCAATAATTTTCTTTGACAACAAAAATTTATTTGCTCCATATTCGCCGCAAAACGAAATTAATTTCAACGGAAATATTATTTATGCAATCAATAATGGAAAGAACTATAATTACAAGTTAATTACTAAGTTTCCCAAAAAAGACATTTATTATAGTCACGACGGACAAATACTTGTAAGGGGTAACAATTTCTATAAAAAGGACATTTATGAGATAAAAGATCAATTAAAAAAATATACGCAAAATAATTCTATAATAGTAGTTATCCCGTGGCGAAACATTTTTCAATCTTCCTTAGATGATGTGTTGCCTGGAAAAAAAGTAAGTAAATCGGAATTTATAGATCTATTAAAAAATAATAATTTCAGCACGACCAAAGATACTATGATAATTTTAATTGAAGACTCTGCAAGCTTAGCTCCAATTATCGATAAATTTTTTAATAATATAACAATTGACTTAACAAAAAATTATGATTCTATCATCCAAGTAAAAAAACTTGCTTATTCTCTTCAAAAATTTAACAACAAGCTTCCGGGAATAAAAATTACCTGCTTTCAAGGCACAAGCTGGAATGGTACTATTGAAAAAGAGACTATTACTGAAACCATTGATTCTAGCGAATGCTTTGGAGAAAATACATCAATTCGATGGCAAACAAGATTTGACATGAATGAATCGAAAAATGTTAATTTCAATATTGAATCTGACGATGGATCAGCAATCATAATCAATGGGGAGACTATTTTGGATAATAATCTTTATCAAACTCATGGCGTAATGCAAAAAACTAAATCGGTAACACTTAAAAAGGGAAACAATAGTTTAGAAATTCTTTATTTTAATGGTCCCGCGGAAGGCTATATCCATGTTGAAATATCCGATACCACAGGAAGAGAACAACCCTTGTTAATATCATCTTTCGGAACGACTCTAATGATGCCTAATTAAATTATATAATCTATTATGGTTTTCCTTTATTGCAAAAAATAGAGATAAGTCAAAAAAGACTAAAATGCAAAAATATCTTTATCAAGATCTATATGATTTAGAAGATACTTACTGGTGGCATAAGACAAAGAGAAATCTCGTAAGTTATTTTCTAAACCAAAATTTAAAGAATAAAAAAGGCAATAAATTATTGGATGTAAAATGTGGAACAGGTAAAAATTTGGGAATATTTTCAAAATTTGGAGATGTATGTGGAGTTGACAGCTCACCCGAAGCAATTGCCTTTTGCAAAGAAAGAGGATTCAAAAACGTTACCTTAGGAAATATAGAAAAAATGCACTTTAAGCAAAATTCTTTTGATGCTGTAACGGCCTTAGACGTACTGGAGCATGTAAATGATGACCTAGCTCTAAAAGAAATTAATAAAGTTTTACGCAGCAACGGAATCCTAGTTGTAACTGTACCTGCTTTTGGATGGATCTGGAGTAAATGGGATGAGGTTTTACTTCACAAAAGAAGGTATACTCTTAAAATCTTGAGCAATATTTTAAAAGCTAACGAATTTAAAATTATAAGAATTTCTTATTATTATTCATTTTTACTACTACCCATCTTAGTTATAAGAAATATCAAAAATATTTTTTATAAAGATAACTATCCATTCAGATTTCAAATTATCAAATAACTTTATAAATAATATTTTAATTACTTTAGTAAATATTGAAAGTGTGTTTGTAAAAAAGTTTAGTATTCCCTTCGGGACATCTATAATAGCTGTTGTTAAAAAGATTAGTAAATGAAAAAACAAGCAAAACCTTTTTTGTCTATTATTATTCCTTGCTATAACGAGGAAAAAAGAATTATAAAATCGGTTAATAAAATTACTGAATATATAAATTTAAAAAAACTTGATACGGAGCTTATATTTATAAACGATGGAAGCACAGATAAAACTAAAGAAGTCTTAAGTAACCTAAGAAATATTTTTTCTAATGATAAATTTGTAATTATTAAAATCGTTTCTTGTAAAAATAACTATGGTAAAGGACACGCCATAAAACGGGGGATTGTCAGTTCAACAGGGAAATATATACTATTATGCGATGCAGATTTATCAACACCAATTACAGAATTAGATAAGCTCATGATGTATGTCGATAATTATGACTTGGCAATAGGATCAAGAAAAAATAAGGACTCCATAATTACAAAACCGCAATCGCATCTTAGAACATCATTAGGAAAAACATATTCATTTATCTCAAGGGTTGTCTTAGATGTTCCGCTCACTGATTTTACGTGCGGCTTTAAACTAATAAGGACCAAGGTAGCCAAAATGATTGCAGAAAAAATGTCAATAAATCGCTGGGCTTATGATTCAGAATTACTAAAGATTGCAGCAATTCACAATTTCAGAATAAAAGAAGTGGGAATAATATGGCAAAATGACCCACATACAAAAGTAAAACTATCAAGGGATATTATTACCTCCTTAAAAGATTTAATTAAAATTCGCATCAACTCATTATTCAATAAATATGACTAAATTAAATAGATTAAAAATCTGCCACCTATTAGTTGGGTTCATTATTCCAGTAATCTTCTTCTTTGTCGGAATAAGCACAATGAATGATTATGGGGAGACAACTGATGAGAAATTTGATCAGCATATTGGAGAATATTACTATTACGATTGGAAGACGCAGGGTATCGATGGGCTTAAAAATAGATTTATCCCTCTTCAAAGAAACTACGGCCCATTTTTTGATGTTGTTGTCGTAGCATCAAATGATATTTTATATAAAAATTTGAGAATAATAAAAAATCCTGTAGCAGGTTATCATCTCCCCGTACTTTTAGCATCCTCCATAGCTATTTATCTAGTTTTTCTATTTGCTTATATCAATTGGGGATTAATTCCAAGTTTAATATCATCCCTTACGCTAGCACTTCTACCAAGATTTATTGGCGATTCTCAAAATAACTTAAAGGATACCCCGCTGATGACCTTCTTCTCAATCACTTTGTTACTCTTCTTTTTGGCTATAAAAAAAAATAAATTATATTTATATTTCCTTGCAGGAATATTTTTAGGACTTACTTATACAATTAAAATCAATGCCATTATAATATTTCCTATTATTATTCTTTGGATCATTTTTAATACGGGCGTAGACTTTCATAAATATATAAGATTCATTGTTGGATTAGTCATTAGTACTGTCTCTGCTTTAGTTACCATACTTATTGCATGGCCATATTATAGATACGACACAATTGCAAGATTTATCGAAACTTATGATACTTTCAAAAATCATGTATGGAACGAATATATTTTATATTTGGGGACTCATTACCTAGGACACGATATTCCATGGCATTATCCGATAGTCATGTTTAGCGTAACATTGCCCCTTATCTATATTGTTTTTCTCCTTTTGGGATGTTTGTATTTAATTTATTCGTTAAAGAAAAAAAATAAAGACACATCTACATTAGTATTTTTGTTTTTCTGGATAGTGTTTCCTCCTCTTACACAAATACTATCCAAGGCTCCTATGTATGATGGAATCCGCCATTTCCTTGTTATCTTACCACCCATCTGTTTAATAATAGGATTCATGTTGTGGAAATTAGCTCTCATCATCCATAAGGCAGAAAAAAGACGTTTAAAAATATTTTTTTTCTTTTATATTCTTCTTGTTATCATTGGTTATTTTTCTCTGTTAATCAAAAATATTAATATCCATCCTTATCAAATAGTATTTTTTAACGAGCTAACGGGAGGGGTGCGAGGCGCAAAGGGGAACTTCGACCTTGACTACTGGGGACAATCTCTAAAAGAGGCTGCTGAATGGATTAATGTAAACCTCCCGACCGGATCGACAATTTGGCTAACAATCCCCATGGCTCACCATTTTCCCATAGACAGACAACGCTTCTACTTAGTCGACCGCATGTATGACTATAAGGTTAGCCTTATCAGGGGAATGTTGAAAACATGGGACACGGAGGAAGATTATTTACATCCAAAAAGAAAACCAATACATACAATATCCGTAGACGGAGGAGATATTTTACAAATATTTGAATATCCGGAGAATAAAGAAATCAGCAAACTCATAGAACCTCTTTCTTTTGATAAATATTTACAAAATGGAATATTAAAAACAACGTATTCAGATACTAATTTTATAGCAAATAAAAAAACAACTGTTTCAGACCCCCTTGGATTTGACTGCAAAAAAAATAAATATAATGATATAGCAATGTCGCTTATTTATACTGGATATATTCATATACCAAAAGAGAGGGAATACTGTTTAAAAATAAATTCCGATGACGACTCTCTATTAAAACTAAATAAACAAATTATATTCAAAAATCCCTCTATGAACACCGGCATTCGGAAGCTGTATTTAAAATCTGGTTATTATCTATTTGAATTACAATATACTAACAATATAGGCCCAGCCTGTCTGGATATTCAATTGTCTACTGACAGCTGTCAGACATTTGTGCCCATACCAAAAGAGATGTTGTTTTACACGAAAAATCTAAATGAATAAAAAAATTTTATTAAAAAAATTAAAAATTGCTCAAACTACACTTCGAGACATTTGGCGAAATAAAATTAAAAATACATCTTTTATTTATGATATCCTTATCTTAATATCCATCACTATCGTATGCTCTATTCCTAGAATTATCTCTCTTTCTACTATTCCGCCAGGACTTCATGGAGACGAGGCTTAGACAGGTCTTGATGCGATAAGAATTATTAAAGAAGGATATATTGGCCCTTATAGTCTTAGCGCTCTAGGAGAACCAAGCGGCCCTACCTATTTTACTGCATTAATTTTTAAATTGTTTGGAGAATCTATTTTTTGGCTTCGCTTCTCAATGGCTTTTTTTGGCATAATCACAATTCCATTATTTTATATTCTTTTGCGCTTGTTCTTTAAAAAATTCCCGTCTTTTTTGGGAACATTATTCTTAGGTATGTCATTAATACATATATACTACTCACGCATTGGATTCAAGGTTGCATCAGCACCCGTATTCGCAATCTTAACGTTAATATTTTTAATCAAAGAGGTGTATATGATGTCATACCGATTTTTAGCAGTTATTATCAAGCTTTGTGGATGAAAATTTTAGGATTGAATGTCTTTGACTGGAAAGCAAGTCAAGTTATACTGCTAGCTACAACCATTACTGGAATATATTTGTTAACAAAGAAGCTATTCAATCGACAAACCGCCCCATGTTATCTAGTATTTTTTACGCAAGCAATCATTTTCTCTGGGCATATGCACATACTGGATATAGTAATATTGAAGCTCTTTTTCCTTTTGTTTTTAGCCTTACTGCATTCACTTACAGAAAATTTTTATTAAGCGGTATATTTGCAGCATTAGGATTCTACACTTTCTATACATCGAGGATTACTTTTATAGTTATCCTAGTTCTTTTCTTTATCAATCGTAGTTCAATAAAATTTAAAGAGGCTTTTTCAAAATTCTTCATTGGTTTTGCGATACTGATAATCCCATTTCTAATTATAAATAGGACAACCATTATTAAATCCATGTTCGAAAGATCTATCATTTCGCAAAATGATCCAACGGTTTATAAACCAATCTATAAATTTATCTTAGATAATGTTGTTCACAACGCTATAGCTCCCTGGTATAATCTTCATTCCGGACCTTATACTTCAGGTTCTTTAGTTGATCCTTTAACAGGTATTTTTCTCATTGTTGGCTTTTTATTAATTATAAAGCAGTTCGGAAAATCTTCTCAGCAGGTATTGGCAATAACTATAATACCTTTATTAATTGTCGCCATCTCTTCTCCCTATGGAGATGTTGTTGTTTCAAGATTGCATATTTTGCTACCAGCATATGCTATTATTTCAGGATTTGGCTGTATTAGCATATTAAAACTTCTTCCCCTAAACAAGCTAAGAAATACTTTAATTTTTATTATAATTATGCTTGTATTATATTTAAACTCATATCGATTTTTTATAGAAACTCCTTTAAAAACAGTGCCTACCAACGAAGCGTTTACAATCAAAGCCTTAGCTACTACATGTCGTACTTCTTCATCTCCAACCGTGCTAGAAAATGTAAATCCCCTACTAGCACCTGCTTTAAATGCTTATCAATTAAATCCAAAGCTCATCAATGATTTAAACATGGATATAATTTATGACTTTAAAAACACAGACTGTTTGATCTTGGAATATCCACAAACAAAAAAAATAAATTATTATTTTCAGGAAGCCAAGAAGAATCATTATGCTTCTGAGATAATTTATGATAATGCAGGAAATTTAAGAATTGTAGTTTTTAGAAAATAAAATTATAATCTGAATATGGAGAGTATTAAAAAAAATAAAATAATTATAGTTATGCCGGCATATTATGCAGAAAAGACTCTTGAGAAAACTATTGCGGATATTCCAAAAGGTCTTGTATCAGAAATAATTCTTGTAGACGATGGTAGCAAAGATAAAACAGTAAAAATTGCTGAAAAATTAGAATTAACTATATTTCAACATTTCCATAATGTCGGTTATGGCGGAAATCAAAAAACATGTTACTGGGAGGCATTAAAAAGGAAACCTGACATAATAGTCATGCTGCATCCGGATTATCAGTATGATAGTAGTTTTGTAGGAGAGTTGATTAAGCCTATTATAAAAGGTAGTTATGATATTATGCTGGGAAACAGAATCCACAATAGAGATCAAGTGCTATTGGGTGGAATGCCATATTATAAATATTTTGCCAATAGATTCTTGACAATTCTCGAAAATATTGTAATGGGTCAAAACCTACCTGAATGGCACTCAGGATTTAGAGCATTCAAGAGTGATGTTCTAGAAAAAGTTCCATTTAGTAGATTTTCGAATGATTTTATTTTCGACCAAGAAATTCTAGTATCTGCAATTAATTTTAATTATAAAATTGGAACGATTAATGTACCTTGTCGATATTTACCTGAGGCGTCATCCATAAATCTAAAAAAATCATTAATTTATGGACTAGGCATATTAATTCTCCTATTTCAGTATATAATTAATAAAATTAATCTTATAAAAAATAAAAGATTCTTGGAGTAGGAATGAAAAATTTTAAATTTTTTTTGTTGGCATTAATTTTATTAATTGGTTTCACATTACGGTTTTATAAAGTCGAAGAAATTCCTACCGGATTTTTTGCTGATGAGGCAGCAATTGGTTATAACGCATATTCTGTTCTAACTACTGGGAAGGACGAGCATGGAGTATCATTTCCGTTCTATTTTCAGTCATTTGGTGATTGGCGGACACCAGTTCCTATCTATACTATGATTCCTTTTATTGCTATTTTTGGATTGAACGAGTTCTCGGTAAGATTTACAATGGTAGTTTATGGAACCTTATCAATTCTTCTTCTTTATTTATTTGTTAGGGAACTTTTCTTAAAATACAAAAACCTAAATGAGCAGTTTGCTCTTACTTCATCTTTTTTTCTTGCTATTTCTCCATGGCACATTCATTTTTCAAGGTCCGGTTTTGAATTTACTACTATGCCATTCTACTTGCTAGCAGGTTTATTTTTTCTATTCCGCTTTTTACATAGAGATCAAAAAAACAAAGATCTAATTTTGGCCGTCATATTTTTTATCATCTCTTTTTATACAGCTTATGTGATTCAGCTTGTTTTACTTCCTTTCTTATTAGGTATTTTCATACTATACCTAAAAACCTTTATACCAAAGCATCTTAAATTAATAATTATTTGCTTATTAATTTTTATCTTCGGGTTAGTACCATTTATAGTATCTGCAAGTTCAGGTCAATCTACATCTCGCTTTATTCATATTTCACCATTAACTAATGGCAAATCAATAAACGAACTCATACAGCCAATGGCTAAAACATACATTGATCACTTTTCTCTCGATTTTCTTTTTTTTAAAGGCGACATTGATATGCCGGGACATTTTATTAGCAGACATTCTATACGCGGAATGGGAGAATTGTACTTTTTTCAACTACCGCTTATTTTTTTAGGAATAATTCTTCTTATATTAAGAGCTAGGAAAATTTTTGTTTTATTATTTTTATGGCTTGCCTTGTATCCAATTGGCTCAACGATGACAGCAGAAGGTCCCTTCTCCCATCGTTCTTTATTCGGAGTAATCCCTTTTCAAATACTTTCTGCGATTGGATTAATTACTTTTATCTACTATTCAATAAGATTAATTAAAAATTCGAAACTTCGAGTAGTAATTTCAGGAATACTAATTAGTATCTTTATTATTATTGGGAGTTTGTCTATCAAAGACTATATCAATAAACACTTCAATGAATATCCCTTGTATTCTTCTGACTATTGGGGATGGCAAGACGGACCCGAGCAGATAATGAATTATTTTCTTGCTCAAAAAGATAATTACGATCAGATGTATATAAGTGGTGAGTTTAACGGAGGGCCCCAAATATTTATTAAATTTTACGATCCACAAAATACATGCCAAAATAAGTGCAGGGGGGGTGGCTTCGAATCATACGATCCTACGCTACATCAGTTATTTGTCTTAAGTCCTGGCCTTTTAGAAAATTCGATTTTTAAAAAACAGTTTTTAGTTAAAAAGACAATATATTATCCGAACGGAAATGTTTCTTTCAAAATAGGAGAAATAACTAAGCAAAGTTTTTAAAGATTTTCAGAACTCCCTGTTTCCAACCAACTGTATGAGTGACACCTGAAGTTTTAGATTTTATTTCGGTATAATTCTTAAGATACCAACTATACGATTTAATAAGAGCCTGGGCATTAGAATACTTTGGCTTCCAGTTTAGAGTTCTTGTAATTTTATCAATTGAAACAAATGAATCCTTATCCGCAGTATCATATACCCATTGATAAAGAGGGGAAACCTTAATTTTTTCAAAAAACCATAATGCTTTTTTTACAAGAAAGGCAGGTGTCGTAAAAATTGTCGATCCTGATTTTGCGAATTTAAAAAGCTCTCCAAGATCTTTTTTTACTGTGCTAAATTCCCCTGCACCTATATTAAACGCGTTATTGTAGTTACCCTTGGTTTTTATACAGAAAAGGTAAATCGCCTCAACAAGATCATCTACGTCAAGTAATTGATATTTATTTGACCCATTTCCAATCATTGGAATTTTTTTTCCATCATAAATCCAATCAAAAAGTATTTCAAAAACACCAAGACGTCCCGTCCCAACGAATGTTTTTGGCCGTAAAATCGTAACATTTAATCCCTTGTCAATTGCCCGAAAACAGAGATCCTCCGCAAGAATTTTCGATTCTCCATAAGCTCCTACTCCAATCCGAGGATCCTCTTCCTCAATCGGATGCTTCTTTGGTATACCGTACACTGCAGTTGATGATATATAAATTACTCTTTTTATGTCATTTTTTTTTGCCAGTTCCAAAATGTTTCTTGTTCCATCAATATTTGTAGTATAAATATCTTCTTTTTTCCAAAGAGGAAGAGCGGCTGCTGCATGGATAATAATATCATTTCTCTTTATCAGTCCTGCCAATTTTTTTTTATCTCTTATATCACAAAGTGCCAATTTATAATTTTTGCCATATTCTTTTTTATCAAACTGTTGAATATCGATAAGCGTCAGCTCACATTTTTTTTTGTGTAAATATGATGCAAGGTGTAACCCTAAAAAACCTGCTCCTCCTGTTATAATAATTTTCATAATAATAATGCTATAATATCAAATAGATTTTATAAACAATCTTAACTATATCAGCATTATAATACAAGGGGAATTTTTATGAATATTGGCTTTGATCTTGATAAAGTTTTTATAGACTTTCCTCCATTTATTCAAGATAAACTTATCGATAGGCTTTACAAACAAAAATCGGACGGTATTCTTTTATATCGTATTCCATCAAAACCTGAACAGATTATTCGAATCATAAGTCATCTTCCGATTTTTCGCCCTCCGCTTACTAAAAATATAAAATTCATTAAAGATTTAACAAAAAAGAAGAACAGTAATAATAAATATTATCTTATTTCAAGCCGATTTGGTTTTTTGAAAAAAACTACGGAGGCGCTTATCAAAAAGCATGGGTTTAACGAGATCTTCGACACTATGTTTTTTAATTTTGAAAATAAACAACCACACCTATTCAAACATGAAATAATTACAAAATTAAGAATCGATCGTTATGTCGATGACGATTTGGCACTTCTTGAATTTCTAAATAAGAAAAATAAAAAAACCAAATTCTTCTGGTTAAATAATAACTCAGAAAAAATTATCAAAGATAATATTATCGCAATTAAACAACTTTCAAAGATACTCCGATAGATACTGCTACTTTTATATTTTTTCCATATTATTCAAGATAAACATAAAAATTACGCTACAAAAATATAAAACGATGATATATAATACTCATTAGTCTATTTCATATTTCAATGCAGGATTTATCAGTTATTTTTCAATGGTGGTTTACGATTTTTATAATCGGGGTGATTTTTTTACCATTTACGACAAGGTTTTTCTCAAATTTTTTTGACAAAGGATATATTTTCTCAAAAATACTTGGCATTGCCGTAATTTCTTACGTTGTATTTATCCTGGGTCTGTCTCATATAGCCCCATTTAATATAATAACTATCATTTCTGCTACTGTTATTTTCCTTACATTAAACTTTGTCTTTTTAAGAAAGTCTTTGATAAAAATATTTAAAAAAAATTGGTATTTTTTTCTTCTTGAGGAAATAATATTTTTTTTTACGCTTTTATTTTGGTCATTTGTCAGATCTCACCAGCCTGAAATTCATGGACTTGAAAAATACATGGATTTTGGATTTATTAATTCAATTTTAAGATCCGAATATTTCCCACCCAAAGATATGTGGTTTACCCCTCTTTCAATTAACTATTATTATTTCGGCCACTTAGTAACCGCCGTTTTAACAAAATTATCTAACATTCCTTCAAACATTACTTATAATCTCATGCTGTCTTCCATTTTCGCCTTTACATTTACTGCATCTTTTTCAATCGGAGCTAATTTAATTTATGTTTTATTCACAAAGCGAGGGATGGTACGACAGGAAGGGATCCCGACAGCGCGCAGTGAAAAATTTGAGCGAGCACTGGCGGGAGGGAAAGTCGGGACAGGACCCCGGGCAAAAATTATGATTCTGGTTTCCGGATTTTTGACTGCAATATTGGTTTCTTTTGCGGGAAATCTTCAGATGTTTTATGCATTTTTTAAACCCTATCAAAATGAAAATCCTGTTCCTTTCTGGAATCTTGCTTTTTCACCTAACACTTTCCCTAATTCATATTGGTATCCTAATGCTACTAGATTCATTGCCAATACAATTCATGAATTCCCCATTTATTCTTTTGTAGTTTCGGATCTTCATGGGCACGTACTTGATATTCCTTTTGTTTTGCTGACTATTGCAATACTACTCTCATTATTCATCAAATCACAAATCACAAAGCACCCGCTTCGCAGCGAGGCAGGCAAATCAGAAATAAATTCAAATACTCAAAATTCTAAACGTTCTGGATTTTTTAATTTAGGAAATTGGAATTTATTTGGAGCTTGGAATTTGAGATTTGGAATTTTATTGCTAGGATTTATCCTGACAATTATGTATATGACCAATGTCTGGGATGGAATTATTTATTTATTACTTACGGTTCTTGTTCTTTTCTATCCGGTTTTAAGTTCATTTAAAGATTCTTCCAAAAAAAAATCGTTATCAAAGTGGTTTTTTAGCGTTATTGCTATTGGAATTTTATTTTTGATTTTTTCATTACCCTTTAATCTTAATTTCAAGCCATTTACATCAGGAGTAGGTATTTTATGTTCACCTCAATTTTTGATTGACAAAGGCAAGATAGGCCCATTCCTATTTGAATCAGATCATTGTCAACGCTCACCTTTATGGCAATTAGCGATGCTTTACGGCTTTTTCTATTTCTGGGTAATTACTTTCTTTCTATTTATTTTCAAAAAGAAAAATCCGGAATCCGAAACCCTAAACTCCAAACAAACTCAAAATCACAAATATCAAAAGGCCAAACAATTTGATCTATTAAATTTGAGAACATGGAATTTATTTAGAAATTGGCCAAGTACTATAAAGAACTTTATCAATGGCGTAAATTATGATTTTGGAATTTTAAGCCCTAGCGATATTTTTGTTTTAATTCTGATTTTTTTATCAACAGTTCTTATTATCATTCCCGAATTTATCTATATTAAAGATATTTATCCGGCGCATTATAGGGCAAATACTATGTTTAAACTTGTTTATCAATCATTTATCTTGCTCTCAATATCTTCTAGTTATATAATTGTGCGCTTAATTTCAAATTCAAATTTTCAAATTCAAATTTTCAAAAATTATTGGAAATTAATAGTATTTGCCGCTGGTGGCATTTTGATAGTGCTTGTACTACTTTACCCTCAATTTGCTGTGGGCTCTTACTATGGTGATTTAAAAACCAACTTTGGCATAGATGGAACAAAATATCTAAAAAAACTTTATCCTACAGATTATGATGCGATTGCCTGGATTAATAAAAATATCAAAGATCAACCGGTAATTCTTGAAGCGCAGGGAGATTCCTACACTGATTTTGCCAGAATATCTAGTAATACAGGACTTCCCACTGTCTTGGGATGGACAGTGCATGAATGGCTTTGGCGGGGAACCTATGACATACCCGCGCCAAGAATTGCTGAGGTAAAAACATTGTATGAAACTCAAGACGCAAATATTGCAAGACAGCTTATCAAAAAATATAAAATTTCTTATGTATTTCTGGGAGATTTGGAATATCAGCAATATTCAAATCTCGATGAACAAAAATTTCAAAAGATAGGAAAAACTGTTTATCAAAACGGTAGAACTAAAATTTACAAAATTAATTAGGAAGTTTATTTAATATCAAACACTTTTCCAATTTTATTACACACTCTGAATACTTCTGAATCTCGGAAAAATTACCATTTCCGATACGCGGTATGAGCACCCATTCAAAATTATAATCACTCCCAATCTCGGGATTTATTAATAGTCCTGGTCTTTTTGCTTCTTCATCTCCTGCATCCAGAATCGCATTTTCAACTCGGGCATTTTTTAATTTTTGAGTAAGTCTTATAAAATCATCAAATTCACCCTCTTTAATATC
>Ga0066639_10003069_pt1 | contig 14507 bp, 11 predicted proteins | sample CryGeyCG2114_010_2_FD_59504 | JGI IMG/M metagenome (GOLD analysis project Ga0066639, IMG submission 59504) | Groundwater microbial communities from aquifer - Crystal Geyser CG10_big_fil_rev_8/21/14_0.10 | ecosystem: Environmental > Aquatic > Deep subsurface > Groundwater | place: USA: Utah...
AAAAAGCGTTGTGATTAATAGCAATGACGGAAAAATCGATAAGTTCACAGCCTTTTGAATGTATAGCGCTACAAATAATAAAGTGATAGATACAGTTAAGTTGATCGAAATTAAAACGTCGATTACGTGAGGGGAGACAGGAAAGATCAACATCATCAAGATACAAATAACGATAAACGCTAAGACTAGATCACTAGATCCTGTAATGGTGCTAAGAGCGCGTTTGCCACCAAGAAATCTTGAGAGGGTATTTAAAATTTTATTCATTAGGTGAATAGCTCCTTATTTATATCTGGATTCTCTTCAAGAGATGTAATCCATTTTAATATTTCGGCAACAGCTTCATAGGTATCTTCTGGGATGTACTCTGCTATCTTACCATTTTTAAAAAGTGTTTGTGCAAGTGTTGGGTTTCTCATAATTGGTATATGGTTTTTCTGGGCCACTTTTACAATTTGATCCGCAATTATTCCTTGTCCCATAGTCAAAATTAAAGGAGCCGGATCTTCTTCTTCATCATAATCTATTGCAACGGCGATGTGAATAGGATTTGTAATAATTGCTCTAGCTTTTCTAGCTGCAGATGGACCTTCTTGATAGGCAATTTCTCTGGATACCTCTCTTCTTTTTCCTTTAATTTGAGGGTCGCCCTCAGTGTCTTTTAACTCCTGCTTTATCTCAAATTTTTCCATCATCATCTGCTTGGCAAAGTCTTTTTTCTGAAAAGCTAAATCAAAAACGGCAACAGCCAGAAAAAAAATACCAACACGGATGGCAATTGTCCTCAAATAGTCATCTAAAAAAAGAGCGCTTCCAATAGGAGGCGTTTGTACTAGCGCTACTACCTTGGGCAAGCTGTTTTTAATGACTATGTAAATAATAATAGCAGCTCCAGTGATTTTCAATATGGATTTAATCAGTTCGACTAAAACCTTTAACTTGAATTTTTGCTTTATTCCTTCAATCGGATTTAATTTCTTCCACTGAAATTTCATGGCTTCAAAGGAAAAAAGTGGTCCTATCACCAAGAAATTAGTTATAACTCCGATAGTAGCTACTGCCACCATGATTGGAATGCTTGTAGTGAAAATAATAAGTATAGCTTCGTATAAAAATCCGCCAGCTCTATTTGGAAGATCAATATTAGCGGTAATACCGCGAAACATCGTAACGATATAACTACCTAGCTTATTAAAAATGTATCCCGTTGCAAAAAGGGTAGAGAAGATAGCTGTTACAAATGTTAAAGCAGAAGGAAAGTCTTGTGATTTAGCTACCTGACCCTTTTTCCGAGCATCTTTTAGTTTCTTTGGGGTTGCTTTTTCTGTTTTTTGTGCCATTAACTAAACCTTAAATATTGCAACCCATTTACACTTTTTTGAATTAACTATGATGAAACAAAATGACATCGCCATCTTGCACAATATAATCTTTACCTTCCATCCTGGCTTTTCCTGCCTCTTTGGCCTTTACCCTAGATCCATACTCTATCATGTCTTCATAAGATATAACTTCTGCCCTTATAAACCCTTTTTCAATATCAGTATGAATTTCTCCTGCAGCAGAGGCAGCGTTAGTGCCTTTTTTTATAGTCCATGCTCTTGTTTCTATCTCACCGGTTGTAATGAACGTGATAAGGTCTAATAGTTCAAAAGCAGCTCTTGTGAGTCTTTGCAGTCCTGATTCTTGCAACCCTAAGCTATTTAGAAAATCTTGCGCCTCTTCTTTTGAGAGCTGAGATATTTCAGCTTCTAGCTTGGCGCAAATAGGAACAACTTTAGAACCTTGTTGTTCAGCATATTCTTGTAGTCTCTTGACATAGGCATTTTCCATAGCAGGTAGATCGTTTTCAGAAACATTTGCAACATAAAGAATTTTTTTCTTCGTTAAGAAGTTGTGCGTTTTGAAAAAAGTTTCTTCTTCTTCAGTTAACTCTAAGCTTCTAAGCGGAAGGTTTTGATTTAAGTGGTTGAGACACTTTTCAGCAACTACTAAGAAAAGGTCATCTTCTTTTTTACCTTTTTTTTGTTTGGACAGTCTGGCATGGATTTTTTCCATGGTCTGAAGATCGGATAAAATAAGTTCTAAGTTTATCACTTCTACATCATCCAAAGGATCAATCTTGCCTGAAACATGGACAACATTATCATCTTCGAAGCATCTTACAACTTGAACAATTGCATCCGATTCTCTGATATTTGCTAAAAACTGATTCCCTAGCCCTTCTCCGACAGAGGCCCCTTTTACAAGGCCTGCAATGTCTACAAAAGATACCGGAGCAAATATAATCTGTTTACTTTTAGATGCTTTGGATAAGTCGATAAGTCTTTTATCTTCTAGTAGTACAACCCCGATATTAGGGTCGATTGTGCAAAAGGGGTAATTCTCAGATGATACTCCCTTTTGTGTCAGCGCATTAAACAAAGTTGATTTACCGACATTAGGAAGGCCTACTATTCCCCAAGTAAGTTCTGACATCTGTTTTTACTCCTTTTAACAAAGTAAAATACCATGTGTCATAGTTTTAAGCAATTTATCAAAAAAAGACTTGTTTTATTGTGTTAGTTAATAAAACTTAATATCCCTGATCATCAATTTTAATGTTATTTTCACCAATAAAAAAGAGCAGCCCATGCTATTCGAATAAAATTCTATTCTTTATTTTGATATTCTTTAAAAACTTTTAAAATTTCTTGAGCTACTTCTTCTACAGTTTTTCTAACTGTGCCATATGGGGTGATTTTAGTGGTGGTAATAGCTCCAATTGGAATAATATTGCCGCCTTGAATTGGCCTTATAACTAATTGCATAAGGTTATTTTTATCAATTCTATATGCTATTTGGTATTCTCGAAAAATTTCAGGCTCAATATTAGCAGCTTTTTTTATTTCTTGATGTAATAAATCATTTAAATCTGAAGAGATAACAACTTCTTTTTTTTTGTTAATTAGAATCTCAGGCATCACAGGGTCTTGACATGGACTTACTTCATAATGCCCATTACCCAATTTTTTGAAATGACATCCTCTTACTTTGCAACCATTTTCTGATTCTTCGAAATGACCCCCTTTTTCATAAGAAAGACGCAGAGCATTAACTGCTTTTTTTGTTCTATCGATTTTTTGAGTAACAATTGTATTATCGATTACTAAATGTTGCTCATCATCAATTCTAATATTCAGGTTGTTTATAAAAAAAGGAACTCCAGAACCATTTAAAATAAAATCTTCCCTGTTTTTTACATATTGATAGATATTAAAAGCCTGTAAAATTGCTTGAGTGATTTCTTCTACCGTTCTTGCAACTTTGCCTTGTTGAGTTTGTTTCCAGGGATAAATAATCCCAATTTTAATACGAATACCACTGTTTTGTAGCAAAAGTAAATGTACATGATCCTCACATGTTGTACCAAGCGTTATTCTATTCATCAATGAATCAATTGAATGCTTAGGAGTGTTTAGTGCTGCAGCCATTTTTCACCTCATCAGTTAAATTTTTAGAGGATCATTTTAGAAATTTTTTTATAAAAATCCAGAGATTTTAGAAAAAATATAACTAAGCGCGAATAATTACTTTTTCAAGATTAATAAACATTCCCTTTCCTGAACGCTTGTCAGAATCAGTTATTTCGTAATGTCCATTATCTAATTTTATAAAATGACATTTTCCTTCAGAGACAATTTTTTCAGCCAAAATTTTGATTATCTTATCATTTTTTCTGATTGTCACAATTTCGCCGTCAATCACTAAATATCCCTGATCATCAATTCTAATGTCATTCTCACCAATAATTAAAGGAACTCCTCGTTTTGTTAGAAGAACATCTTGTCTATCTTTCACTTCTTCGTTGATTTTAACCGCTTTTAAAATAGCTTGAGCAACTTTAGGTACAGCTTTTTTTAATTGATCAAAAGGAATTTCATCCCAGTTTTCTCCAATTAAATGCACAACATGAACAGCTCCAATAGGGGTAGGATAATCTTTTTGCGTTATTAAAGATAAAAATGCAGGAGATTTCCCATTTTCCGGTTCGCTAAAATAAGCTATTACTGTTTGTTCTGAAAGCTGTTCATTAGCTTTTTCTAATGCTTTATTTAGTAAATCTACGTGGGGGTGATTAGATACAGCTGCAGCCATTTTTTTCCTCATAGTTATAAATTTCTTAAGAGCATTTTAGAATTTTGTTCATTTAAAACAATTGGTTAAAAAAACAAGACCTTGAAAAACAGTATAGGTTTGATTCTTGCCTTTTAAAGTGTATAGATAAACTTTTCAAGAGGCAGATCATTTAGATCATTTTGGTCAATGCAGTTTTCTAGACTATAAGGCCCGACCCTAAGTCTTGTTAAAGCACTTAAATGGGCATGTGTATTTAGCATTTCACCAATGTCATTTGCAATTGAGCGAATATAGGTTCCTTTAGAGCATTTTACTTGAATGGTCAAAGTAGGGTAGTTGTATGAGATAAGTGTTGTTTCTACGCTGACTATCTGTGGTTTTCTTTCAACTGTAATCCCTTTTCTTGCAAGCTCATATAATTTTTTACCATTAACTTTTTTAGCAGAGAACATAGGGGGGATTTGGGATATTTCATTTTGAAAGTGATCTATAGCTTTTTGTATTTCAGCTATTTTAGGAATATAGTCAGAAGTATTAGTGACAGTTCCTTCAATGTCATAAGTATTAGTTGCGCTTCCAAGTGTAATAGTTGCTAGATATTCTTTGTCTAGTGCAACTAACTCATTTGCTTTTGTTGTATAGCTTTTTCCGATTAGTAAAAGCATAACACCACTTGCAAAAGGATCTAAAGTCCCTGCGTGGCCAATCTTTGATACATTGGTGATTTTTCTTAAGATTTTAACTAGGGAAAATGAAGTTGCCCCAGTAGATTTATTAATTGGTAACAGACCACTGATTGCGTTAGTCATTTTTTTTAATGTCATTTAAAATCTTTTCGATTTTCATTTGATGTTCTACAGTGTTATCTATTTTGAAAGTGAGTTTTGGAAAATAGCGCATCACGACTTTTTTAGAAGCAGATACTCCGATAAAACCAGCTGCAGATTCTAATGCCTGCAATGTTTTTTGTTTTTCTGTTTCATCTCCGATAACACTTATAAAAACTTTAGCTAAAGATAAATCGTCCGTAATTTCAACTTTAGTGACTGTTACTAAAGAGGAAATGCCAGGATTCCTGACCTCTTTTAAAATTACTTCAGAGATAACTTCTTTAAGTAAGGAGTTTAGTCTTTGGGTTCTTCTTTTAGCCATGTTTTATAGAGTTTGTTTGTGGTAAATGATTTCATATGACTGTATCTTGTCACCTTCTTTGATATCTCTCATTCCATCTAAGACAATACCACATTCAACGCCTTTTTGGACCTCTCTTACATCTTCTTGAACCCTTTTTAAAGACGCTATCTTGCCTTTCCAGATAACCTCTTTATCTCTAATTAACTTGATTAAATGGTTCCTATGAATAGATCCTTCAGTTACTTGACAACCGGCAATGAGGCCTAATTGAGAGGATTTAAAAATTGCTTTAACTTCTGCCATTCCAATGTCTTTTTCCTCTTCAATCTTGTCTAATAACTCTGTCATTTGTGATTTAATATCTTCAATAGCATGGTAAATAACATCATGCATATGAATTGGGATTTTCATCTGCTTGATTAGATAGTCTGCTTTATTCTCTACTCTTGTATGAAACCCAACAATTGTAGCGTTAGAAGCTGCTGCCAGTTTTACATCATACTCTGATACCTCACCGATAGCCTCGTGTACAATTTCGCAACGAGCTTTCTTAGATTTTATTTTGGCTATAGAATTTTTCAAAGCCTCTAATGATCCTTGAACGTCTGCTTTTAGTATCAAAGGTAGTACTTTTTGTTGAGCCTCTGACTCTTTTTGAAGTAGAGATTCCATGCTAACTTTTTTAGTCTTAGCTTGGCCTAATTTATGTCCCTTCTCTCTTCCCTCTGCTAATTTTCTAGCTTCTTTTTCAGATTCTACAACTATAAACTCACATCCTGCATCAGGAAGACCTGATAAGCCAGTTACTTTTATAGGTGTAGATGGGGGAGCTTCTTCTAAAGATTTTCCAAATTCGTCTTGCATTGTCTTTATGCGTCCTGAATAGTTTCCAAAAACCATAGGATCGCCTTTTTTTAGAGTTCCATTTAAGACGAGTAAAGTTGCAACAGCTCCAAGTCCTTTATGCATTTCAGATTCTAAAACAATTCCTCTAGCACGTGTTTTTGGATTAGCATTTAGCTCTAGGACCTCAGACTGTAATTGAATCATCTCCAATAGTTCTTTAATTCCATCTCCAGTTGTAGCCGAAGTGTTTACAGTAATTACTGTTCCACCCCAAGACTCTGGAAGAAGGTCATTGTCAGCTAATTGACGATAAATTTTTTGTTCATCAAAATTAGGTTTATCAGACTTGTTGATGGCTACAACAATTGGTACTTTTGCTTCCCTAGCTTGGTTTAAAGCTTCAATTGTCTGTTCTTTTATTCCCTCATCACCTGCTACCACAAGAACTACAATATCAGTTACATTAGCTCCTCTTTCTCTCATTTCAGTGAAAGCTTCATGGCCAGGAGTGTCTAAAATAGTAATTAATCCTAAGTCAGTTTTTGATCTGAAAGCTCCAATATGCTGAGTTATTGCACCGGCCTCTGAAGAGGCGATGTTTGACTTTCGAATAGAATCAATCAAGCTTGTTTTACCATGGTCAACGTGTCCCATGAAAGCAATAATTGGAGGTCTTAATTTTAAGTCTTTCTTATTAGACGATAGTATCTCTTCTTGAATAGTTTTGTTGGTGATTTGAAGTCTATCAGCTTCTGAAGTATCGATTTCAATTTCGCAGCCGAACTCATGTCCTAGTAGCTGAATTAAGGTCTCATCATCTAAATAATCATTAAGAGTTAGGGTAATTCCTTGCATGAACAACTTTGAGATAAGCTGAGATGCTTTGAGCTTCATCTCTTGAGCAAGTTCTTTAACCGAAATAGGAATGTGAACCGATAGCTGTTTTGGCCTTACTATTTCTTCTTCAGACACTTTTCTTTTAGTAGGTTTATGTCTTTTTTTTCTCCAACCTTCTTCTTGATCTCTAAGTCCCATTCTATCTCTTGAATCAAACTTTGGAGTGAGTTTTCGGCGCATTGTAGGAGAAAATTCATGAAAGTCTTTAGGGCCAGCTTCTTTTGGTTTTTTAGAAGGGAATGATTTTGCAGGTGCAGGTTTTTCTTTTTCCTTTGATACTGCCTTTTTTTCTTCAGGCTTTTCTTTTGATTTTTTTTCTTCTTTTGGTTTTTCTACTTTGATTTCTTCTTTTTTAGATACTTCAACTATCTCAGGCTCTTTTTCTTCCTGAACTTTTATTTCTTCAGGCTTCTCTTCTTTAATTTTCTTTTCTTCAACTGGTTTTTCTTCAGCAAATGGGCTACTTAAAATTCTAGCTTTTCTTTTAGGAGGCTCTTCTTTAGGCGAAGGAGCTGTTTTCTTTACGGCTTTTTTTTCTTGTTTGGCCTTTGGAGATGCAGAAGCTAATTTTTGTTTGGTCATTTTCAAAGCTTCAGCGAGCTGAGTATTTTTAATATCTAACTTTAAGTTTTTTTTCACAGAATATTAATCTCTTTTGTTGTGAATTTGTTCTAAAATTTTGTCAGCTAAATCATAATAATTTACACCTGGTACAGCTTTGGTTAGATCAGCTGGGGGAGTTTCTGCAATTTTTCTAATCGTGTCAAACTCTGAACTTATTAAAGTTTCTAGAAGTAAGTTGCTGAGCCCTTCTACTTTTAGAGGTTGATCTAACTCTTCTAAATCCTTGTTATCAGCAAGTTCAGCCATTTGAACAGTTACAAGTTTCTGATATTCACTCAATTTCTGAACTTCAATCTCTTTTTCAATCAACTGTCCAATTAAACGGGCATTCATTCCTCTTTTGCCGATAACAGCAGGATAATCTTCATCGTTTACAACTATAAAAACCTTATCATTAGATTTTAATTTTTGAATTTCTATAGGAGATAATGTGTTTTCTAAAAGTTGAACTTGATCTTCTGAATATGGAATAATATCGATCTTCTCATTATTGAGTTCTCTGATGATATTTTTAATGCGAGTGCCTCTAACTCCGACACAAGTTCCAACTGGATCTACTTTCAAGTCATAAGATTTTACCGCCATTTTGGTTCTATAACCTGCGTCCCTTACAATTTTTTCGATTGTGACTATTCCATCTGATAATTCAGGAACTTCTAAAGTAAATAGTTGTGCCACAAAATCAGGATGGCTTCTAGATAAGATAACTTCAGCTCCACCATTATCAGTATCTCTAACTTCTAATAAAAGGGCTTGTAGCTTTTCACCAATATGATAACGCTCTGTTTTGGGATAATGTCTTTCAGGCAAAATTGCTTCAACTTTTCCTAAATCAACAATGATATTTCTACCTCTAACAAAACGCTTAATTGTACCAGATATTATTTCTCCGCTTCTGTGTCTGTACTCTTCATAAATAACATCTCTTTCAGCGCCTCTTAGCTTCTGGGAAATAACTTGTCTGGCAGCTTGGGCGGCTATCCTACCGAAATCATGAGGTGTAACCACAATCTCAAGCCATTGTCCAACTTCAGAATTAGGTTCTAGTTCTTTTGCGTCCTCTAATGAAATTTCTTCCTCTGGATATTCAACTTTTTCAACAATTTCTTTTTGAGTTAAAACTTCGATATCACCGGTTTTTGCATTAATTTGAACAGTTACATCGCCTACATTTTTGACGCTTTTCCTAGCAGCTGTTTGAAGAGACTCTTCGATGGCTTGGATGACTACATCCCTTTTTATCCCTTTTTCTCTTTCTAAATATTCAAATATTGCAACTAAGTCTTTATTCATTTGTTTGACCTTAATTCAAAGGATTTAAAAAAAACCGAAGGAGGCCTTCGGTTTATTATTTCTCATGCCCCAAAATAATTTAAAAAAATCTAGGGACTAGCTTTCTTCAGATTCGTTTTCTTCAGATGAAGTTTCTGATTTCTTCTTAGAAACAACAATATCGTCTCTATTCATCTGATTTTTTTCGATCAAGTAATCTTTAATTGATAGTGAGACTTTTTTGTTCTCTGGATCTAATTTAATTACTTTAGCAGTAACATCGTCACCAGCAGAAATTACATCTTCAACTTTTCCAAATGGTTGATCAGATAGTTCTGTTACATGGATTAAAGCTTCAATGCCATTTTCCAATTGTACAAAAGCTCCAAAGGCAGTAGTTTTTGTAACAACTCCATTAACTAAAGTTCCAACAGGCATTGTTTTCTCAGTGCTTTCCCATGGATTAGAGCTTAGCTGTTTTACACCTAATGTAATCTTTTTACTTTCCTTATCAACTGATAGTACTACAGCTTCAACTTTATCACCTTTTTTCAAAACTTCTGAAGGGTGAGATACTTTTTTGATCCAGCTTAAGTCTGAAATGTGGATTAGACCATCGATTCCAGGCTCCAGCTCAACAAAAGCTCCATAATTAGTTAGGTTTCTAATTTCAGCTGTAACTGTTGATCCTACTTGATACTTAGCCTCAACTTCTTCCCAAGGATTTTTCTCAAGTTGCTTCATTCCTAATGAAATCTTACCATCTTCTTTTTGGACTGCTAATACTATAGCTTCTACTTCGTCTCCAATATTTACCATTTCACTTGGATCTGTGATGTTTTTTGTCCAAGACATTTCAGAAACGTGGATAAGACCTTCTATTCCATCTTCGATTTCAATAAAAGCTCCATATGAAACTAAGTTAACAATCTTTCCTTTTACTTTGGTAGAAGGTGGGAATCTTTTTTCTACTTCAATCCATGGATTTTCTTCTTTTTGCTTTAATCCAAGGGCCACTCTTCCTTTGTCTTTATCGATTCCTAGGATCATTACCTCAAGTTCATCTCCTAGGTTGATCATTTCAGATGGATGTTTGATTCTTTTCCATGTCATATCTGTAATATGAAGAAGTCCGTCGATGCCATCTAAGTCTAGGAAAACACCAAAATCAGTGATGTTCTTTACAACACCTTTTCTAAGATCGCCAATTTGAATATTGTCTAATAACTCTGCTTTTTTAGAGATTCTTTCTTCTTCTAAGATTTCTCTTCTAGATACAACTATATTCTTGCGCTCGATATTGATTTTTAGAATTTTAAAATCAAAGTATTTGCCAATGAACTCATCAAGGTTTTTTATTCTCTTGTTATCGATTTGTGATCCAGGTAAGAATGCTTCCATTCCAATATCAACCATCAAACCGCCCTTAACTTTGCGGATGATCTGACCTTGAACAATTGAGCCTTCTTTGCAGTTATTAATAATGTGTTCCCATTGTCTTTGTCTTCTTGCTTTTTCTTTTGATAGAACGATTTGTCCGTCATCGCCTTCAGGCTTGTCAAGTAATACTTCAATTTCTTCTTCTAGTGATAGATCCTTAGGTTCTCTGAATTCTGAAATAGGTACTAGACCCTCTGATTTTAGGCCTACATCAACTATTACATAGTCTTTTGTGATTTCTACAATTTTTCCTTTAAGTATTTCTCCAGCATTCATTAGAGAAATAGAACCTTCTTTTCCAGTGGCCTCTTTTCGATCGAGAAGCTCTCTGAACTCTCTTGCTTCGTCTTCTTTGAAATCAACGTCGTCTACAACATTAGTGTCGTTCCAATCGTATGAGGTTTGATTAGTCATTTAAGGGTTTCTCCTATTACTTGTTAAAGCAAAAATACTATCAAATTAAATTCAATAAAATCAACTGCAAAAGCGATACAGCTTTTTAACCAAAATTTTTAATGCGGTTTTTTAATTAATTTATTGAAGTTAGGCAGCTTTTTTTTACTTTTTCCAAGACATATTGAAAAATCATCGGAGCTATTATTGTAGCATCAGATTCGATTATAAAGCTGGGAGTTTCTTCAGAAAGTTTTCCCCAAGTAATTTTTTCACTCGGAGTAGCTCCGCTATAAGACCCATATGATGTGGTCGAGTCACTAATTTGGCAGAAATAGTCCCAAAGGGGAACATCTTCTTTCAAATCTTGTCTTAGTAAAGGAACGACACATATTGGAAAGTCTCCAGCAATCCCTCCACCGATTTGAAAAAAGCCAACTCTTTCTTGGCAGTTTGCATACCACTTTGATAACTCTTCGAGTTGCTCAAATCCATTTTTGACAATTCCATAATTTTTGATGGATTTTAAAATTTTTTTTGCTACGAAGATGTTTCCAAGTGAAGAATCTTCCCAGCCAGGAACAAAAATTGGTAGATTTTTTTTATAAGCTGCATATACCCAAGAGTTTTCTAAATTGCCTTGGTAGAGGTCTTCTAAAGGTTTGTTTTTAAGTAGCTGGTAGAAGTATTCATGTGGAAAATATCTTTTATCTTCTAATTCAGCTTTTTGCCAAAGTTTTAACATCTCTTTTCCAATTAGCTGAATGGCGGAAGACTCTGGAATGCAAGTGTCTGTCACGCGGTTGTATCCTCTTTCATAAAGCTTAGCTTCATCTTTTTTTGTAAGGCTGCGATAATTAGGAACTCTAAAATAGTCATTTTTTGCTAAAAGAAGGAAGATGTCTTCTTCCAGATTAGCTCCAGTGCAACAGATTGCATGAACAAGATCATTGCGAATAAGCTCAGATAAGGAGATTCCTATTTCAGCTGTGCTCATAGCTCCTGCTATTGTTAAGAACATTTTTCCACCCTTTTCAAGGTGGTCTACCCAAGCATTTGAAGCATCTAAACAAGTCGCGGCATTAAAGTGTTTAAAGTTTTTTTCAATAAATTCAGAGATCATTGTTATTCCTAAAAATATAGCTTAATAGTTTATAAATAGCTTTTGCTGTTGTAAAATCAGGTGAGACGATTCCCTTAATAGGCATGAGCTCTACAACATCAAAGCCAATTACTTTTTTTACATGTGTAAGTTTTTTTAAAAGTTGAAATATCTGGTGCCAGAATAGTCCTCCAGGTTCAGGAGTTCCTGTTGATGGCATTAAAGAAGGATCAAAAACATCAACATCCAGCGTTATATACACTAAGTCACTTAGGTTTTCGATTGCAAGGTCGATCCAACTGTCTGAACAATGAATTTCATGTGAATAAATTGTTGTTTGATTATAGGTGTAGTCCATCTCAATAGAAGACATAGATCTTATTCCAGCAGCTACTACATTCTCAATGTTTTTTAATTCTTTCACTCGAGCTATCACAGAGCCGTGACTAAATGGATTCCCATTTAAGGCTGGATGCAAATCTGCATGGGCATCTAGCTGCAGAACACTGATTTTCCCGTAGTGATCTGCATGTGATTGAATGCATGGAAATGAAATAGAGTGTTCTCCTCCTAAAGTTACAACAAACTTATCCTGATTTAAAAAGCTTGTAGTGCTTTCTCTTAATCCAGAAATCATTTCTTCTGATGATGAGAAGTTAAGAGGCTGCGCTGTAAATATTTTTTTGTCGGCGCAGACTTCTGTTTGTGTCTCAACATCAAATAACTCCAGGTATTTAGAGGCTTCGATTATAGCATTAGGACCATGTTTGGTTCCTTTTTGATAGCTTGCTGTTAAGTCAAAAGGGACTGATTGCAGAACAATATCTGATTTTGCTAAATCGATATCTTCTTCTAAATTCAAAAAAGTTTGATTGAAAGTATTTTTTAAATTTGTGCTCATTTTAGACCATTAAATAAGTATAACTATTTAGTGCTTGGTTGAATCTCTCTTTTAAGTGAGAACTCTCTTCTAAGGTTAATTTCCCACTATTTATGGACCTTGCTATATTTTTTGAAAAGCTTTTGTTAAGCTCTCTGGATGAGTATTCAAAGTACCCTAAAACATCTTTAACTAAATCGCCACGAATGTGTTCTTTTATTTTCCAGTTTCCTTTTTTATCCAATGATATATGGACTAAATTAGTGTCGCCAAATAAATTGTGTAAAGCTCCAAGTGCCTCTTGATAAGCTCCAACTAAGAAAATACCTATAAAATAGGGGTCTTTGCTTTTTTTATGCAAAGGGATATGATTTGTTGGGTTTTTAGGGGAGATGAATTTATGAAGCTTTCCATCACTGTCACAGCTTAAATCAACAATTATAGCTCTCCTAGTGGGCTTTTCTTCAAGCCTATGGATTGGCATAATAGGAAATAGTTGCTTGATCGCCCAAAAATCAGGAAGGGATTGAAAAATAGAGAAATTGCAAAAATATAAGTCGATATATTGGTTTTTTAGCTTTTCTACCTCTTCTGGAACATTAGAAGTAGATGAGCAAAAAGAATGGATTTTGTCCATGATTTCACTCAAAATTTGCTCTCCTAAAGCTCTTTCATTTAAAGACAACTTGCCATGCATAAAAAGATCTATCAGCTGCTCTTTGAAATAATGAGCTGTATGGATTGACTGAAGTTTATTTTCTTCATTAATATTTTCGTACAACTGCAAAAGATCATTTAAGGGCTTTTTTGTGTATAAATTTGGATTGATTTTTATGTTTTTATAAGCAGGAGAGACGTCAATTACTTCAGTTACCAAGACAGATGATTGAGCTATGATGGCGCGCCCAGACTCACTGATAATTTTAGGATCTTTAATATTAGCATCTTTGCAAGTGGATCCGATAATGCTTACAATATCTTTTGCGTATTCTTCTACAGAATAATTAATTGAACAGTCTGATTTTGATTTAGATCCAATATAGTCAATGCCAAGACCTCCTCCCACATCAAAGTAACTTAACTCATGGCAGTGTTTTGCTATTTCAACATATACTCTAGCAGCTTCTTTTAGAATTTTTTTGAAAGGTAGTATTGAAGTAAATTGACTCCCAACATGAAAATGAAGTAGTTTAAGCCAGCTGGCTTTTCCTTCTTTTTCCAATACTCTAACGACTGAGTTTATTTGTGAAATATCTAACCCAAACTTAGCATATTCACCTGATGACTCAGCCCACTTGCCACTTGCTTTAAATGATGGCTTCATTCTAACACCAATGTTAGCATCAATTTTCATTTTTTTAGCAATTGACAGTACTAGTTCAAGTTCGTAGAACTGCTCTATTATAATAATGGTGTTTTTGCCTGTTTTTTGGGCAATTAAAGCAAGCTCTATATATTCAGCATCTTTATAACCGTTACAAAGTAACAGGTCATTTTTTGAATGTTCGATTCCAAGTACTGCAAGTATTTCTGGTTTACTGCCAACTTCAAGACCAAGTTCGTAGGGAAGTTCATTTGAGTTTATAAAAGATACTATTGATTTTTGATGGTTAACCTTGATTGGGTATGCTAATTGATAGGAGTTATTATAATTTGATGATTTAATAGCATTTTGAAATGCATTGTTTAATCTAGATATTCTATCTTTTATGATCTCTTCAAAACGAAATAAAATAGGTGCTTCAACGCCTTTAGCTATTAACTGCTTTGTTAGTTCGTAAAGGTTAATATTACTATTTT